>Ga0255342_1000224_pt1 | contig 104739 bp, 111 predicted proteins | sample wastewater_treat_3_FD_192416 | JGI IMG/M metagenome (GOLD analysis project Ga0255342, IMG submission 192416) | Wastewater microbial communities from Lulu Island WWTP, Vancouver, Canada - plant14 | ecosystem: Engineered > WWTP > Wastewater > Unclassified | place: Canada: Vancouver, British...
GCTCCTCACTCCAAAAGGTGCTTGCCAATTGCTGCCAACGACAAAGCAGCCTGCACAAATTGCACAGACTGCTTTTGGTTACTACATAGATTATTTTTGTTTTTTGCGCTGTCTACTTGACAGGGGGGCGGGTCACAAATGAGCGCTCAGGGGCATTTTTCTCCGCGCATCTTGCTTTATATCAGATTATATGATATAAGCGGCGAGCCGCCGCCACCTGTTTCGCGGCAATGCTTTATATAAAAGCACTTTTTCTCCGCGGACGTTGATTTATTTAAATTTATATGTTATAATAAATTATGTATAATACTATCATGTAAACTGTTCGGAGTGTGGAAAATGAATAAATACAAAAAGCTTGCTCTTAATACAGTCGTCTTTGCCATAGGTGTATTCGGCTCAAAGATACTGGTAATCCTGCTGACAAGACTGTATGCACATAATATCGACGATGTAAACAGCGGAGTAAAGGACCTCCTTGAGACTACTCTGCTCCTCATACAGCCTGTGTTCACATTCGCGCTTCAGGAGTATCTTATCCGCTTCGGTCTCGATAAGGCTTACGACAAGAGGGAGGTCTTCACCACCTCAAGCATGATAACTCTGGGAGGAATGGCGTTAATGGCGGTATGCGTCCCCATAATGCGGGGATTGCCTGCGCTGAACTTCCTCAAGGGCTATACACTTCTGTTCATAGCCTATACCGCTATGTCGTCACTGCGTATGCTTTGCCAGAATTTCGTCCGTTCAAGGGATATGGTAAAGCTTTTCTCGCTTGACGGAATACTGACCACCCTGACCTTCTTCCTGTTCAACATCATGTTCATATCAAAGATGCATATGGGCGTCAAGGGCTTCCTCCTTGCGGTCATACTCTCGGACAGCTGTTCCGTAGTGTTCCTCTTTGTTGCGGCAAAGCTCCGCGACTTCCTGAACAGGGAGTACTTCAACCCCGACCTTGCAAGGGAAATGATGCGCTTTGCAGGTCCCCTTATCCCCACCATAGTGATGTGGGCGATAACCTCGCTTTCCGACAGGCTTTTCCTCAGAGTGATGCACAGCGACTACCATGAGCTGGGAGAGGGCGCTGTAGGTCTTTACGGCTATGCCAACAAGATACCGAACCTCATTTCCGTGGTCTCTACCATATTCTTTCAGGCGTGGAGTATGTCCGCCATAACAGAGAACGACTCCGCAGACAGGAACAAGTTCTACGAAAGGGTGTTCTCAGCCTATGAAGCCATAATGTTCATGGCAGGCGCAGGACTTCTCCTAATAATCAAGCCTGTTACTTCTTTCCTTGTTCCTTCGGACACGTTTTCGGTGTATGAGAATGTTTACATCTACACTCCCATACTTGTTGTGGCAGTAATATTCATGTGCTTCAACCAGTTCCTCGGCAGCATCTACACCGCCACCAAGCACCCGAAAAACGCCTGCTGGACAGCTCTTGTTGCCTGCGGTATCAATATCCCCATGAACTACTTCCTCATTCCTCTCTGGGGCATTCAGGGAGCAGCTGTGGCAACTCTCCTCAGCTATCTCATATGCTTCTGGGCAAGAATAATCGACGCAAGGTACTATGTGCCCTTCAGGTTCAATGCTGTCAGGAACCTCATCAATACAGGCGTGCTGCTGGTAATGGCAGTGCTTATCATTGGCTCGCCCAAGCTGTATCTGCTGTGGGTGTTCCTGCTGTTCGCGTATATCATGTTCACAAACTATCAGGCAATAATCGACACAGCAAAAAAGCTTCTCAAAAGGAGCTGAAAACGATCATGACGGGACACCGTCCCTTATAAACAACAAAGGAGGAATCATATCATGCCGACACCACATAACAATGCAAAGAAAGGCGATATCGCCAAAACAGTTCTCATGCCCGGAGACCCTCTGAGAGCAAAGTTCATTGCCGAGAATTACCTTGAGGACCCTGTCTGCTACAACGAGGTAAGAGGTATGCTGGGCTATACGGGCAAGTACAAGGGAGTTCCCGTATCCGTGCAGGGAAGCGGCATGGGTATGCCTTCCATAGGTATATACTCATGGGAGCTTTTCAACGAGTACGGCGTTGAGAACATCATCAGAGTAGGCACAGCAGGAGCCATCGCGGACAATGTTCAGCTCCGCGACGTCGTTATCGGAATGAGCGCAAGCACCAATTCCGCCTACGCCTCACAGTACAGACTTCCCGGCACATATGCTCCCACAGCCTCATGGAGCCTTATCTCCGCAGCGGTAAAGGCTGCACAGGAAAAGGGCGGAAGTTTCCATGTGGGCAATATCTTCTCCAGTGACACCTTCTACGATGACGCCGACAGCCTTGCACAGTGGCAGAAGATGGGAGTGCTGGCTATCGAGATGGAGGCGGCTGCACTCTACATGAACGCCGCAAGGGCAGGGAAGAACGCTCTCTGCATACTGACTGTTTCGGACTGCCCGCTGAAAGGGCTTTCCACCACTGCCGAGGAGAGACAGACCACCTTCCGCGACATGATGGAGATAGCTCTGGAGACCGCATATTCCGTAAAATGAAAATTTCAGAGTAATTTAAGGTAACTTTAAGATTATTTTAAGGTTGGATTGGTATATTATTAGTGGATTAAGTAATCCCCCAATTCCCCTTCTATATTTATTCATTTTATTTGTATAGCTATGCATCACTGCATAGCTTTTTGCTTTATACGGATATATGTGCATAAAAAGGCGCAGCAGCTCCCGAACGGAAACTGCTGCGCCTTTTCATGGGGAAAGGGAAGAGGAATCAATCCTCGATGGTTTTGCCGTTTTTCTTGAATCTGGACTTCTGTCCGAAGTTCAGTGACATGGTGAGTATCTTGTCTGACTTGAAAAGCTTCAGTGCGAAGAACATCACCACTGCGAATACTATTATCTGATACACCAGACCTATCCATAACTCGGTGGTATTGCCGAACATGAGATTGGGAATAGCGGTGAAAGTATGAGTAAAGGGGATAGCGTAAACTATGAGCTTAGGTACCGTGGGGAGCGAGTTCACATCTGTGAACATGGTCACGAACCATGGTATCATTACCATCATCATTATGGGAAGGAGCATTGTCTGCGCCGACTTTGAATCGTTTACCAGTGCGCCAAGTATAATGGAGATCGCAAGGCAGATCATAATGGTGATGAAGAGCTGAACTCCCACAATGAGATAATCCGTAACGCCGAGATTAAGTCCCAGCTGTTTCATGGCATCTCCTGCGGAGAGGACTTTGCCGACCTTATCCGAAACACCGAGGTCGCTTGTTATAGCTCCTGTCATGCCCTTTGAGTAAGCCGAGAAGCCGAACATCATAACGCCTGCATTGATGAGAGCTACGATAGCAGCTGCAAGCATCTTTGCTGTTATTACGGAGCCTCTTGAAACAGGTGCCGAGAGCAGTGTCTCAAGGGTCTTGTCTATCTTCTCATTTGATATTGATGCTATCAGTGACTGGGACGTCATGAGAATGAGCACCATTATTATAATGGGGAGTATCATGTTTGTTGAGGTGATCTTGCCGAGGACAACTCCGCTTGATATCTTTGCGGACTTGTCGGCGACCACCGTCTGGTTGACTACCGTAAGCTCCGACTCGATATGTTTAAGGTCCTCCTCAGAGACACCCTTCTGCTTCGATATCTCAATGGAAACATACTTGTTTATGAGGGCCTCGGTGGTATCTGTGCCGCCTGTGAGACCGCTGAACGTGGAAGCGGACTTCAGCTTTGACACCGAGATTATCTCGGGCTTTTCGCCGCTTGTCAGCTGGTCTGCAAAGCCCTTTGGAAGAACAACGTAGCTCTTGAAGCTGTTATCCTTGAAGCCTGAGGCGTAATCCTCGCCGTTTACGGTGACCTTGTTTACCTTGGCACCGTTACTCTCCATGTCCTTTATCAGTTCATGGGTGACGTCGCTGTCGTCCATATCGCAGATATAGACGTTGGTATTCTTTGCATCCTCAGCGAGCTCGCTGGTGACGGACTGCATAACATTTCCCATGAGCCAGAAAAGGGCGAGGGAAACCACCAGTCCCAGTATCATCTGAGCGTTTATGAGCTCGGTGAGTTCTTTTTTCAGGAGGTTAATGAATTTCATTCTCTTTCACCACCCTTTCAAAGACTTCCTCGAGGTTGGGAGCGTTGTAGCGTTCCTTCAGCTCGTCCGTGCGTCCTGTCACCATGAGGTGACCCTTGGCGATGATGCCTACGCGGTCGGAAACGAACTCGATCTCGAGCATATTGTGGGATGAGAGAAGGAAAGACATTCCCTCTTCTGCGGCGAGCTTCTTGATGGTCTTTCGTATTTCGAGGGCGTTGAGAACGTCCAGACCGCTGGTGGGCTCGTCAAGTATTGCAAGCTTAGGCTTTGTCATAACAGCTCTCGCAAGGAGAAGCTTTCTTATCATGCCTCGGCTGTAGCTTCCTATCTTGTCATTGAGACGGTCGCCCAGTCCGCAGATGTTCTTGGCTCGGTCAACATAGCCGTTCAGTGTATCGATGTCCGATGTGAACAGACCTGCCATGAATCTGAGGTACTTTATGCCCGTCATCTGTTTATATGCGCCTGCTTCGTCGGGGAGGTAGGTAATGGACTCCCTTACTTTTTCGGGCGCTTTTAGGATACTGTGTCCTGCAACAACTGCATCGCCTGATGTGGGCTGGAGCAGTGTGGAGATCATTCTGATAGTAGTAGTCTTGCCTGCGCCGTTGGGACCGATGAGTGCGAATATCTCACCTTCGCCGATCTCGAATGAGACCTTGTCGGCGGCGAGGACTTTGGAGTACTGCTTAGACAGCTCTTTTACTTCGAGCACGTTTGCCAAGTCTATCGCTCCTTTTATTATTAAGTATTATATCGGGATAATTGCTTTTTCCTCATTTTTATGATAACACAAAAAGCGCCAAATGTCAATACAAAAAGTAGAATGCGGCTAAGATTTTACAGTTTTTTAATAATAGTAAATTTTGCAGAAACGGGCGGCAAGATCAGCAGAAATTACTTGGAGAAACTTACAGATAATCAAGGCGATGTTTGTGCGGTTTGCTCAGGAAAAACGTTATTTAGCTAAACGCCGTGATGTAAAATATATTATTTATAATACGGACACATTCCGTTTCTTGACATTGTACCTTAAATTTGATATACTGACTATTAGATGGAAAATTGCAGTTTGGCAGAACTGCGGTCAGGCTGACTGTGCGCATGATCCCCGACCGAGGGAGCTTGCGCATTTTTTGTTTATTTGTCCGATGAAAGGGGGCGGAGCGGAAGTGAACAGGTTTTTGCGGAGACTTTTTTCGGGGGCGGCAGCCCTTGTTTTCTGCGGTGCGGCACAGGTATTCCCTGCGGCTGCCGAGGACACCTCTGCACAGGCGGCAATGGCTGAGGACTACTACGCCATGGCTTCCCCCGACAGTGATATGCTCAGCTTCGGGGATTATTACGACCTCCATTCCGCAGAGCCCCGACCCGCTACGGAAATAGTAATCGGGGGAGCGGAGTACGTCTCCGCTGAGGGCGGAGAATTCCGCAAGGGCAGCTTCACCGACGACTTCGGCGAGGAACGGGACAATACACTACTCTGGAACAGTGCCGACGGCGAGGTGACCTATCGGTTCATGGTGCCCGAGACGGGAAATTACTGCCTTTCGGCGGATTACTGCCCCATGGTCTCGAGCAGCACATACATTGAGCTGGGGCTGGAGATAGACGGACAGACTCCCTACGATACCGCGTCGAGGCTTACCCTTGGCAGGGTATGGGTCAACGAAAAGGAAATATACACGGATATACGCGGAAATCAGGTGCGTCCTGCACAGGTGCAGAAATCGGCGTGGAGGAGCTGCTTCTTCGGTGACGTTGACGGGCTTTTCAGCGAGCCGCTGTTCTTTTATCTGGAAAAGGGCTCCCATGAGATGAAGCTGACCTCGGAAAGGGCTCAGCTCGCCATAGAAAGGCTGTGCTTCTGCCAGCGTGAGGAGCTTCCCGACTACAGCGGCTATGCAGCGTCCGCAGGCGCGGATATCACCGTTGAGGGCGCTGCCTCCGCACTTTTCAGGATAGAGGGGGAGAATGCGGCGTTCAAGTCCGACCCGACGCTCTATCCCACATACGACAACAGCAGCTACCTTGCTTCGCCATCGGACCCGAGAAAGATGGTCTACAACACCCTCGGCAGCGGAAGCTGGAAGAAGGCTCTCCAGTCCGTCACATGGGAGATACCCGTGGAGGAGACAGGCGCAGGGGGCTGGTATAAAATAGGCATAAAGGCACGGCAGGATCAGATAAGGGGCTTCGACTCCGAGCGCCGTATCTACATTGACGGCAAGGTGCCCTGCAAAGAGCTTGACGGCGTGAAGTTCCACTACGATACGGACTGGTCCGTGACGACTCCCGAAAGCGGCGGCGAGCCCGTGTACATCTGGCTGGAGGGAGGAATGAGCCATACCATTACTATGGAGGCTGTCCCCGGCGAGATAGGGGACTGTCTCCGCAGGCTTGACAGCGCAGTAAAGGAGCTGAACACCTATTACCGCAGAGTTCTGATGATAACGGGACCCGCTCCCGATAAATATACGGATTATTACGTTCACGAGAAGATCCCCGAGCTGGTGGACAAATTCGGCAGCATTTCCGCCGAGCTCAAGGACGTTCAGAAGGAGATAGAGTCAATTTCGGGCAGCAGCGGCACCGAGGCGGCTGCCATAGAGAATATGGCGGTAATACTGGATAAATGCACTGCCAAGCCCCTGAAGATACCCTCGTATCTGGGACAGATAAAAACGAGCATCACCTCACTTTCGGCGTGGATGAGGGACAACCGCGATCAGCCCCTTGAGGTGGATTATATCGAGTTCGCGTCCGCTGACCGCAGCTTCACAAGCTGTAAGGAGAAGCTGGGAAAGTCGCTGAAATTCGGCTTTGAGGGCTTCATCGGCTCATTCTTCGAGGACTACACCACCCTCTCCGATGTTTCGGGAGAGGACGCCATTGACGTCTGGGTGGCTCTGGGCAGAGATCAGGCGCAGGTGGTCAAGGAGATGACGGAGAACCAGTTCATGCAGGAAACAGGCATTCCCGTGTCCGTGAACCTCGTGACAGGCGGCGTTGTGGAGGCTACTCTTGCAGGAAAGGGACCCGACGCGGCGCTTTTCCTCGGGGGAGAGTTCCCCGTAAATCTGGCAGCCCGTGACCTTCTTGTGGACCTTTCTCAGTTTGACGACTTTGAGGAGGTAAAGGGGCGCTTCCAGAAAAACGCCATGACACAGTACACCTACAACGGCGGCTGCTACGGACTTCCCGTCAGCCAGACCTTTCCCATGATGTTCTACCGCACCGATATACTGACGGAGCTGGGATTCAGCTCTCCGCCGGAGACATGGAGCGGACTTATAGATATGCTGCCTGCGCTCCAGCGCAGATATATGTCTGTGGGACTTGTCCTGCCGCCCAATGATATCTCTCCTGCCACGGAATGCGGCCATACCTTTGCAATGCTGCTGCTCCAGAAAGGGCAGAACTACTATAACCCTGAGCAGACCGCCTCCGCTCTGGACACCACCGCGGCGGTGCAGTCCTTTGAGGAGTGGACGGATTTCTACACCAAGTACAGCTTCGAGCAGGTCTATGACGGATTCAGCAGGTTCAGGACAGGTGAGTACCCCATAGTCATTGCGAATTATACCTTCTTCAACCAGCTTACCGCCGCTTCTTCCGAGATAAACGGTCTGTGGGACTTCTGTCCCGTGCCGGGCACCGAGAGAGAGGACGGAACCATATCCCATGCGGCTAATTCCAGCGGCTCGGGAGCGGTCATCTTCAAAAAGGTGAAGAACAAGGAGAACGCATGGCGGTTCATCAAGTGGTTCACCGACACCGAAACGCAGGTGAGATATGCCGCTCAGATAGAGGGACTCATGGGTACTATGGGAAGATTTGACACGGCGAATACAGAGGCTCTCGGTCAGATGTCATGGTCGTCCGATGAGCTTGCAAGGCTCCGCGCCCAGCAGGAGGAGCTGACGGAGATACCCGTTACCCCTGCGTCCTACGCGGTGACCAGAAATATCATGAACGCCTTCCGCGAGACCATCAACGAGGGCGCCAATCCCCGTGATACCCTCATATGGTACAACAGGGACATAAACGACGAAATAACGCGAAAGCGCAAGAACTTAGGGCTTGAATAAATAAGCCCTCAGCCCTCAGCCCTTAGCCGTTAGCCATCAGGGGAGCGGCTGTGTTTCTTGCGGGGCTGAGTTCGGCTATCATATGTAGGGAAGGTCGTTCCCGGGTTCCGAAAAAACTGGCGAAAGGAGTGTGAAAAAATGGCGGTCAAAACTCAGAAGCGTGAGAAAGGCGCTCTCTGGCGCGATATAAAGCGCAATAAAGCCTGCTACGGTATGCTTGCGCCCTTTATGATATTCTTCATACTCTTTACGGCAGTCCCCGTGCTGATGTCCCTGCCTATGGGCTTTACGGACTTCGATATGGCAAGGCCGCCCAAGTTTGTTGGACTTTCCAACTTCACGACCCTTTTCTTCTCCGACAAGATATTCATGCGCTCCATAAGGGTGACTATCGTATTCGCCCTGCTTACGGGACCCGTCAGCTATGTGCTGTGCTTCCTGCTGGCATGGCTCATAAACGAGATGCACCCCAAGCTCAAGACCTTTTTCACCCTTATATTCTATGCCCCCTCAATGGCTAATGTGTATACGGTGTGGAAGCTCATTTTCAGCGGCGATATGAACGGCTATCTGAACTCGTTCCTTATAAACCTCGGTATCATCAACGCTCCAGTGCAGTGGCTCACCGACGGCAGATATGTCCTCGGCGTCACCATAGTCGTGCAGCTGTGGATATCCCTCGGAGCAGGCTTCCTTGCCCTCCGCGCAGGCTTCCAGAACATCGACCGCTCCATGTATGAGGCAGGAGCCATCGAGGGCATACGCACACGCTGGCAGGAGCTCATATACATCGTTATCCCATCAATGGGACCCCAGCTCATGTTCGCGGCAGTAATGCAGATAGTGAGCTCCTTTACCGCAGGCACAGTCGCTCAGAACCTCGTGGGCTTCCCAAGCACTGACTACAAAGCCCATACCATCATGACCCATGCCTTTGACTACGGCTGGCAGCGCTTTGAGATGGGCTATGCCTCGGCTATATGTATGATACTTTTCGTTGCCATGTTCCTGCTGAACAAGCTCATCAGCAAGGTCCTCGGCAAGTATATGGACTGAGGAGGCGAAGCAGTGGCAGAGATAAATACCGCGAAGCTTCGCGGCTCAAACAGACAGGCAGGCAGAAAATACGGCGGCAGTGTGGTCATATTCCTTTTCCTTGCATTGCTGGGACTTTTCATGTTCCTGCCCATATATCTTACGGTCATAATGTCCATAAAGCCTGTGGAGGAGCTCTTTGTCTTTCCGCCCAAGCTCTACGCCGTAAGACCAACCCTTGATAATTTCAGGGATATGTTCAGGGTGCTCCACCAGAACAGGGTGCCCTTTTCAAGATATGTGTTCAACAGCATATTCGTAACCGTGACGGTAACGGTGCTGCAATGCGTGTTCTCGTCGATGGCGGCATTCGTGCTGGCGAAGTGCAAATTCCCGGGAAGCAAATTCATAAACGGCGTTATTGTCGTGGCGCTTCTCTACCAGAGCAGCGTAATATACATCATGCAGTACATCGTCATGGCAAAGCTGCACATGATAGACACCTACATGGCGCTGATATTCCCCGCCATAGCCTCGCCCATGGGACTTTTTCTCATGAGGCAGTCCATAAGTCAGGTGCCCGACTCCATGATAGAGGCGGCAAAGGTGGACGGAGCAGGACTTTTCCGCATATGCTGGCAGATAGTCATACCAAATCAGAAGCCCGCCCTCATGACGCTGATAATATTCGCCTTCCAGGGAGCTTGGAACATCCAGACTGGCTCCGTGGTGTTCAGGGAGCAGTACAAGACCCTGCCTACGGTGGTAACACAGGCGGCTTCCTCGGGACTTGCAAGAGCAGGCGTGGCAATGGCGGCGGCAGTTTTCCTGCTGATACCGCCCATAGTCATATTCATGCTGGCGCAGAGACAGGTCATCGAGACCATGGCACATTCGAGAATAAAGGAATAATATACGGTTCAACTGTCGGAAGGGAGTGAGGCAAGTGAAAAGATATACGGGCGTGTTTGCAGCGGCACTTGCCGCACTGACACTTTTGGCACCATGCTCCTCGGCGGCTTCGGGAGAGCCCTACGAGAGCTATAATTATGACAACTGGGGGGACGCCATACCCTCACAGGCTGGATATACCGCAGACCGCGCTGTTTCGGGCTTTGATCTCGGTGTGGGAGCCTTCAGCGACCCCAGCGACATCTTCTTTGACGATGAGGGCGTGCTCTACATCACCGATACGGGCAATAACCGCATAATCGCTGCGGACAGCAGTCTCGAGAAGGTCATAAAGGTCTATGACCGCTTCACCATGCCCGACGGCTCAGAGACCACCCTCAACAAGCCCATGGGTGTTTTCGTGTCGGCGGAGAACGGCTTCATATACATTGCCGACAGCGATAATTCCAGAGTCCTCATCTCCGACAAGGAGGGCAATGTCCAAAGCGAGATAACCAAGCCCGAGTCCGAGGTCTATGACCAGAAGCGAACCTTTCTGCCACAGCGCGTCATCGCCGACAAGGGCGGCAACGTCTATGTGGTGCTGGGCAATATAACCACGGGTGCGGCCATGTTCGCTCCCGACGGCAGCTTCTCGGGCTTTTACGGTGCAAATCGCGTGGAGCCCACTGCAAAGATAATCGGCAACTACATAAAGAGCATATTCATGTCCGACGAGAAGAAAGCTCACAGGACAAGAACTGTTCCCTCTGGCATAACCTCATTCGATATCGACGGCGACTTCATATTCACCTGCACAGCTTCGGGTACTCAGACTACCGACACGGTGAAGAAGCTAAACGCCGCAGGCAGGAACATCTTCGCCAACATGGAGCTTACCTTCGGGGACTACACTCCCATGTACGACACCTCGCGGAACAAGGTGCTCTCGCCGTCAATCGTGGATATAGACGTATCCGAGGACGGCTGCATAAACTGCCTTGACTTTACCACGGGCAGGGTGTTCCAGTACGATGAGGACTGCAATCTGCTGTTCATCACAGGCACCATAGCCAAGCAGACAGGCGGTTTTGACCATGTGGCGGCGGTGGAGTCCCGCGGCAGCGAGCTATATGTCCTCGACTCCATGAAGGACACCATAACCGTGTTCAGGGAGACCTCCTTCGGCAGCATAGTCCATGAGGCGGCGGCTCTCCATAATGCAGGATATTATGAGGAAGCCCTAGGACCGTGGCAGGAGGTGCTGAAAAGGGACGGAAACTACAACAGAGCCTATGTGGGAGTGGCTTCCGCTCTGCTCAGGCAGGGGGACTACAAGGGCGCGATGAAATATGCAAAGCTTGCGGATGCAGGCGATATATACAACAAGGCTTTCGAGGGAAGGCGCAGGGAGTTCCTCAAGGAGAACTTCCCCGTTATCGCCGCAGTCATCGTCCTTGCCGCAGGGGCGCTCATAGTCCGCGGCAGGCTGAAAAAGAGACGCAGAGCAGATACTCATAAGGGAGAGGAGGAGCAGCAGTCATGATGGACCTTACACAGAGACAGTGGGTGAAGTATGCTGTCATGCACCCTGTTGAGGGCTTTGAGGATATGCGCTGGAAGAAGTCGGGCTCGCTGAAGATAGCAGCCCTGATTATAGTGCTGCTCTTTTTCGGAGAGATAGCCTTCGGCAGGCTCTACGGCTTCCAGTTCTATATCGCCTACGACAAGACCTTCAATATAATCCCATATATCGTGCGGAGCTTCGTGCTTTTCGGTGCGTGGACAGTGGGGAACTGGTCGGTGTGTACCCTCCTTGACGGCGAGGGTACGCTGAAAAACATCTGTATTTACAGTGCCTATGCACTAATCCCCTACACGGTACAGCTCTACATCAATGTCATACTCTCCCATTTTCTCATACGGGACGAGTATGTGTTCATGCAGATAATCGAGCTCATAGGCGTGGGGTGGACGGTGATACTGCTGTTCTCGGCGATAAAGTCGGTTCACCAGTACTCCTTCGGCAAGACCGTCCTCGCCATAGTGCTGACCATAGGGGCAATGCTCATCATGCTGTTCCTGCTGGTGCTGCTGATGTCGCTGATACAGCAGATATTCATATTCATATCCACCGTTTACACCGAGCTCTCATACAGGGCTCGTGTCTGAAAGGCGGTGCCCATGGGAAGAATAGGAAAAAAGCTGCTGCTTTGTCTCCTTGCGGCTGCGGTCATGACTGTGCCATGCAGTGCCTATGCAGACGGGGAGGAGGCTGAGCCTGCCCCCGAGCTGACAGAGGAGGACACTGAGGAGACTGCCGCCGCCGAGGAGAAGGCAAAGCGCTCCGAGGCAGTGGAGAAAGCGGAGCTGTCTCAGGAGGACGCGGAGCAGTATCTGAAAAAGATAGGCTCTGCCGACGGCTTCGACGTCTACTATAAGGACAAGGACTTCGATGATGAGCTCTGGGAAAAGGCAGGCGGCAAGCCCAAGAGCAAAAAGGACTACACTGAGGAGCAGCAGCTCCTCGCGGACAAGATAGCCGAGCTGAAAAAGCTGGGTGAGCTTGTCATAATTGATACAAAGACAGGTAAGGCTGCGGCTTCATTCAAGAGCGGCACCAAGTGCGATGAGGGCAGGCTCTGGGTCAGCGACGCAGGCAGGTTCTTCATCATCACCGACGAGGATACCACTAAAGTCGTAAGGCTGAGACAGGTGGTCTCCACTCTCGACAGCAGATATGCGTTCATCTCCTCTGACGGAAAGACAGTGGAGATTCTTAAAAAGGACTTGAGGGGCATTGACGAGACCTTCACATTTGACGGCATAGATGACGGCAGACGGGTGTACACCGCAGGGGACAGTTTCGCATGGCTCACCGCCGACAGGAAGCACTTCCTCGGAGCATACCGCAGCGGCGCGGAGAATGATAAGCTGCGTATGATAGTTGACGACAGAAGCGCTGTTTTCGGCATCGAGGTCAAGGAAACGGGCTATATATGGTGGTCGTCGCCCCTTGAAGCCACACAGGACAGAGCTGCCACAGCCCTTCTTGCGGACGAGCTGCGCTCATCGAATGTGGTCCGCTACGGAGTGCCCCTGAAGCGCTCGGGCAACAATGTGCTGCGCTCGGGAAACGAGAACGACTGCACCTTTACTGTCAAGGACATAAAGGATGGTATCCGCGTGGAGTATGACTACAAAAACGCAGGCTTCAAGGTGCCTGTGGAGTATACCCTCGGGGAGGACTGCCTGATTGCGGCTGTTAAGGTGTCCGAGATAAAGGAGACCAATGCCGCCAATGTGGTCACGGAAATGACGGTGCTGGGAAGTCTGGGTGCCGCCTCCGATAAGGAGGAGGGCTATTACGTTATCCCCGACGGCTGCGGAGCGCTGGTGCGTTTCAACAACAACCGCTCCTTCCAGAACAACATCTATCAGCAGAGGGTCTACGGTAACGATGTTACCGCCGTACCCCAGAACAAAGGGGCGGTGACGGGACAGATATACCTGCCCGTCTACGGCGTGGTCAAGGAGGACAATGCCCTGCTGGCAGTTGCCGCAAAGGGCGACTCAAACGCATACCTTACCGCCAATGTGTCAAGGCAGTCGGGCAGCAGCTACAACATCTGCAACCTCTCATTCATTCTCCGCAGCACCGACAGCTTCTATATGTCAGGCAGCAGCAACGAGAAATATACTGTATTTGAAAGCGGCAGCATAAAGTCCGACGATATTGAAATGAGATACTACCCCATTTCCAAAAAGGGCGCGGACTACACCGATATCGCCGAAAGATACCGCAGATACCTCATGGAGGAAAAGGGCGTCACAAAAAGGAGTACCGCAGGCGAGGCTCCCATGTATCTCACACTCTATGGCGGAGTTATGAAGAAAAAGCCTGTTCTGGGCATACCCATATCACTGAGGACCTCTGTCACCAGCTACGGTCAAGCAGCTGATATCATCGGCAGTCTGGGCAGCGGCGGCGTGGAGGATATGGTCATTTCCTACAAGAACTGGACCAATGACGGCATAAAGAACAAGGTGGATACCGACGGCAAGCCCTCAGGCAAGCTGGGCGGAAAGTCGGGCTTCGGAAAGCTCACCGACCTTATAGACGACAAGGGCTACAGCCTCTATCCCGTGTCCGACAACAGGGATTTCTATTCGGGCAACGGCTACTACTCCTTTACGGACACAGCCGTCCGCGTTTCGGGCTCGTATTCGAGGATAGTCAGCTACGACAGAGCCTACGGCATACCAAATAAGTTCAGAAAGAATATGTCTCTGCTCTCGCCGGGCTATTTTGGCGAGGTGCTGGGGGATATCTCCGAGAACTACCCGAAAAACGGCCTTGAGGGAGTCTCCCTCGGCGACCTTACAAGCTCACTGTACGGAGACTACGGCAAGAAGGGCATATCACGCGCAAAGGCGGAAACTCTCCTTGAGGAGGGCTACAGCAGGCTGGACAGCAGCCTTGAAAACGGCATACTTGCCGATACTGCCAACGCCTATGCACTGCCCTATGTCAGCAGGATACGGAACGTTCCCCTCAGCTCGGGCAGGTCGGATATCTTCGACGAGGATATACCGTTCTATCAGATGGTGCTCCACGGAGTCCTGCCCTATTCCTCGGAAGCCATAAACGGCAGCGCCGACCCCGAGACCGCTGTGCTCATGGCGGCAGCAACGGGAAGCTGTCTAAGCTACGATATGATATACGAGGAGACAGGGGAGCTCAAGGACACGGAGCTGGATACGCTCTATTACGCGAATTATAAATACTGGACCGACACTGCCGCAAGGGAGCAGAGTCTCCTTGCGCCCATGCTGGAGCAGGTGTCGGACAGTTTCATGACAGGCTATGAAAGGGACGGGGACATCATAACCACGGATTATTCCAATGGTATCACCGTTATAACCGATCTCGGCGAGCGCACTGTAAGCTGGGACGGCGGAGCCATAGACCTTAAAGACTGACAGGGAAGGAGGAAAATATGAGCGGAAAGACTGCCCCTGCGGCAGAAAGCAGGAAAAAACGCCGCATAATGTCATATCAGCGGCGGAAATCAATGTACGGCTACGGCTTCATAAGTCTGTGGCTCATAGGAACAATACTGTTCTTCCTCATCCCTCTGGGGAAGTCGCTGTGGTACTCATTCTGCGATGTTTCCGTAGAGCCCGGTGCGCTGAAAACGCAGTTCGTGGGACTGAAAAACTACAATGTCGTCCTCAATGAGGACCCCTACTATACGGACTACCTCATAGACACCCTGCTGGAGACCCTGTGGAAGACTCCGCTGATACTGGTTTTCTCCCTGTTCATCGCGGTCATACTCAATCAGAAGTTCAGGGGAAGGACTCTGGCAAGAGCAGTTTTCTTCCTGCCCGTCATCATCGCCACGGGGCCTGTTTTCAGAATAATCAGCGGCGATATGGAGTCCACGGGCAACGCAGGAGCCGAGCAGTTCTCGACTATGTTCTCCACGGACCTTGTGGGCGAGCTCATGGAGTTCCTCGGCATTTACGGTATAAGCGACAGGATGAACACCTTTATCACAGCTGTGGCGGACAACGTCTTCGGCATAGTCTGGAGCTCTGGAATACAGATACTTCTGTTCCTTGCAGGCCTTCAGAACATCTCCAAGGACGTCAGGGAAGCCGCACAGATGGAGGGAGCTACGGCATGGGAGTACTTCTGGAAGATAGTCTTCCCCTCGGTGAGCCCCTTCATACTGGCTAACCTTATATTCACCGTCATAGACTCCTTTACCAACCCCATGAACAGCGTCATGAACCGTATCGTGGCGATGAAGAATCAGTGGGAGTTCGGAGGAGCCTCCGCTATGGCGTGGGTGTACTTCGCCATAGTTCTGGGAGCCATAGGCGTTTTTGCATGGCTGACAGGCAAATTCATACAATACGAGACCGACTGAGGAGGTGAGAAGCATGGCTGATGAGACAGCTGCACCAAAGATAAAGTCCGCCGAGGAGATAGGCGGAGGCATGAGCAGGCGTCAGCTGAAAAAGCTGCATATGCAGTCCATGACCCGTGAGGAGAGAGGCTATCTGCGCAGAAAGGCTGCCGCAGAGAAGGTCTGGCCCGTATTCAGGGCAGTCATACTCATCGGGCTGGGCTTCGTCATCATGTATCCTCTTATATATATGATAAGCTGCGCCTTCAGAGAGAGGGCGGACATGAGCGACCCCACCGTAATGTGGATACCGAGACACTACACCTTCAGAATAATAACCGAGACCATAGACGCTATGGACTACTGGAAGACTCTGGGGAATACCCTGCTGCTGAATATAGGCTGCTCGCTGGTGCAGGTCATATCCTGTGCCATAACGGGCTACGGCTTTGCGCGCTTTGAGTTCAGGGGCAAGAAGCTGTTCTTTGTCATAGTCATAATGATGATACTGGTGCCAACGCAGGTAATATCACTGCCGCTGTACACGCTTTTTCGATACTTCGGCATAAAGGGGCTGTTCAGCGTGAACCTCATCGACAGCAGGCTTACCATGTACCTGCCTGCAATGACTGCAAACGGCATACGCGCAGGACTGATGATATTCATATTCAGGCAGTTCTTCAAGGGGCTTCCCCGTGAGCTTGAGGACGCGGCATACATAGACGGCTGCGGACCGTTCAGAACATTCGTGAGCGTTATCGCGCCAAATGCGGCACCTGCCTTCCTGACGGTTTTCCTGTTCTCGGTGGTGTGGTACTGGAACGATTACTATGTGAGCAACACTTTCTTCACTAACACAAAGACAATAGCCCTTATGCTGACTAATCTGGACAATGAGCTGAAGATAAGGCTGTTCAACGACCCTACTGTGCAGATAAGTCCGAGAGAGCAGATAGTCTGGAAGGAAGCAGGCTGCCTGCTGTCAATAGCACCTGTGCTGCTGATGTATGTGTTCATGCAGAAGCACTTCACAGAGGGCATAGAGCGCTCGGGCATCGTCGGATAATTTCAGTTGAGAGTTGAGAGTTGAGAGTTGAGAGTTATGGCAGCGCTCCGAGCGTGTACATATACTCTCAGCTCTCTTTTTTATCGTATTTATAACAGCCGTGGGAGCTTTCGGATAATGTGAGCGCAGCGAACACATTAACTCTCAACTCTCAACTTTCAACTTTCAACTTCAGTCTCCCGACTCTCAACTTTTTTATTGACAAGTTGCCTGTAAGGGCGTATAATTTAAGTATATTCACTTGTTCGGAGTAAAACATATGAAAAAGATCCTGAAAACCACAGGTGTTTTCCTGAGAGCTGTCCCTCACTTCCTCATATTTGAACTTATATTCAAGCTCCTGCTGCTGGCCATCGGTACTCCCGTGCTGGCGCTGCTGCTGAAGCTGACAATGAAGCTCTCGGGCATAAATTACCTTAATGACGAAAATCTTCTCGTTTATCTGAAGCATCCCGCCACGATCATCGTTATCGTGCTGATGCTCTTTTGTTATGCCTTTTTCTCCTTTGTGGAGCTGTCCGCACTTGCCGCCTGCTTCTCCTGCTTCGGCAAGGGCGAGCGGATATTCACGGGAGGTATGTTCAGGACGGGACTGCGCGCCTTCGGAAAAGCCTTCAAGGGCTCGGGCATAGTCTCCTTCCTTGCATATATGGCTGTCATGCCTCTGGCGCAGTTCTCGCTGTCCTCAGGTATGTTCATGGCACCGCTTATGCCTGTGCTGAGGAGGATATTCTACTCTGTCAGCGGCAGTATGGCTATCGCCTCATACATACTTATACAGCTGTTGTTCATCATTCTGATGATAAACGGAAGCTACAGCATACACTACCTCATACTGACGAAGTACTCCTTCCGTGACTGTATAAAAAAGAGCCGCGAGAAGATCAGCGGTCAGCGCGTTAAAATGATAATCTCGCTGTTCCTGTGGAGCCTTGCCGTCGTGCTCATCATAGCGGCTGTCACATTCGGACTGAGCTTCATCATAGTATTCATCATCAAGGGCTTCTCCGAGCCGAGAGCAGCTTTCGGTACTGCGCTGAAGGTGCTGCGATATACATGGAGCGTATTTACGGCTGTTTCCGCATTCTTCTCCGCACCTGCGGTGATGTGGTGGCTCACCAATAAATTCCTTGCCGACAACAAGGATGAGGAGCTGGTGCTGCCCAACAATAGCATAAAGAAGATGAAGCGCGGACACAGCGCTATTCTGGTCACTGTACTTATCGCGGCAGGTCTTGTTATGAACCTGTCCTATTTCAAGGCGCTGTCACAGGGAAATGTCAGCCTTAACGTGGGAGTCCTGAGCAGGACTCAGGTAACGGCGCACAGAGGCTTTTCGAGAAAAGCTCCCGAGAACACGCTGCCTGCCTTTGAGGCGGCTATGGACTGCGGCGCGGATTATATCGAGCTGGACGTGCAGCTCACTGCCGATGATGTTCTCGTGGTCTGCCACGATGACAAGCTTGACCGCACCACTGACGGCACAGGCAAGCTGAGCAGCTATACCTACGACGAGCTCATGCAGTTCTCCGCAGGCTCATGGTTCGGCAAGGACGGCGAGTTCGACGATGTACGCATACCGTCCATGACTGAGGTGCTTGACCTTGTGGGGAAGGACATCATGCTGAACATAGAGATAAAGCGTTCGGGCGACCCAAAGCGGACCGCCGAAAAGGTGGTGGAACTGGTGGAGGAGTACGGCATAGTAAATTCCTGCTATGTGACCTCTTTCTCCTATCCTGCGCTGAAAAAGGTCAAGCAGCTCAACCCAAAGATAAAGACAGCCTTTATTGCAAATCTTGCTACGGCGACTTCATATGCGCAGCTGCCCTACATAGATGCGGTGAGCATGAACTACCTCTTTGTCAACCAGAGCGTGGTCAACTCTGCCCACCATAACGGCAAGCGCATATTTGTATGGACGGTTGACCGTCAGAGCGAGATGCAGAAGATGATGGCTCTCGGCGTGGACAATATCATCACCGACCGCCCTGACAGAGCGCTTGACGTGGTAAATTCCAAGTCGGTGGGCGACACAGTTCTGACTGTACTGAAATATATTTTCGGAAGCTGAGAGATTATGCGGAGATATCCGTCTAAAAATATGAGCAGCTATTGACAGTGCTGTGACGGGCTGATATAATGGTAAGGAAACAGTGACACGGCGATACTGCAAATGAAAGAATATAAAACGTGGAGGTATTACATAATGGAAAAGAAACAGAAGGCTGCTGCCGAAAAAAGAAACAGCCAGAAAGGCAGCCGATACCAAGGACAAAAAGCCCAAGGATACGGGCAAGGAGGTCAAGGCAGCCGAAGCGGCAGCACCCGCAGCTCCTGCTGTGCCTATGAAGCCCTATTTCGCAGGAATAGACATTGTAAAGATACTTGCGGTAATACTTGTTATCAGCGTACATTTCTTCCTGTATAACGGCTTCTACTATACCCCCCTTACAAACACATCGGCTGTGGGTCCCATCGCTATGCGCTGGTTTGCCTACACCTGCGTTCCTCTGTTCATGATATCCACGGGATACCTCATGAAGAACAAGACTTTCAGTGCGAAGTACTACACGGGAATTATCAAGATAATCGTCATTTACCTTGTCATCAGCGTCATATGTCTGAAGTTCAAGCAGGACATCCAGCACTATGAATTCAAGAACTGGGATATATTCAAGGGCTTCCTTGAGTACAGCAACGCGCAGTACGGCTGGTACATCAACTACTACATCGCGCTCTTCCTTGCTATCCCGTTCATCAACCTTGCGTTCAACGGCTGCAAGAACAACAAGCAGAAGTTCGTAATGACCTTAACTGTTTTTGCATTTACCATATTTGCAAGAAGCTTTTTCCTCGGCTTTGACAGAGATACCCAGATAAAGGCTCTGCCAGATTATCTCAACGGTGCATGGCCTCTGGCTTACTACTATGTGGGCGCTTTCATACGCGACTGTCCGCCTAAGAGAAATATCCGCAACAAGCTTATCATCTTTGCCTGCTTCTGCGCTTCACTGGGCTTCCTTACATGGAGCACATACAAGCAGAGCGTTGCAGATGTAGAGAACGAGCAGCACTTCCTTTCATGGCACTTCAACGACTACGGAACATACCCCGTTTTCCTTGTTGCAGTCTGCATATTCCTGCTGCTCTTTGACATCACCACCAAGAACAAGGGCGTCAAGTTCGTGCTCCGTCAGCTTTCGGGAGTTACCCTTGCCACATACCTTATCTCCTACATCTTTGACAATATGTTCTACAACAGCTGGCAGAAGGACATGAATTCCGAGCGCCATATCGGCTTCAACGAGAAGTACGCCGAGGTGGGCGAGCGCCTCGGTCACTGGTACGAGGTAGTACCCAAGATATTCATATGCTCACTTATCAGCGCTATCGTCATCCATAAGCTGTACGACCTCTGCGTATTCCTTCTGAAGAAGGGCGTCGAGGCTGCTAAGGCTGAGAAGGAAGCGACAGCTGTCGAGAAGTAAAATACCGCTCCCGAGGGCGAAAAACAGCTCTCGGGAGGTTCTTTTTCCAATGGGAAGCAGATATAGTTAAAACAAAATTATCATTCATCAAAAATTTACAATTACAATTTCTGCAAATTGTTGATTTATCCCTATATATGTGGTATAATAGGTTACGTTGAGCGCGCTGATATGCGCGCTGACTGCAGAAGATATGCGTTGAAGCGGAAGGTTGCTGCCGGTATGGCAGGTAATTTCCGTGGAGTATGTCCGATTTTAAACCGGGCGAATGGGATATCGAACACAGTTTGTGGTTATTCTTCACGCAGCTTGCGTATGCGTGGATTATGCTCTTTTTGTGCTCATATTTTGTTAAGACGGCTCGGAAAACAACGGTTTTTCGAGTTTTTTTATGAGATGAGGCATGAAACACACGGAAACGTGTGATATTCCAATCTGCGTCCCCATAATTAATTCCAAGGAGGCGAAAATAATGGCAGTCAACGGAAAGATCAGATTCAAGATCAAGGGCTACGATCACGCTACTGTTGATATTGCAGCAGCTAAGATCGTTGAGGCAGCTAAGAGAAGCGGTGCAAGAGTTTCGGGACCTATCCCGCTCCCTACCGACAAGGAAGTTGTTACAATTCTCCGTGCTGTACACAAGTACAAGGACAGCCGTGAGCAGTTCGAGATGAGAACTCACAAGAGACTCGTAGACGTTATCCGTCCTACTGAGAAGACTTCAGCTGCTCTTGAGAAGCTCGAGATCCCCGCAGGCGTAGACGTTGTTATGGAAGTCAAGTAATTGACCGAAATTACGCTTGAAACCACCGCTCGGGAAGCGGAATGACGGTAGACCGTCGGTCATGTTGATGTGTAAATCATCAACCAATAACCTATAGGAGGAAAAGAAAATGCAGAAAGGCATTATCGGTAAGAAGATCGGTATGACTCAGATCTTCGACGAGACAGGAAAAGTTGTTCCTGTAACAGTAGTAGAAGCCGGCCCCTGTGTCGTTGTACAGAAGAAAACTGTAGAGAACGACGGCTATGCAGCTCTTCAGCTGGGCTACGGCGACGTAAAGGTACAGAGAGTTAACAAGCCTATGAAGGGTCACTTCGACAAGGCTGACGTAGCTTGCAAGAAGGAACTCAAGGAGTTCAGACTTGACGACTGCGACGCTCTTAACGTAGGCGACATCATCAAGGCTGATACATTTGCTGTAGGCGACGCTATCGACGTTGTCGGCACCAGCAAGGGTAAGGGATTCGCAGGTGCTATCAAGCGCCACAACCAGCACAGACTCAAGGAAACTCACGGTACCGGCCCTGTTCACAGACAGGCAGGTTCAATGGGTGCTTGCTCATCCCCTTCAAGAATCTATAAGGGCAAGGGCATGGCAGGTCACATGGGTGCAGAGCAGGTTACTGTTCAGAATCTCGAAATCGTTAAAATAGACACTGAGAACAATCTCATCGCTATCAAGGGCGCTATCCCCGGTCCTAAGGGCGGTATCGTTTATATCGTTGACAGCGTAAAGGCTTAAGGAAGGAGGAAGCGTAAATGTCTACAATTTCAGTTTTTGATATGACAGGTAAGCAGGTTTCCGAGACAGAGCTCAACGACGAAGTTTTCGGAATCACTCCCAACGAAGGCGTTATGCACGCTGCAGTTGTTAATTACCTTGCAAACCAGAGACAGGGTACACAGTCCACACTTACAAGAACAGAAGTAAGCGGCGGCGGAAGAAAGCCCTGGAGACAGAAGGGTACAGGCCATGCAAGACAGGGTTCGACCCGTGCTCCTCAGTGGGTACACGGCGGAATCGCTCTCGGCCCCAAGCCCAGAGATTACAGATATACCCTTAACAAGAAGGTAAAGAGACTCGCAATGAAGTCTGCGCTTTCTGCTAAGGTTCTCGACAACAACATGATCGTTCTTGACGCTCTCACACTTGACGAGTACAAGACAAAGACAGTTGTTGAAATGCTCAAGGCTCTCGGCGTTGAGGGCAAGGCTCTCATCGTAACAGCAGAGGCTGATGCAAAGGTAGTAAAGAGCGCAGCTAACATCCCCGGTGTTAAGACTGCTGCTGTAAATACTCTTAATGTTTACGACATACTCAACTACGATAAGTTCATCGTTGTTAAGAATGCCGTTGGAAAGATCGAGGAGGTGTACGCATAATGAAAGCAGCTCAGGACATCATTCTGAAGCCCGTTATCACTGAGAAGTCAATGGATGAGCTCCAGAACGGAAAGTACACCTTTAAGGTTGCTAAGGACGCTAACAAGTCCGAGATAAAGAAGGCTGTAGAGCAGCTCTTCGGCGTAGAGGTTGCAAAGGTAAACACAATGAACTGCAACGGCCGCTCAAAGAGAGTCGGCAGATTCGCCGGCAAGACATCTGACTGGAAGAAGGCTATCATCACTCTTACAGAGGATTCAAAGTCTATCGAGTTCTTCGAGGGTATGGTTTGATCCCTACATTAGTATAAGTCAGAAAGTATGGGAGTAATGCTCCCGCAAAAAATGCATTAAAGGAGAAAGTTAAAATGGCTATTAAAACATATAAGCCTACGACACCTTCGAGACGTCAGATGACTGTAACTGACTACTCGGTTCTGTCAAAGGTTGAGCCGGAGAAGAGCCTTCTCGAACCCATGAAGAAGAAGTCGGGAAGAAACAGCTACGGCCGTATAACAGTTCGCCACAGAGGCGGCGGTAACAGAAGAAAGTACCGCGTTATCGACTTCAAGAGAGACAAGGACAATATGATCGCTGTTGTTCAGACTCTTGAGTACGATCCTAACAGAAGCGCATTCATCGCTCTCGTTCAGTACGAGGACGGAGAGAAGAGATACATCCTCGCTCCCAACGGCCTCAAGGTAGGCGACAAGATCGAGTCAGGCGCTGAGGCTGATATCAAGCCCGGCAACGCTCTCAAGCTCGCTGATATCCCCGTTGGTACATTCATCCACGCTATCGAGCTTTATCCCGGCAAGGGCGCTCAGCTCGTAAGAAGCGCAGGCAATCAGGCTCAGCTCATGGGCAAGGAGGACAACTACGCTCTTATCAGACTTCCTTCCGGCGAGATGAGAAAGGTTCCGATCGGATGCAAGGCTGCAATCGGTCAGGTTTCCAACATCGATCACGAGAACGTTAACTATGGTAAGGCAGGCCGTGTAAGAAACATGGGCTGGAGACCTACAGTTCGCGGTTCTGTAATGAACCCCTGCGATCACCCCCACGGTGGTGGTGAAGGTAAGTCACCTGTCGGCCGTCCCGGACCTGTTACCCCTTGGGGCAAGCCCGCACTCGGCTACAAGACTCGTAAGAAGCATCACAGAACTGATAAGTTCATCGTAAAGCGCCGCAACGGCAAGTAATCTGAAAGGAGGAACTGATTAAATGAGCAGAAGCATTAAGAAGGGGCCTTATGTCCAGGAAGTTCTCCTGAAGAGGGTCGTTGCAATGAATGAAGCAGGTGAGAAGAAGGTCCTCAAGACATGGAGCCGTTCTTCAACAATATTCCCTGATTTTGTAGGTCACACATTTGCTGTACATGACGGTCGTAAGCACGTTCCGGTATATGTAACAGAGGATATGGTAGGTCACAAGCTCGGTGAGTTTGCTCCTACAAGAACTTACAAGGGCCACGCAGGCTCAAAGACATCCAACAACGGTAAGAAATAAGCGGAAGGAGGAGTTCAGAGATGGAAGCAAGAGCTTATTTAAGAAATGCTCGTATATCACCCAGAAAGGTGCAGATTGTTCTGGATCTTATCAGAAACAAGCCTGTTGATCTCGCTTTAGCTACTTTAGATCTTACTCCTAAGGCTGCAAGCCCTATCGTTGCAAAGCTTGTTAAGTCCGCTCAGGCAAACGCTGAAAACAACTTCAGCATGGATAAGGATAATCTCGTAGTTTCCGAGTGCTTCGTAACACCCGGTCCTATCATGAAGAGAATCATGCCGAGAGCACAGGGCAGAGCATATAGAATTTTAAAGAGAACATCACACATCACAGTTGTTCTTAAAGAAAAAGAATAATCCCAAGGAGGTTTGAAGAATGGGCCAGAAAGTTAATCCGCACGGTCTTCGTGTCGGCGTTATAAAGGATTGGGATTCTCGTTGGTATGCAAATAAGTCCGATTTCGGCAACACTCTCGTAGAGGATTACAACGTTCGTAACTTCATCAAGAAGAGCCTGTATGCTGCAGGCGTTCCGAGAATCGAGATCGAGCGTTTTGCTGATAAGGTTAGAATCCACATCCACTGCGCTAAGCCCGGTATCGTTATCGGCAGAGGCGGCGCAGAGATCGAGAAGCTCAGAGCACAGCTCGAGAAGATGATGAACAAGCAGGTTCTCGTCAACATAATTGAAGTAAAGCAGCCCGATATGGACAGCCAGCTCGTAGCAGAGAAGATCGCTCTCGACCTCGAGAACAGAGTATCATTCAGAAGAGCTATGAAGCAGTCTATCGGCAGAACAATGCGTCTTGGCGCAAAGGGTATCAAGGTCAAGGTTTCAGGCAGACTTGCCGGTGCCGAGATCGCAAGAAGCGAGAGCTACCACGAGGGTACTATCCCGCTCCAGACTATCCGTGCTGACATCGACTACGGTTTCGCTGAGGCTGATACAACATACGGCAAGCTTGGCGTAAAGGTTTGGATCTACAAGGGCGAAGTTCTCAAGGGTGACACTGCAAAGGCAGCTGCTCAGAGAGAAAAGATCGAGCGCAAGAACGATACAAGAAATAATGACAGACGCCGCCGTGACGACAGACGTGACGGTAACAGAAGAGGCGGAAACAGAAATTTCAATCGTGACGCTAAAAGAGAAGGAGGTAATCAGTAATGCTGCTTCCGAAGAGAGTTAAGTACCGCAGAGTCCACAGAGGGCGTCTGAAGGGTAAGGCATACAGAGGAAATAAGGTAACTTACGGTGATTACGGTCTTCAGGCACTCGAGCCTGCTTGGATCACATCCAACCAGATCGAGTCTGCCCGTATCGCAATGACCCGTTACATCAAGAGAGGCGGTCAGGTTTGGATCAAGATCTTCCCCGACAAGCCTATCACAGAGAAGCCCGCTGAAACACGAATGGGTTCAGGTAAGGGTTCACCCGAGTACTGGGTAGCAGTAGTTAAGCCCGGCAGAGTTCTCTTTGAGATCAAGGGCGTAGCTGAGGAAACTGCAAGAGAAGCTATGCGTCTCGCTATGCACAAGCTTCCTATCAAGTGTAAGTTCGTAACAAAGGCAGAGCAGGAGGTTGAGCAGTAATGAAGGCATCGGAAATCAGAGAAATGTCAGTTGATGAGCTCAACGAGAAGCTCGCCAGCCTCAAGGAGGAGCTCTTCGCTCTTCGTTTCCAGCTGGCTATAAATCAGCTTGATAATACAGCTCGTCTCAAGGCTGTAAAGAAGGATATTGCACGCATCAAGACATCTCTGCGTGAGGCAGAGCTTGCTGCAGAGCAGTAAGAAAGGGAGGATTTAGCTAATGTCTACTGAGAGAAACCTTAGAAAAACAAGAGTAGGTAAGGTTGTAAGCGATAAGATGGATAAAACCGTCGTAGTTGCTATCGTTGATAACGTTAAACACCCGCTTTATAAGAAGATCATCAAGCGTACCGTTAAGCTTAAGGCTCACGATGAAAACAATGAGTGCAGGATCGGTGACCGCGTTGAGGTTATGGAAACACGTCCGCTTTCCAAGGATAAGAGATGGCGTGTGACAAATATCATTGAAAAGGCTAAGTAATTTTGATAGAAGCTTAAAGCTTGAAAGGAGGAACTCGCTGTGATACAGATGCAGACTTATCTTAAAGTCGCTGATAACACTGGCGCTAAGGAGCTTATGTGTATCAGAGTTCTGGGAGGTACACGCAGAAGATATGCAAATATCGGCGATGTTGTAGTTGCTTCAGTTAAGAAAGCAACACCCGGAGGCGTTGTAAAGAAGGGCGATGTTGTAAAGGCAGTTATCGTTCGTTCAGCAAAGGGTCTCAGAAGAGAGGACGGTACTTACATCCGCTTTGATGAGAACGCTGCTGTTATTATTAAGGAAGACAAGAACCCCAGGGGAACCCGTATCTTCGGGCCCGTTGCTAAGGAGCTCCGTGAAAAGGAGTATACAAAGATCCTCAGCCTCGCTCCTGAAGTTCTTTAATGGAGGTGTCATTCGATTATGAGTAAAGTACACGTTAAAACCGGTGACACTGTAATCCTTCTCACCGGCAAGTACGAGGATAAATTCGACAGCAAGGGCGACAGAAAGACCGGTAAGGTCGTAGAGGTAAGCCCCAAGGAAGATAAGGTCATCGTTGAGGGCATCAACATGATCACAAAGCACGTTAAGCCTACAAGAATGGGCGAAAAGGGCGGCATCATCAAGACTGAGGCTCCCGTTTACGCAAGCAAGGTTCAGCTGGTTTGCCCCAAGTGCGGCAAGGCAACAAGAATCGGCCACGTTGTAGAGGACGGCAAGAAGCTCCGCGTTTGCAAGAAGTGCGGAAAGTCTTTTGAATAATAGTAAAGGAGAAACGACATGGCAAGTTTAAAGGATTTTTATGTTAGCGACGTTGCTCCTGCACTTATGAAGAAGTTCGGCTATAAGAGCGTAATGCAGATCCCCAAGCTCGACAAGGTTGTTATCAATGTCGGCGCAGGTGAAGCAAAGGACAACGCAAAGGTCATCGACGCCATCATGACCGATCTCGCAGCTATCACAGGTCAGAAGCCTGTAGTGTGCAGAGCTAAGAAGTCAGTTGCAAACTTCAAGCTCCGTGAGGGTATGCCTATCGGCGTTAAAGTTACTCTCAGAGGCGAAAGAATGTATGAATTCGTAAATAAGCTCTTTAACGTTGCGTTCCCCCGCGTTCGTGACTTCAGAGGTATAAGCGCAAATTCATTCGATGGCAAGGGCAACTATTCAACAGGTATCAAGGAACAGCTCATCTTCCCTGAGATCGAGTATGACAAGATCGACAAGGTAAGAGGTATGGATATCAACTTCATCACAACAGCACAGACTGATGAAGAAGCTCGTGAGCTCCTTTCACTTCTGGGTGCTCCATTCATCAAGTAATCAGGGAGGAAAAGAAATGGCTAAGAAGGCAATGATCAATAAGCAGCAGAGAACTCCCAAGTATTCCACAAGAGCTTACAACAGATGTAAGATCTGTGGCAGACCGCACGCATATCTCAGAAAGTTCGGCATCTGCCGTATCTGTTTCAGAGAGCTTGCACACGACGGTCAGATTCCTGGTGTTAAAAAGGCAAGCTGGTAAAATACAAGAAGGAGGTCATTCGGCATGCAGATAACTGATACAATCGCTGATCTTTTAACAAGAATTCGCAATGCGAATACTGCTAAGCACGCCACTGTTGACGTTCCCGCTTCAAGAGTAAAGAAGGACATCACACAGATCCTCGTAGACGAGGGCTATGTAAAGGGCTTCCAGCTCATCGAAGACGGAAAGCAGGGTGTTATCAGGATCACGCTTAAATACGGCGACAACAAGTCTCCCGTTATAACCGGACTCAGAAGAGTTTCAAAGCCCGGTCTGCGTATCTACTCAAGCTGCGCAGATATGCCTAAGGTAAGAAAAGGCCTTGGTATTGCAATCGTTTCAACTTCAAAGGGAATCGTAACCGACAAGAAGGCAAGAGAGCTCAACGTCGGCGGCGAGGTCCTCGCATACATCTGGTAAGGAGGATATCGATCATGTCAAGAATCGGTAAAATGCCTATAAGCGTTCCTGCAGGTGTAGAAGTAAAGAATGAGAACAATCTTCTCACTGTAAAGGGACCTAAGGGTGAGCTTACAAGACAGTTCAGCCCTGAGCTCGGCATAGAGGTCGAGAACGGCACTATAACAGTTACAAGACCCAGCGACGACAAGCGTCATCGCTCACTTCACGGTCTTACAAGAACACTCATCAACAACATGGTTGAGGGTGTAACAAACGGATATTCCAAGACTCTCGAGATCGAGGGTGTCGGCTACCGTGCTGCAAAGAGCGGCAACAAGGTAAATCTTAACCTTGGCTTCTCACATCCTGTTGTACTTGAGGAAACAGACGCTATCAAGCTCGAAGTTCCCCAGCCCAACAAGATCGTCGTAAGCGGTATCGACAAGCAGGCTGTAGGTCAGTTTGCAGCTGAGATTCGCGAAAAGCGTCCCCCTGAGCCTTATAAGGGCAAGGGCATCAGATACGAAGGCGAGCATATCATCCGCAAGGAAGGTAAGGCCGGTAAGGGCAAGAAGTAATTAAAAGGAGCAAATTGCTATGATTAAGAAATTTGACAGCAATAAGGCAAGATTAAAGAGACACCGCAGAGTTCGTGCAAAGATCTCAGGAACTCCCGAGCGTCCCCGTCTCAATGTGTTCCGTTCAACAAAGCACATCTATGCTCAGCTCATCGATGATGTAAACGGTGTTACTCTTGCTTCTGCATCAAGTATGGATAAGGGCTTTGAGGGCAACGGCGGCAACGTTGAGGGTGCCCGCAAGGTCGGCGAGATGATCGCAAAGAACGCAGCTGATAAGGGAATCAGCGAAGTTGTTTTCGACAGAGGCGGCTACCTCTACCACGGCAGAGTCAAGGAACTCGCAGAGGGCGCCCGTGAAAACGGATTAAAGTTCTAAGAGGGAGGTAAAACAATGGCTAATATTGAAACACAGGCTCCTGAGTTCGCTGAGAAGGTTGTTGCTATCAACCGTGTATCAAAGACAGTTAAGGGCGGACGTATCATGAAGTTCTCCGCACTGGTTGTTGTCGGTGACGGAAACGGTACAGTCGGCTTCGGACTCGGAAAGTCAGGAGAAGTTCCCGATGCTATCCGTAAGGGCATCGAGGACGCAAAGAAGAACCTTGTAAAGGTTTCTCTCAAGGGAACTACTATCCCTCACGAAATCGTTGGCGCATTCGGCGCAGGCAGAGTTCTCATGAAGCCCGCTGCACCCGGTACCGGCGTTATCGCAGGCGGTCCTGTTCGTGCCGTGATCGAAGTAGCAGGCATCAAGGACATCAGAACAAAGTCACTGCGTTCAAATAACCCCTGCAATGTAGTAAGAGCTACTATCAACGGCCTCGTAAACTGCACTTCCGCAAAGGATGTTGCTGCTAAGAGAGGAAAGACCGTTAAGGAAATATTAGGTTAAGGAGGCAGTAAGAAATGGCAAAGAATATCAAGCTCGTAAAGAGTCTCATTGGTAGAAAGCAGGACCAGATCGCTACTGCTCAGTCACTTGGCCTCAAGAAGGTCGGAGATGTTACAACACAGCCCGACAATGAGCAGACAAACGGAAAAATCAAGAAGATCTCACACCTCGTTGAGGTTACAGAAGCGTAAACAAGGAGGTGCAACGGTATGAAGATACATGAATTAACACCTGCGCTCGATTCAAACAAGGCTGTAAAGCGTATAGGCAGAGGCCACGGTTCGGGCAACGGCAAGACAGCAGGCAAGGGCCATAAGGGTCAGAATGCCCGCAGCGGCGGCGGCGTAAGGATCGGCTTTGAAGGCGGTCAGATGCCCCTCGCAAGAAGAATCCCTAAGAGAGGCTTCAATAACATCTTTGCAACAAAGTATGCTATCGTTAACGTTTCCGATCTTAACAAGTTCAAGGACGGCACAGTAGTAGACACAGAGCTTCTCGTGGCTTCAGGTCTCGTTAAGAAGGTTTATGACGGAGTAAAGATCCTCGGTAACGGAGAGCTTTCCGCTAAGTTAACTGTAAAGGCTGCTAAATTCTCACAGAGCGCTATCGAAAAAATAGAAAAGGCTGGCGGGAAAGCAGAGGTGATGTAATGTGTTTCAGACCTTGAGAAAGGCATGGGGCGTCCCCGAGATCAGAAAAAAGATCTTATACACATTATTCATGATCATCCTGTTCAGATTCGGCTGTGCAGTAGCAGTTCCTTATCTGAATTCCGATGTCGTAAGGACATGGATGGATACAAAGGCTTCCGACGGAGGCTTCCTGGACTATATGAACACCATCACCGGTGGTGCTATGTCTCAGGCTACAATGTTTTCACTTTCGATCACACCATTCATCAACGCTTCCATCATCATGCAGCTGCTTACTTATGCACTGCCTCCTCTCGAGCGTATGCGCGATGAGGGAGAAGAGGGAAGAAAGAAGATCGACAAGATCACAGCATTCGTTGCTATGATCCTCGCAGTAGTAATGTCCTACGGATATTACCTCATCCTCAAGCGTATGAACGTTGATGGCGAGAACGGTACGATCCTTCACGCACTGAAGTACAGCAGCGGCGGAGAGGGCGCTTTCGCAGCCTTCGTTATCATCGCTTGCTTCGTAGCAGGTGCTCTCATCGTTGTCTGGATGGGTAACAGGATCAGCGACAAGGGTATCGGAAACGGTATCTCTGTGCTCCTCTTTGCAGGTATCGCAGCAAGATTCCCCACCGACGCAGCCCTTCTCGTAAAGCTCACTAAGGATACCCCCAGCAAGTACCTCTTCGTATCACTGGGCTATCTCTTATTCATAGTTGCGGAGATCGCTTTCATCGTCTTCATGAACGAGGCAGAAAGACGTATCCCGATACAGTACGCAAAGCGCGTAGTCGGCAGAAAGCAGTACGGCGGACAGAAGACACATATCCCGATAAAGGTCATCATGAGCGGCGTTATGCCTATCATCTTCGCTATGTCGTTTATGTCTCTTCCCCAGACCATTGAGCTGTTTGCAGGAGCTCCTACAAAGACAAGCGGTTTCTATTACCACTTCATGAAGTTCTTCAGCACAAGAAACTGGACCTATGCAGCTATCTACTTCCTGCTCATCATTGCGTTCAACTACTTCTACGTTTCGATCCAGTACAACCCTGTTGAGATCGCTAACAATCTCCGTCAGTCAAACGGCGGTATCCCCGGTATCAGACCCGGTAAGCCCACTTCCGATTATATCCAGAGAGTCCTCAACAAGATCTCTCTCGTGGGTGCGATCTTCCTCGGCATCATCGCTGTTATCCCGATCTTCATCTCGATGGCAGACGATCAGCTCAGATCACTTTCAATGGGCGGTACTACGATCCTTATCGCAGTAAGCGTTGCGCTTGAAACTACAAGAACACTTGAATCACATCTTATGATGCGTCATCATAAGGGCTTCTTACAGTAAAGGAGGACCGACACATATGAACCTTATCTTTTTAGGCGCCCCCGGCGCAGGCAAGGGTACTCAGGCAGAGGTTGTTTCCGACGCTCTGAATATTCCTCAGATATCAACAGGCAATATCCTCCGCGAAGCCGCTAAGAACGGCACAGAGTACGGCCTTAAGGCTAAGGCTGCTATGGACGCGGGTGCTCTCGTATCAGACGATATCGTTATCGGTATCCTGAAGGAGAGGATCGCTGAGGACGACTGCAAAAACGGTTTCATCCTCGACGGTTTCCCGAGAACGGTCCCTCAGGCAGAGGCTCTTGACAAAATGAACATCCAGATCGATAAGGTTATCGAGATCAGCGTTCCCGATGAGACTATCAAACAGAGAGTCTCGGGCAGAAGAGTCTGCCAGGGATGCGGAGCTTCCTACCATATCGAATACAAGCCTACAAAGGTCGAGGGTGTTTGCGATAAGTGCGGCGACAAGACTATCGTTCGTAAGGACGATCAGCCCGAAGTCGTTCTCGACAGACTTGCAACTTATCACGAAAAGACAGCTCCTCTCAAGGACTATTACGAGAAGCAGGGCAAGCTTGTCACTGTTATCGGTCAGGAAGAGGTCGCTGATACTTCTAAGCTCACTCTGCAGGCAGTAGGAGTAGAGAAGTAATGAGCATAACTATCAAATCAAAGTCCGAATTAGCCATAATGCGTGAAGCAGGTAGGATTACCTGCGGCGCAATATGGTATGCGGGCGAAAGATTAAGAGCGGGAATGTCAACACTTGACGTTGATAAGCTGGTCGGCGAGTATTATGCCCGCCACGGCGTAAAGTCCTGCTTCAAAGGCCTTTACGGATTTCCCGGGAACGCTTGTATCTCGGTAAACGAGGAGATAATCCACGGTATCCCCAAGGCAAGCCACAGACTTAAAGAAGGCGATATAGTAAGCATCGACACCGGAGCTGCGTACAAGGGCTTCAACGGAGACAGCTGCTGGACCTTCCCTGTTGGCAAAATTTCTGATGAAGCTAAAGCATTGCTTGAGGTTACAGAGCAAAGCCTTTTCGAGGGCATAGCTCAGGCTCAGGTTGGCGCAAGAGTCGGAGATATTTCTCATGCTGTTGAAGAGTATTGTGCTTCACGAGGCTACGGAATCGTAAGAAATTACTGCGGCCACGGAATCGGCAGAGAAGTTCATGAATCACCCGAAGTACCGAACTGGGGTAAGGCAGGTCACGGACCCAGACTGGTTGCGGGCATGACAATCTGCATCGAGCCCATGATAAATATCAAGGGAGACGACGTCAAGGTCATGAAAGACAACTGGACAGTCGTTACAAAAAGTGGTTCACTTTCAGCTCACTTTGAGCATATGATCGCAATAACTCCTGACGGTCCCGTTATATTGACACAGCCCTGACGGAGGACAACATTGTGAAGCTGATGAAAGGCTCTGTTGTAAGAGCGGAGGCGGGACGAGACAGCGGAGGCTTCTTCGCAGTAGTCGGTACCGACGAAAAATATTGCTTTATAGCAGACGGCAGGAGCAGAAAGCTCTCAAGCCCCAAGCGCAAGAATATAAAGCATATCCGCGTTACAGACAGTATGATCGATCTAAACGATATAACTGATAAAAAACTCAGGAACGCTCTGAAGCAGTTCGGAAGCGCTGAGTAAAGGAGGTTATTCAAAGTGTCAAAAGAAGATGTAATCGAGGTTGAGGGCGTTGTAACCGACGCTCTGCCAAATGCAATGTTTAAGGTTCAGCTTGAGAACGGACATGAGGTATTATCCCACGTTTCCGGCAAGCTCAGAATGAATTATATCAGAATCGTACCCGGTGACAAGGTAAAGCTTGAAATGTCACCATACGACCTGTCAAAGGGCCGTATAACATGGCGCGTTAAGTAATAATACAGGATTTAATTATCCGCTATCCGCTAAAGGAGGTATTTTCAATGAAAGTCAGACCTTCAGTAAAACCTATTTGCGAAAAGTGCAAGGTTATTAAACGTAAAGGCAGAATCATGGTGATCTGCGAAAACCCAAAGCATAAGCAGCGTCAGGGCTGATCCCCGAGCGCATTAATGGAGGTGCAATTATAATATGGCAAGAATAGCCGGTGTTGACCTTCCCAAGAATAAGAGAATCGAAATCGGTCTCACTTATATCTACGGAATCGGTCGTCAGACTGCAACAAATATCCTCGCAGCAACAGGCGTTGATCCTGACGTAAGAGTAAAGGATCTCGCTGAGGAGGATGTAGCTAAGCTTCGTGATTATATCGATGAGCATTACACAGTTGAGGGTGACCTCCGCCGTGAAGTTGCTCTTAACATCAAGAGACTTGTTGAAATAGGCTGCTACAGAGGCGTTCGTCACCGTAAGGGTCTCCCCGTAAGAGGACAGAGAACAAAGACAAACGCAAGAACCCGCAAGGGCCCTGTAAAGACTATCGCTAACAAGAAGAAGTAAGGAGGTCATGAGCTTTGGCACAGCAGAAGGGTAAAAAAGTTACTACTGTCAGAAGACGTAGAGAACGTAAGAATATCGAAAGCGGCGCTGTTCATATCCAGTCCACTTTCAATAACACGATCGTTACGATCACAGATACAGCCGGAAACGCTATCTCTTGGGCAAGCGCAGGCGAACTCGGCTTCAGAGGCTCAAAGAAGTCAACTCCTTTCGCAGCACAGACTGCTGCTGAGACAGCTGCAAAGGCTGCTATGGAGCACGGCCTCAAGAACGTTGAAGTATATGTAAAGGGACCCGGTGCAGGTCGTGAAGCTGCAATCAGAGCACTTCAGACAGTAGGACTTGAGGTAAGAATGATCAAGGACGTAACACCTATCCCGCACAATGGCTGCCGTCCGCCTAAGAGACGTCGTGTCTGATCAAATTGGAGGTGTATTAAAATGGCAGTACAGAAGGAACCAATTCTTAAGAAGTGCAGATATCTGGGCATCAGCCCCGCTGTTATGGGCGTTTCCAAGAAGGAGTCCATCCGTTTCAAGAACGCAAACAACAGAAAGAAGATCTCTGAATACGGTCTTCAGCTGAAGGAAAAGCAGAAGCTGAAGTTCATCTACGGCGTACTCGAAAAGCAGTTCAGACACTACTTTGCGATCGCTGAGAAGATGGAGGGTAAGGCCGGTGATAACCTTATCACTTGTCTCGAATCCAGACTTGACAGTGTTGTATACAGAATGGGCCTGGCTCTCACAAGAAGAGAAGCAAGACAGCTCGTTGTACACAGCCACTACACAGTAAACGGCAAGAAGGTAAACATTCCTTCCTATAGAGTTAAGGTTGGCGACGTTATCGCCCTCAGAGAAAAGGACAGAACTTCCGAGAAGTTCAAGGCTACAGTAGAAGAGACTAAGGACAGACTCGTTCCTGTATGGCTCACAGCTAACAAGGATGACTTCTCCGCTACAGTAAATCGTCTTCCCTCAGCTGAGGATATTGACTACGAGGTAGCTACTCACCTCATCGTCGAGCTGTACTCCAAGTAATCAAAGGGATATACTTGAAGCGTCAGTATTCGAAATCAACATTAATTGCGAAATAGGAGGGTTTTTATGCTGGAAAAAATTAATAAGCCTGATATTGAGATCGTCGAGCTTAAAAGTGACGGCAAATACGGCAAATTCGTTTTAGCACCGCTGGAGCGTGGATACGGTATTACACTTGGAAACAGCCTCAGACGTGTGCTGCTCTCCTCACTTCCGGGTGTGGCTGTAACATCTGTAAAGCTTTCGGGCAAGGATGGTACAGTACACCATGAGTTGTCAACTATTCCGGGCGTAAAAGAAGACGTTACCGAAATAATCCTCAGTATTAAAGGACTGACGGCTAAGCTTTACGGCGAAGGCCCTAAGACAGTATATATAGAGGCAGAGGGCGAATGTGAAATTACTGCCGGCGATATAAAAACCGACTCTGAGGTGAATATCCTCGATCCCGGTATGCACATCGCTACACTGGGTAAGGACGCAAAGCTCTATATGGAGATCACCATCGACAGAGGAAGAGGCTATGTTTCCGCAGAAAGAAACAAGAAGCAGATCAACCTCCCCGTTGACGTTATCGCCGTAGACAGCATCTATACTCCTGTTCTTAAGGTGAATTACACCGTAGAGGATACACGACTCGGTCAGGTCACCGACTATGATAAGCTTACCATGGAGGTATGGACAGACGGTACCATCTCCGCTAAGGAAGCTTTATCACAGGCAGCCAATCTCCTCAACGAGCATCTGAAGCTGTTCATCGACCTCTCAGAAGAGGCAGGACTGGCTGAGGTCCTTGTTGAAAAGGATGAGAAGGGTAAGGAAAAAATCCTTGAGATGACCATTGAGGATCTTGACTTATCTGTACGTTCATTCAATTGTCTGAAGCGTGCAGGTATCAATACCGTAGATGACTTGATCAATAAGTCTGAGGAAGAAATGATGAAGGTTAGAAACCTTGGAAAGAAGTCCTTCGACGAGATCAAGGAAAAGCTCCAGTCACTGGGCTTTGACCTCTCCTCCGAAGAGGAATAAACCATAAATCGTGCGTTTAGCGCACCACTATAAAAAGGAGTGAATACAATGCCGGGTACAAGAAAACTGGGCAGAACATCTGATCATAGAAAGGCTATGCTCAGAGGCATGGTTACTTTCCTGCTTGAGAACGGTCAGATCGAAACTACCGTTACAAGAGCTAAGGAAGTTCGTGCAGTTGCAGAAAAAATGATCACTATCGGTAAAAATGATGATCTGCACTCCAAGCGTCAGGTGTTCTCTTACATCACAAAGGAGTCCGTTGCTAAGAAGCTTATCGACGAGATCGCTCCCAAGTATGCAGAGAGAAACGGTGGTTACACACAGATCGTTAAGATCGGTCCCCGCCGCGGTGACGCCGCTGAAATGGCTATCATCAAGCTCGTTTGATCAGAGATATAACGACAGGAGCCGTTCCCGTAAAGGGAGCGGCTCTTTTTTGCGATATGCCTATAAAAAATGCGGAAAATCGGTGAAAAAGTACTTGCAAAACTCACCGATATGTGTTATAATAACCATTGTATGAAATACAATCCCGAACGATAGGAGAAATAATATGAATAAGAAGATAATAACCTCTCTTGCCGCAGCTGTTTGCACAATGGCTATGGCAGGTTCTACAGCCCTCAACGCATTTGCAGAGGGAGAGTCATCCGCAGCAAACGGTCAGCAGCCCAGTGGCATGAGCTTTCTTTCAATGCCCCTTATGCTCATCATCATGTTCGTGCTGCTCTACTTCATGGCTATCAGACCCCAGAAGAAGCGCGACAGAGAGCTGAAAGAGATGCAGGAGAGCCTCCAGATCGGCGATGAGATCGTCACAGGCGGCGGTATCGTCGGTATCGTTGTAAGCGTGGGCGAGGATACAGTCGTTATCGAGACAGGCGGCGCTAAGCACAAGCTCAGAATAAAGAACTGGGCTATCACCGAGAACGTTACCGCAGCAGAGCGTATCAAGGAAGCAAAGGCATCAGGCAAGAAGTCATCAGCAGTTGCCGCAGCAGCAGTAGTTGACGATGATGACGACGCAGATAAGAAGCCCAAGAAGAAAAACAAGAAGAAGGACGACGAAGAAGAATAAAAATAAACACCTCCGCATAGAATTACACAGTATTCTATGACGGAGGTTTTTTATGCGCAGACACAGAAAAAGCCTGTGGGCAAGCGGTATACTGAGTATGACAGCGGCAGTGTGCTGCGGACTTGTCTTTACGGCGGCAGCAGCGGTACTGTCTGCGGCGCTCATATACTATGTAATGGGGGAAATGGGCCTTTCCAAGGCGTTTGCAGGCTTTTCCCTCGGGGCAGGTGCTTGTATCGGCGCCTATGTATACGGTAAGTACAGACGCAGGTGGGGACTCTTTGGCGGCTCTCTCTGCGGAGCCCTTATGTATGCAGTCATCGCGGCAGCAGGTGTGATACTGCTCGGTGAGCCCGCAGGCATAAAAAAGCTCCTCCTGCTGACCATATGCGGTGCAGCAGGGGGAGTTGCAGGCGTTAACTCTAAACGCCCGAAAGGTCTTATGGATCAGTAATTGCCTGAGGTATCCTCCATGAGCTTGAACTCGATATTGTAGTATCTCACAGTGCCGTCCTTACCGACGTGAGCGCAGGTCGCAGGCACCTTGTCACCGGCTTCATACTGGCTGCTGATGGTGTCGTAGAGCTCATCGTAGGTGGTAATGGTCTTGCCGTTTATCTCCACGATGAAGTCGCCCTCCCTCAGCTCGGTATTGGCGATATCGCATTCCTTGTCTATCTTCTCGATATAGACTCCCTTGAAGTCGTCGGGGAGCTCATAGCCCAGCTTTTCCTCAATAGTTGCAAGCTTCGACTCGGAAGCCATGTCTATGAGCTGAATGCCTATCCTGAAGCGTCCTGCCACGAAGCCGTTCTTGGCAAGCTCCTCGATAACGGGATAAGCCTCGTTTATGGTTATTGCAAAGCCCAGACCCTCAAGGTCGTTGCTGACGTACTTTGAGGAGGTGATGCCGATGACCTGACCGTACATATTGACCAAAGCGCCGCCCGAGTTACCGGGGCTTATCTCTGCATTGGTCTGTATGCAGTCCATCTCAAAGCCTGTGGAGTCGCTTCTTATCTTGCGGTTAACGGCGGATACGATACCGTCGGTAACGGTGCTGGCGAGGTTTGCAGGGTTTCCTATGGCGATGACGGTCTCGCCCACAACTGCCTCATCGGAGTCGCCTAAAGTAGCGGGAACCAGACCCTCGGCATTGACCTTTATCACAGCGATATCGGTCTTTGCGTCCCTGCCGATAATCTTGGCATCGTAGAAGTCGCCGTCCATTGTCTCTATCCTGTGGTAGCCCTCTGCTTCAAGAACATGAGCATTTGTGACGATGTAGCCGTCCTCGTTGAGGACAATGCCCGAGCCTGTTCCCAGCGGACGCTTTGCGGTATAGCCTGCGTAGTCCGCATAGGTGTATATCTTGACGATGGATGGTCTTACGAGAGCAGCTGCACCCTCGGGAGTGTACCTGCCGTTTGCGTCCTTGTAGTTACTGTCATCGTTGGCGCCGTCGGGTTTGTGCTCCTTGTAGAGCACTACTGCCTGCGGAGAGCCTATCTTATCCACGATGGAGTCGCTTTTCACGATGTCGTGGACAATGCCGAATATGGAAAGTCCTGCTGAAATTGCCACAAGTACAGCGAAAAGGCGCTTGATGGCGGTATTGTTCCTGCCTTTCAGCTGCTCATCGTTGGGATAATTCATAGCAGGAGAGCCCTTTTCCAGCTCCTCAAAGCCTATGGGTTCATACATGAACTTATCGTACACGGGGCGGCGGGGCTGGTTATAATCGGGCTGTCTGTAACCGCTGTTGGGCTGATTGTAGCCGCCCTGACCGAAGCCCGAGGGCTGCTGTCCGTAGCTGTTATTCTGCTGCCCGAAACCGCTGTTCGGCTGACCGTAGCCGCCCTGCTGGGGATAGCCGTTGTTCTGACGGGGCTGACCGTAGTTCTGCTGGGGTCTTCCGTAGGGAGCGGCACCCTGACCGTAACTGCTGCCCTGCTGCTCATATGGGGGAGGAGAGGGCTGACTGCCGTAGCCATTTGGCTGCTGCTGTCTGAGCTCCTGCATATCACTGCTGCCGTAGGAATTATCCGAAGCGGGCTTTTCATGCTTGGGGACATAGGGCTGCTGAGAGCCGCTGCCGTAAAAATAATCTCTTTCGTCCATTGATTATCCTTTCTTTTTAGGCTGTTTCTCGGGTATCTGTATGAGAAACTCCGTATATTCTCCGTACACGCTCTTGACTACTATGTGACCGTGGTGGAGATGAACTATCTTTCGTGAGATGGCAAGACCGAGACCCAGACCCGTTGTATCCTTGCCGCGGGAGGAGTCAGTCTTGTAGAAGCGGTCGAATACCTGCGATATCTCGTCGTTCTTGAGACCCTCGCCCGTATTCTTTATGCCTATGGTGCAGATACCGTTTATGGAACGCTCAAACCTGAAGGAGAGGGTACCTCCCGTATTGATGAACTTTACAGCGTTTTCCACAAGGTTATACACTACCTGCTGGATAAGGTCGGGGTCCACCTCAGCGGACATACGCTCGCTGCCGAGACCCTCTACCTCAAGATTTTTGTCCTCTATCTTCTTCTCGAACATGAGAACGGTCTGAATGACTATTTCTGTCAGGTTTACGTCGCGGAAATTGGGTCTGAGGGTACCTGTCTCGAATCGTGACATATTGAGCATGGAGGAGATGAGGATGCGAAGGCGCTTTATCTCCTTTGACACCAGCACAAGGTATTCGTTCTGTCTGGTCTTGGGGATAGTTCCGTCGAGGATACCGTCAACAAAGCCGCCGATGGTAGTGATAGGAGTTCTCAGCTCGTGAGATACGTTGGCGACGAAGGTCTTGCTGGTCTCCTCGCTCTTTGCGACGTCCGCAGCGACTGCGTTGACGTAGTCGGCTATCTCGGGGGAGGTATAGGGAACGTCTGTGGGTATCTGCTCCGAGAAGTCGCGCTTTGCGTACATCTCGCTTATTCGTCTGAATTCGTTCTCATATGCGGACAGCCTGTTGAACCTGCGCTTTATAAGTAAAAGCTGAACAGCAAGGCTCAGCGCACAGAACAGGGTATAGAACACGGCTATCTTGACCGAGAAGGAATTGATATCGTTTGATTTTGCGTATATCTTCGCGAACATCCTTGAGGGGACGAGGTCGTTCTCACCGCTGAGGAAGAAGCAGGTACCGTAGAGCATATAGGGCTCGCTTGCGGAGATATTGCTGCTTTCGATATCAAGGAAGTCTTTTTTGCTCAGCTTTTCCACCTCTGCCACGGTCATTTTGGAGCTGTTCTTTACCACCTTTTTGGGGTCTTCCCTGTAATCCGCGTCAGAGAGGACACAGTTGCCGTTCTCGTCGTAAATATATATCATCAGGTGATATTTTGACGAGAATTTCTTATGCAGGTTCTTGGTGGTCTCGGAACGAGTGTCCCTTGTCACAAGGTAGTTGTCCTGCATACAGCTTATAAACAGGTCGCCTATGGACTGGAGCTCGTCAAGCTTGGTGGACTTGTATACCGCAGAGCTGACGGTTATAAGTATAACGCCTATGACTATATTCAGCGACAGAAGTATAACAGCAATGAATATGAAAAGCTTGTCATAAGAGCTTTTTTTGTTTTTCAAGGGTATCACCTCAATACAAAATAAGGGGACTGAGCGTCCCCTTTATGCTTTGAAGTTAATGAGAGCTTATTCCTCTTCTTCTGCTTCAAACTTGTAGCCTACGCCCCATACTGTCTTGAGGGTCCACTTGTCGGAAACGCCCTCCAGCTTTTCGCGGAGACGCTTGATGTGGACGTCGATAGTTCTGGAGTCGCCGTAGTACTCGAAGCCCCAGACCTCATCAAGAAGCTGGTCACGGGTATAAACTCTGTTGGGATTGGAAGCAAGGTAATAAAGAAGCTCCAGCTCCTTAGGGGGGGTATCGATATTCTTGCCGTTGACCTTCAGCTCATAGCTGTCCATATTGACAGAGAGCTTGTCGTAGTGGACTTCCTTTGACTCTGGCTCAGCCATACCGGTGCCAACGCGGCGTGTAACAGCGTTGATACGGGCAATGACCTCCTTTGCGTCGAAGGGCTTTACTATATAGTCGTCAGCACCCAGTTCAAGACCGATGACCTTGTCGATGGTCTCTCCCTTGGCAGTTATCATGATTATCGGGACATTCGAGATCTTTCTGATCTCGCGGCAGACCTGCCAGCCGTCCTTTCCGGGGAGCATTATATCAAGAAGCACCATATCGGGGCTAAGAGCTTTGAATTTAACGACAGCGTCGTCGCCGTCATGGCATAAAAGAACGCTGTATCCGTCCTTTTCGAGGTATAGTCTGAGAAGATCGCATATGTTTTTATCGTCGTCAACTATAAGGACTTTTGGATTTTTTTCATTGGCCATTGTTTTAATACCTTCCTTCCGTATCAAACATTATATTAAGATAATTATACCGCAAAGAGCAGAAAATGTCAATCAAATTCCGTTATTTTTTTAAACTCAGTGTACTTTCATATATACATTTTTTACAATCTCGAAAACATATCACAGACAGCGCAGATAAGCTCGGTATTTGTGGGCTTTTCGGCAAGTCTGCCCTCCGTGAGTCTTGTGAGAGCGCCGTTTTCGAGAATGTGTGAGCTAAGGTTCCGCATCGCTCTTTCCACAAGCTTTGGAGATGTGGAAAAGCTCTCGGCGGTCTCCTCATATATGCTGCCCATGCCGCCCCATAGACGGTGAGGAGCATTTATGCACAGCTCCGCCGCCTTTGCGAGGTAGTGAAAGCCGCTGAGCCTTCTGGGAAAGCCTGTTTCCTCGAGAAACAGCTCTATCCGTTCAATGGCGGAGCTGCCGCAGCTCAGGTGCAGGAGAATGCTGCTGCATATATCGGGGACCGAGCAGGGCATGATGAATATTTCCTCGGCGCCTGCCTGTCGGAAGTGCCTGCGGACTGCCGCCGAGGGAGTGTACAGCCCTATGAATACCGACCTGCCATTTTCGGCTGCATCGCGGACAAGCTTCAGCAGCCTTTCATCGGCGCGGTAGGTGAACAGCAGTATACCGTCATATTCACCGAAAGGCGCTCTGCGGAGAATCTCATTTATCGCAGGGCGGCAGCACTCAGCAGTCAGTCCCGCGTTCATGCAGCGCTGAGCGATTATCCTGCCGATAGCGGCAGAGCTGTCGAAGATGAGCAGGTTTTTCCGCATATAGTCCTCCTGTTTCAAGGGGCACAGACAGCCCTTTTTGCGAAAGCAGCGGCATTGCTGCCGCCGCTGTGTTTATATGCTGTGATCAGACTGTTCTCTGGGATATAGCTCTGATATTGCTTACAGCCCAGTCGAAGGTATCTGTGTGGAGCACAGAGCCGCAGTATTCACATACCGCAGACTGATTTATGTCCACATTTGCGCCGCAGTACGGACAGGTCTGTGATGTTGTGCCTGTTGAGCGGCTGGTCTGTACACCTGTTGACCTTACCAGTGACCATTCATAGGTCATGAACTTCTCTCTGGTATTGCTTCCGCGGATGATATTGCCTGTGCGGTCGTCCTTGACATAGTCAACTATCCTTGTGTTGATACGGGCGACCATAACGTCCATACCGCTTTCCTGCTTCCAGCCGAGGAGCTCGACGCTGAGCACTGCTATACGCTCGATATAGTTGGTCTGACGGTTCAGACGGTAGTTATTGAGCTGCCTGTCCATCTGCGAGAAATATGCGTCGGTAAGGTAGGGACGCAGAGGCGAGAGGTCCTTAGCCTGCCACTGATTCTGGAAGCGGACGTAGAGATTGGACAGCTTCTCCTTAAATTCGGACGGTGCGAATGACGGGTCTATCTGCTGATAATCGTTGATATTCCGCAGATTGGTCTGCTGCGGAGCCCGATATGGGGTCTGGGAGCCGCGTGATGAGCTGCCCGAAGACCTTGAAGAGCTTATTATTATCACCACTATCACGATAATGATGATAAAGCCAAGGCTGCCTATATCTAATGAACCCGAGGAGCTTCCTCCGCTGGATGAATAGTCGTCGTCCCAGCCTCCGCTGTCCCAGCCGCCGCTGTCCCAGTCTCCGCCGCTGTCCCAGCCGCCTCCGAAATCGGAGTCGCCCGAGAAGTCGCCGAAGTCAAGAGCGCGGCTCTTCATTGGTACTATCATCAGTCCCAGAATGAGAATGATGACAGGTATTATTCTCAGTATTTTTTTCATGGTGTTATCCCCCTATCCGTATCTTGTTTACAGAGTTTTCTGTGATATTCCCTTGATATTCCTTACAGCCCAGTCGAACGAGCCCGAGATCACTGCCGCACCGCAGTAATCACATACGCCTGACCGGTTGAGAGTTAGTACAGCGCCGCAGTGAGGACAGGTCTGCTCGGCAGTTCCAACAGAGCGCGAAGTGGTCACGTCCGAGGTCCTTGCGAGAGTCCATTCATAGGTGAGTATCTTTTCCTTGGCATTGCTTCCGCGGACGATACTTCCCGTGGTGTCATCGGTGACATAGTCGGTTATCCTTGCCGTTATCCTTGCGATGATGGTGTACTGACCGCCCTCCTTGTTCCAGCCCGATATCTTGGTGCTGATGACCTTGATATTGTCGACATGGTTGGTCTGGTTATTTTTGCGGTATACGTCCAGCTGAGCGTCCATCTGCGAGTAGTATGCATCGGTGAGACAGTGCCTTACGGGAGTAAGGTCCTTAGCCTGCCACGCCTTCTGGAACTCAACATACAGCCAAGCCAGCTTTTTGCGGAAGTCCTCGGCAGAGAAAGACGGGTCCTCTCTCGTGAATGATTCTATATTCCTGAGAGCTGCTTTCTGCTGACGGTTGTTGTTCTGCTTTACAGCCCTGTTTTGGGCGCGTCTGCGGCGTCTCATTTTGCTGTATTTTGACATTCCGCCGTACAAAGCAACGGAAAGCGCTACAATTACCAAAAGGAAAACGGCAGAAGCTTTTGGGTCGGCATCTACGCTGGCACTTGGGGAACTGCTGTGTCTGGTATTTTTATCACGCTTTGATCGCCGTTTTGAGTTACGGTCGGAGCGACTGTCCGAATCACGGTCGGAGTCACGGTCATCGTCGCTGTCGCGGCTGTCGCCCCAGTCGGAGTCGCCTGCGAAGTCGCCGAAATCAAGAGCGTGTCCGCGCATGGGAACAGCAAGAGATACCAACATGACCGCAAGCAAGGGAATAAGTTTCAGTATTTTCTTCATATAGATATAACTCCCTATATCATACATTGATTACATTATAGCATAATTTTCATATTTTGTCATTTATGATAACGCCGTCACTTTGTACAAAAAACGCGGCGGCGTTTTGGCTATTGCTATAAAATCACCGTCTTTCCTACGGAATACAGCCTTTTACGGCTCCTTTTACACTTGACAATTCACAAGTTCTATGGCATAATTTATTATGTATAGCTATGGTATACTCGTGAGGAAGCTCCGCTTTTTACGGAGCAATTTAAAAAATGAGAGGAGAGTTTTACTATGCTGAAAAAACTGACAGGCGGCATTTTAGCTGCTGTCCTGCTTGCTTCGGCTTCAGTTCCCGCAATGCCCGCAAAAGATATGAGCACCGCAACGGCTGCCGACAGCAAGTTCAATTATGCAGACGCACTGGACAAGTCACTGTATTTCTATGAGGTGCAGCAGGCAGGACCTCTGCCCGACTGGAACCGCGTTGAGTGGAGAACAGATTCCACTATGCAGGACCCCGTTCTCGGCGGCTGGTACGATGCAGGTGACCATGTAAAGTTCAATCTTCCTATGGCATATTCAGCTTCTATGCTGGCATGGGGACTTTATCAGTATCCTGACGGCGTTGAAAAGGCAGGACTGAAAACAACATATGAGAAAAATCTTGAATTTGTTCTGGACTATCTCGTTGACTGCGACAAGGGCACAGAGGTAGTTTATCAGGTAGGTATCGGTACGCACGACCACACATGGTGGGGCCCCGTTGAGCTGCTTGAATACGGTATGGAGGACAATTCCCATTCAGTTGCCGAGTCCCGTGCGGCTCTGAAGGGTTCAAAGGGCTGCTGTGCAGTTATCGGTGAAATGGCTGCGGCTCTGGCATCGGGTGCAGCTGCACTTGACGGCACTATCTCAGCTTCAAAGAAGGCTGATTACCTCAAGCACGCAGACAGTATGTATGAGCTGGCTAAGTCATCACCCAACGATTCGGTATACAATGACAGCGACGCATCGGGCTTCTACAGATCGAGCCACTGCTACGATCAGCTCTTCTACGCTGCAAACTGGCTGTATATCGCAACAGGCGATGATAAGTACCTTGCAGATGCAAAGAGCTTCTTCCCCAATCTGGACAGAATGCGCGGCGAGGGCGACGTTATCGCCTACGGCTGGAGCCACTGCTGGGACGATAACCTTCAGGGCGCTATGCTGCTCTACGCTATAAATACAAATGACGCTGACGCTATCAAGCACGTCAAGAAGCACTGTGACCGCTGGGTAAACGGTGATGAAGCAAAGAAGATCCCCGGCGGACTCCGCTGGCTGAGCAACTGGGGCTGCCTCAGATATGCAAACACAGCAGCTTTCATCGCTACCGTTGCAGCTGATACAGTTCTCAAGTCAGAGGCTGCGACTTACACTGATTTTGCAGAGACACAGCTGAACTATGCTCTGGGCGACAACCCGAACAAGCAGAGCTATCTCATAGGCTTCGGTGATAAATATCCTCAGAATCCTCACCACCGTACATCTCACGGCTCGTGGAAGAATGATCTTGCTGTTCCCGGATATGCCCGTCATATCCTCTACGGAGCTCTCGTAGGCGGTCCTAATGAGGACGGATCATATACCGATAACCGTCAGGACTTCATCAACAACGAGGTCGCTACGGACTATAACGCAGGCTTCACAGCTATGCTCTGCAAGATGATCGACAAGTACGGCGGCACAAAGGATCCTTCATTCCCTCAGCCCGAAAAGCACGACGGTCCCGAGTTCTACGTTGAGGTACTCTCTAAGGGCAGTGACGCCAGCGGACAGACAGTCAGCTTCAAGATGACTAACCACTCCGCATGGCCTGCAAGAGTTCAGGACAATCTTTCATTCAGATACTACATGGACCTCAGCGAGGTCATCGCAGCAGGCAAGAAGCCCGAGGATCTGGTCATCCGCTGCGACCGCGATCAGGCAGGTATGTACTCAGGCAAGGGCTATAAGCCTGCTGAGATATCCAAGCCTATCCAGTACAGCGGCAATATCTACTACATCGAGGTCAAATTCCCCGACGGCCGTGTAGTTCTTCCTATATCGGAGGGACAGCAGCAGTGTGAGGAGCTCATTGCATTCGTAATGCCCGATTACGGCAGCGGCTGGGATTCATCAAATGACTTCTCCGCAAAGGCACTGGGCAAGACCACAACAGGTGCAGACGGCTCTTCCAAGGGCGTAATGTCACCCTATGTTCCCGTATACATCAACGGCAAGCTCTACTACGGTGAGGAGCCCGACGGCACAAAGGCTGACGGTATGGGCAACTCGGGCAGCGATACTCCCAAGACCACAACTACCACAAAGCCTGTTGTAACAACTACAACAACGACCACAGCTCCCGCACCCACAACAACAACTACTACCTCAATAGCTCCCGTTGTTGAGCCTACAACTACATCAACAACTGTTACAGCACCTAATAAGGACGTAGTTTACGGCGATGCTAACTGCGACGGAACAGTTGAGCTGGCTGACGCTATCCTTATCATGCAGACCCTTGCAAATCCCAACAAGTACACCATTACCGAGCAGGGCAAGACCAACGCCGACGTTGATACCTCAACAGTAGGTCTTACTTCCAACGATGCTCTCCGCATACAGGAGTTCCTGCTCCACAAGATAACATCTCTCAATCCTACAAAGTAAGAGAAAACCGAAAGCTCCCCGAAAGGGGAGCTTTTTTGTTATCTGGACAATAACGGCATGAAGTTTTTGTGCATTGTGACAAATCCGTCGGGAGGTATTGACAAGTATATCGCAGTGTGATATACTTATATCGAAGTCAGATGTATCGAGGTTCGATACATCGCGGCGGAATATATATTGGGGAGGTAAATATGACAGACAGATTGAAACGAGTCTACATCCCCATGTCGGAAACTGCCTTTTATATACTGTTCTGTCTCCGTGATGAGATGCACGGATACAGTATAACCCAGAGGGTAAAGGAAATGACCGACGGGGAAGTGGTCATAACCGCAGGAACTATGTACGGAAGCCTGTCAAAAATGGAAAAGGACGGGCTCATAAGGTTTATCCGCGAGGAGGATAAGCGAAAGCTCTATAAGATAACCGAACTCGGAAACGAGATACTGGATACAGAGATCGCCCGTATCAGACGTTTGTACCGAAATATAGGAGGAAAATGAGATGAGTGACAAGGCAAGGATGACTACACATAAGTTATTTCTGCTTCCTGATTACGAGAAGGAAGGGGAGTACCTCACAAAAATGCACAGCGTTGGCTGGAAGCTTGAGAGAGTATCGGGTTTTTCTCAGCATTTTGTAAAGTGTGAGCCCGAAAACGTGGTATATAAGCTGGACTATGCCGCCAATAACACAAACTATCCCGAGTACATAAAGATGTTCGCGGACTACGGCCGGGAGCACTGCGGCAGGGTAATGGGCTTTGATTATTTCCGCAGGAACGCTGACGGGCTCTCAGAAGAAGAAATGGAGATATTCAGCGATCCCCAGTCAAAGCTGGACATGATGAAAAGGGTGATACTCACCAGAATGACGCCCCTGCTCATCATATTCTTCATGGGGATACTGCCCAATATGTATATGATCGTCGTTAATTCCATGAATTGGGACCGCTCAACACTTCTTTTTCTGGCGGTTTTATATCTGGGAGTGTTTGCATTGTATGTTTCCATATTCATATATTGCATCAGAGGGTTCAGGAAGCTGAAAAAGAAATACACGGAATAATTAAAAATCTCAGAAGCGCAAGTTAATGAGGTAAATCAAAATTTAGCTTTGCTAAATTTTGATTTGAGTTTAGAGTTGAGAGTTTAAAGTTGAAAGTTGTGGAGTCGCCTGCGGCGACAATATTTAAATATTGTGAGCGAAGCGAACACATTAACTCTCAACTCTCAACTTTCAACTATCAACTTAGCGCATACGCGCTAAATTCCGATTTAGCTTAGCATTCAAAAACATAATGCCCCTGAACGTTTTTTGTAACGTTCAGGGGCTAAACTTCTATATTGGTATCTTCCCGATACCTCGGAGCTTTTATGTTTATTCAGATACCGCAATCCTCATATTCCTTCCATCTCTCGTAGTAGAGCTTGTTGCTCCAGCTGCGGAAGAGGATATATGCTACGGAAACGATAGCCAGAAATATCGCGCACAGTACGGGCAGCGAATCTCTGAACATTTTTTTTGCGGGATAGGTATTGTTATTCTTGCGGTCCATATAAACTTCCTTTGCTTTGAATCGGCTGATCACTCAGCGTTCTGTGCAGAAGCGCCTCCGTTCATTTCAGCCATAAGTCTCTGAAGCTCGGCGTCCACCTTAGCGTCGGACTCCAGCTTCTCGAATGAATCTCTCAGATCGTCACCGCTGCCGCCAGCAAGGTTATTGCCTGCGATCTCGGTAAAAGCGTCAGCCTCAGCTTCCTTGCGCTCGATCTTCTCCTCCATCTTCTGGAACTTCTCCAGAGAGGAATTGCCATCGAAGCCGCCTGCAGCCTTAGCCAGATTCTTCTTTGTTTCAGCCATCTGAGAACGAGCGATGAGCATGGCCTGACGGCTCTTAGCCTCCTCCAGCTTAGCTCTGAGGACCTCTACCTGATCGCCGATAGCATCGGTCTGGGCAGAGATAGACTCGTACATTTCCTTATAATTATTGAGATCCTCGTCAGCCTTGACCTTTCTTGCCAGAGCCTGCTTAGCCAGCTCCTGATCGCCCTTTGACAGAGCCATCTTAGCCTTAGCCTCCCAGTCTGAGGAGATCTTCTGAGCCTCGAGGTACTTCTTCTCAGCCAGACGCTCGCTTGCCTTTGCCTTGCCGTAATTCTGAGTAGCCTTAGTGAGCTCGGTCTGCATATCGATGATGATCTGCTTGACCATCTTCTCGGGATCCTCAGCTCTGTCGATAAGGTCGTTGACATTTGACTTGAGAAGGTCGCTTAATCTCTGAAATACACCCATTGTTATAATCCTCCTGTTTCATGTAAGAATGCTTCACGGGCACACCCCTTGTGCCACGACTATATTATATGGCATAGCAGGGCTCATGTCAAGAAATTTGCCGCTGATTTCATCTGATTTTCATTTATGAAGCGGCAATGTGAACGCATTATTACAAAATTATTCCTCATTTTTTTCCAGTTCGTTAATGATATTGCCAAGTCTTGAAAAGTCCTCAGACTTAGCGTTCAGCATATCGTCAACCTCTGAACCGAGGAGTTTCTCGCGGAGATCAAGCATTTTCCTGCGTCGGTCGAAGGCTTCTGCGGTCATTACTATCATATCCTGACAGTTCTCGTTTACCAGCTTCAGCGGTTCTGAAGTCATAGCGCAGAGCTTTACGAAGAGCTCATAGTTATTGGAAAAGTCATCGTTCTTGATAGAAATCATGGGAAAAATCTCCTTCCGATACAAAAAATGATCCCCTTATAACTATTTTACCTTAAAATGAGCGGTTTGTCAATGATTTTTGTGAAAGATACAGTAATTAGTGGTTGGTTGTCAGTGCTTAGCTTTAGCCATTAGCCTGATGTAGGGCGGATAATATCCGCCCTATAATAAAGCGGCGAAGCCGCTTCCTGATGGCTAAAAGCTAAAGGCTAAGGGCTTCGGGATTTAACTTACTGAAATAATTGCCCCCGAGTGTTACAAAGCACCCGGGGGCAGAGCTTTTATATAACGATGTGCCTTATTACAGCGTTTTGTCAGCCGTCTATACTCAGGTACATGAAGCCTTTCAGCTCCTTGTCGTCGTACTCGAAGCTGATAATGTGCTCCTCGTCAAGAGTGTGGTCAAAATAGGTCACGGTCTGGTTTCCGATGTCGATGGTGGGAACTCCCAGAGCGTCCTTTATCTCGTCGGCTGTGAGCTCTCCGTAAATATCGCTTATGCCCTCTTTTATAAGGAAGTCCGCGATATCGTCCAGACGGGCAGCGTATATGTCAGCCATGCGCTCAGCAAGCTCCTCAAAGCCGTCCATTATCTCGTCGCAGGTGACGATGACGTTGCCGAGATCCTCTGTGTAAAGCTCTGTGCTCTCATCGTATTCAAACATGATAGTCACTCCTTTGGTGCGGAGTCACGGCAGGTCCGTCAGCACTGCGCGGACGGGTGAGCCGTCCAGCTCCGCCATTTTAAGCGGCAGCGCCGACAGGAAGTATTCTCCTGCCGCTGCTTCCGAAAGGTCGAGATTTTCTATGATGTACACCTCTGCGCCCAGAAGTGTGCGGTGTACCTGTGCGATGGTGCCCTCTGCACCTACCGTCATGCCCTCTACTCCCAGAGCAAGGAGCCCTCTGCTCACCATCTCCTCTGCACTTTCGGGAGTTACGGTGATATCGCCCTTTATGAGCAGCCGCTCTGTGCCGCCCTCAGTCATTCTGCGGACGTCCTCGGCGGTAAGCTCGCCGCTGTGCTCGCATACCCTGCACCTGCCGATACAGTGGGAGAGGTCAATATGGGCTGCGTCCTTTCCCTCGGGAAGGAAGTGTCGGGGAGCGTCTGCGTGGGTGCCCGTATGTCCCGTTATCTTTATGACCGTCACCTGATAGATATCGGGCTCGGGCTTGTCAAAGCTCGTGTGGGGCCATGTTTCGGGGACGGGGTCACCGGGGAAGGTGGGGGTGGAGAACATCTCACGGGATATATCGTATATCATAAGCCTGCGTTGGCAGCAATGCGGTAGATAGTTGCTACATCCTGAGCGGTCAGGTGTACGAAGCCGCCTGTTTTTCCGTCGCCTATGCCGAATTTCTCAACAAGCAGGGGGATATCCTCCTCCTTGGCGCCGAGCTGCTCGAAGTTTATGGGCATTCCTATGCTGTGGAGGAAGCTGCGGAAGCAGGCTATTCCCTCAAGTGCCGTCTCGTCGGGGAACTCGAAGTTCATCTGACATCCCCAGATGCGGACTGCCATCTGTGCAAAGCGCATAACATCGTGCTTGTATACGAATTCCATCCATGCAGGCATGATAACTGCCAGACCTGCACCGTGAGCGCAGTCGTAAAGGGCGGAGAGCTCATGCTCGATGCCGTGGCTGTTCCAGTCCTGACTTCTGCCGACGCCTACGATATCGTTATGAGCAACGGTTCCTGCCCACATGATGTTGGCTCTTGCCTCGTAGTTGTCGGGCTGTGCGATAACACGGGGAGTTTCCTTTATCATTGTGAGGAGGACTGCCTCACAGAGACGGTCTGTTATCTCTACATCGCGAGTATTTGTGAAGTATCTCTCGAAGACGTGAGCCATGATGTCCGTGGCTCCGCAGGCTGTCTGGTATGCAGGCAGTGAGCAGGTAAGCTCGGGATTGAGGATGGAGAAGCGTGGACGGAGCAGGTCTGAGCCCACATTGCGCTTGAGGCTGCCCTCCTCCTTGGTGACTACGGAAGCTCCCGAGCCTTCGCTTCCTGCGGCTGCGATAGTGAGTACGGTTCCGATGGGGAGAGCCTTCTCAACTACCTTGCCTGTGCCGTAGAAGTCCCAGAAATCGCCGTTATAAGGAACTCCCAGAGCGATAGCCTTTGAGGAGTCGATACATGAGCCGCCGCCCACCGAGAGGATGAAGTCAACGCCCTCGCTGCGGCAGAGCTCTATGCCCTTGTAGATGAGGGTATCACGGGGATTGGGCTGAACGCCGCCCAGCTCTGTGTAGGCGATGCCGCTCTCGTCCAAAGAAGCTTTTACGCGGTCAAGGAGTCCCGACTTTACTGCCGAGCCGGAGCCATAGTGTATCAGCACCTTGGTGCCGCCGTACTTCTTTACCATTTCGCCTGCTTTTGTCTCTGTATCCCTTCCGAAGATGAACTCGGTAGGGCTGTAAAACTGAAAATTATCCATAATTATATTCCTCCGTTTATATTTTTACTGCATTGCCTTTTTTGCCTGTTCCATTGCGGATACCACCTTGTCGCACCAGCGGTCGAATTCCTCGTCGACCGTCTGGCACTCCTTATGGGCAAGTATGTAGCGGACGGTGTCCCTTATGCCCTGATCCGCTCTCACCTTTGCTGTGAACCACGGTACAGCGCGTTTTATCTTTGAGTTGTCGAATATGACCGTGCTGGACTTGTCGCCGATGAGGGTGCCTTCAAAGTCGTAGGGACCAACTGCATTTAGCCATTCCGAGGACACATGGCAGGCTTTAAGCTCAACTCCCAGCTCATCTGCTATGATGGAGTATATCTGGTTCCATGTAACGCTCTCGTCGGAGGTTATGTGGAAAGCCTGTCCGATGGCGTGGATATTGCCGATAAGTCCTGCATAAGCCACTGCGAAGTCGCTGTTGTGAGTGATGGTCCAGAGGGATGTGCCGTCGCCGTGTATGATAACGGGTTTGCCCTCCATGATGCGCTTCACCACCTGCCAGCTGCCCTTGTCGCCGTGGACTCCCAGAGGCACCGACCTCTCATCGTAGGTGTGGCTGGGACGGACTATGGTCACGGGGAAGCCGTTCTCTCGGCACTGCTTCATCAGGTACTCCTCACAGGCTATCTTGTCCCGTGAGTACTGCCAGTGGGGATTGGAAAGGGGAGTGCTCTCGGTGATGACGCAATCGGAAAGAGGCTTCTGATAGGCAGATGCGGAGCTTATGTATATGTACTGCTTTGTCCTGCCGCTGAACAGACGGAAATCGCGCTCCACCTGTTCGGGTACAAAGCCGATGAACTCGCCCACGCAGTCAAAGCTCATTCCCTTCAGTTTCTCGGCAGCATCAGCCTCATCCGAGATATCGCACTTTATGACCCTGACGCCGTCGGGGAGCTCATTGCTCCTGCCGCCGCGGTTGAGCAGTATGACCTCATGCCCCTGCTTAGCAAGGAGCTTTGTTATCGCCATACTGATAGTGCCTGTGCCGCCGATAAATAGTATCTTCATGTTTTTCTTCACCTCGTTTATTATTTTTGTCGAATACGCATAACTGTTGTGTAAATTATACCATAATAATATTAAAAATGCAACCATTATAATTTGAAATTATATCAAAAATATTGTTTATCATTCAAATTCTTGCACTTAAAAATAAAAAGTGATAGAATAGTGTTACACATTATATGAACCATGCGTTATTATGAGTGAGGACAGATCTGATCCATAAAAATAATACGGAGGTAACCTATGACCGATAATGAAATTCTGCGCCTGATGCATGACGATCCCCCACGGGGACAGAGGGCGCTGTTTGACAAATACTATAATTATGTCTATGCTATTGTCAGCAGGCTCATCAGCGGTTTTGGCAGCAGCAGCGACATGGAGGAATGCACTGCGGACGTCTTTGCTGCTGCTATGATGAAGCTTGAGCCCCGTGAGGATACGGCGCTGAAGTCATTTATCGGTACGGCTGCGAGAAATGCCGCTATAAGTACGCGCAGGAGACTGGCTTCAAAAACAGGACTGGACTGCCGTGAGGGCGATGAGGAGCTGTCAGCACTGGCAGACTCCGAGGATATTGCAGAAAATGCGGAAAAATCAGAGCGGTCGGAGCTTCTCCTCCGTATGATAGGAGAACTGGGGACGCCCGATTCCGTAATACTTATACAGAAGTATTACTACGATAAAAGCTCCAAGGAGATAGCCGAAATGGTGGGAATAAACGCGGCAGCTGTGAGAGTGCGCTGCGGACGTGCCATGAAAAGGCTGAGAAAGCTCCTTGACGAAAACGATGTAACTCTGTAAAGGAGGATAGGTATGAACAGCAAAAAGAAGATAATAGAGACCCTGAAAAAAGCGGACAAGGCTTCCGTTGAAAGGCTCATGGAGGAGCAGACAAGAAAGGAGGCAGTTTTCGCAAGGGTGCAGAGAAAAGCTGCTGACCATAACGAGTATACTGACGTTGCAGAGGGCGTTGAAAAGTATGAAAGGAAGATCAATATGACGAGAATAATTAGTGCGGCTGCGGCTATGGTGGTAGTGCTCGGTGCTATAGGCGGCGGAGCATACCTGAGAAGAAACAAGGGACCCAAAACTCCCGAAGATGTATTGACAGCTCCGACTACAACAGCAGTTTCAGCGACTGCGGCTGTAACAACAATTCCCGCAAACGTGACAACAGGAAAGAACGTCAGCACTGTCACTGTGACAGCTGCAGCAGGCGGTTCAGCCGTGACAACCACCTCTGTTGAGGCAGTAACTGCCAGAGTCACAGAGGCAGTGAATGAAAAGCCTTCTGAGTCAACAGCTCCTCAGAGCTCAAGTACAAATACTGAGGAAAAGGTGCTTGCTGAGCTGAGAGAGTATTCGCAGTTCGGCGAATATGAGGAGAAGATATACAAGGAGTATGCAAGGATAATCGACGAGTGCAGCACCATGATAAAGGACGGAGATATGACAGGTGCCAAGTACGATCCTGACCTGTCAAGAGAGTTCATTTCAGCTTCTCATGAAGATCCTGCCCATATCGGATACGCATTCTATGATATCGACGAGGACGGCGTTAAGGAGCTCCTCCTCGGAGTGAATTACAACTATGGTGAAGAGAGCAGATATTTTGACAGTGTTATCTATAATATCTTTGGAGCAGACAGCAATGGTGAGGTAAAATGCGTTGTTAACGGCGCTCTCAGGAACAGATACTATATCTGCACAAATCCCACTGCGGACAGACCCATGAACGGTGGTATGCAGCACGGCTCATTTATCATGAATGCAGGCTCGGGCGGAGCTTCCAACAGCGTAAACTATTTCTACAGGTTAGCATATGACAAGCTCAGATATGTTGAGGGCGTGGTAACAGACGGAATCGACGATAACAATGAACCTATCACATACTATTCTGCTACAAAAGAATACGATACGAGCGCTGAGGCAAGGATATCCAATGATGAAGCAAACAAGATAATTGACAGTTATAATATCGTGGATTTCCGGTTCACAGCTTTAGACTGACAGTTTTTTAGCCGTTAGCCATAAGACGTTAGTTAATGTAGGGGCGGCGTTCCGCCGCCCACTTGCTATATTTATGTACGAAAAAAGCTCCCTTTAACCGTGATACTCGTACAGCAGTTTTATAGGTGATATTGAGGAAAACCCTTTTGAAAAAGGGTTCTTCCTCAAACTCCTTTCCTAAAACTTTCAGCATTAAATTTAGCCCCGTCAGGGCGCTCTCAGTATTATTACTGATTTTCACATCTTGTGTGGAGCGCCCTGTCGGGGCTAAATTCAGTTATAAAGTCTTTGGAAAAGGGGCTCGGGGTGACTCCCCGCAGTGCGGGGAGATGTCACGCAGTGACAGAGGGGCGCGCCTCCGTCAGAGGAGAACCTTTCCTCAGAAAGGTTTGTCCCCGATAATTACGCATAACCTGCTATATAAGCACCACGGTTACGGGAGCTTTTATCATTCATCGAAGAATGTAGTTCTATATTCCGCGACTCGCGCTCGGTCGCCGTGGCAGTCTATTTCTATATCCTCGCGCTTGATGAGTCTGAGGATAAAGAAGAACAACAGCGCATAGGCGATGCCGTTTACCATGATACTGAAGTAGATACGGAGTCCCATGATATTTCCGAGCATACCTGCGAAAATGACTGCGACACAGATTATTACGGAGAGCTCCAGCTTTTTGTTATCGGGGTCAAGCTGGATGAATGCGAGGCAGACAAATCCTGAAAATGCTGCGTGTATTATTGCAAGTAACAATGAATAAGGCTTGTAGAATGAATACTTGAATGAGTTCAGCTCCAGTATCATCATTACGGATTCTACGACGATATACAGCGTGAACATCAGCTTCATTATTGTTCTGAACCTCACCGACGAGGATATGAGCCAGTCACCCCATATCAGCAGGGCAAAGCCGCCGATCTCGCAGGTGTAGGCAGTTATTTCCAGTATTTTTGACAATACCGAATCGGGGGAGAAAACAATGTAATATATAAGGCAGACTATGCTGAACGCAAGAAACATAAGGTTTCCTATCATGCAGCTTTTCAGCCCTTTATTCAGCCTTTCATGCATAATTAGCTCCTTAACCGAGAGCCTTCAGAGCTCTCTGTCCTATGTCTTTTCTGTAGTGAGCGCCCTCGAAGCTTATCTTTGAAACGCCCTCATAAGCCTTGTCAAGTGCAGCCTGAAGGTCATCGCCCTTTGCGGTAACACCGATGACTCTGCCGCCGTTGGTAAGGAAATCGCCGTTATCGCTGAGCTTTGTGCCTGCGTGATAAACGAAGCAGCCCTCTACCTGACCCTTTTCGTCAAAGCCGTTCATCTTTATGCCCTTGGGATAGCTCTCGGGATAGCCGCCGCTTGCCATGACTACGCAGGCGCAGCTGCCCTTATGCCACTTTATGTCCACCTTGTCAAGCTCGTGGTTGTAGATAGCCTCGAAGATGTCATAGAGGTCAGCGTCCAGCATGGGAAGAACTACCTGTGTCTCGGGGTCGCCGAAGCGGCAGTTGTACTCTATGACCTTGAGACCCTTGGGGGTCATCATGAGTCCGAAGTAGAGACAGCCCTCGAAGGTGCGTCCCTCAGCGTTCATGGCGTTCATAGTGGGGATGAATATTTTCTCCATGCACTCCTTTGCGAGCTCCTCTGTGTAGCAGGGATTGGGGGAAACAGTTCCCATACCGCCTGTGTTGAGACCCTTGTCGCCGTCCAGTGCGCGCTTGTGGTCCATTGAGGAGATCATTGGCACCAGAGTCTTTCCGTCTGTGAAGCTGAGCACAGATACCTCGGGACCTGTGAGGAACTCCTCGATAACTATTCTTGCCGAGCTCTTGCCGAACTTCAGCTCATCTATCATCTCGTGTACTGCGGCAACAGCTTCCTCCTCGTTCTGAGCGATGATAACGCCCTTTCCGAGAGCGAGACCATCAGCCTTGATGACTGCGGGATAGCTGTTCTGTTCTTTGAGGTAAGCGATAGCCTTGTCAGACTCGGTGAATACCTCATAGAAGGCAGTAGGAATGTTGTACTTTTTCATGAGCTCCTTTGAGAATACCTTTGAGCCTTCGATTATAGCGGCGTTTGCCTTGGGACCGAAGGTCATGAAGCCCTCAGCCTGAAGTGCGTCCACCATGCCAAGCACCAGTGGATCGTCGGGAGCTACCACAACCATATCGGGTCTGAGCTCCTTAGCCAGAGCCACAACGCCGTCAACATCGGTCGCGCTCACATTGAAGCACTCGGCATACTTTGAGATACCGCCGTTTCCGGGGGTACAGTAGAGTTTGCCTACCTTGGGGCTCTCTGCCAGCTTCATGATGATGGCGTGTTCACGGCCGCCTCCGCCTACTACTAAAACATTCTTCATTGAGAAAATTCCTCCTGTATGTAAATTGGTTATTTATCCTTTTATTTTATGGAAATGCAGTCAAGCATTTCCTGTATGTCAGCCTCGTCCCTGTCCTTGATATAGGAAATGTTGATGTAATATGTATGACCGTCCTTTATGAAGCTCTTCATGTCATGCACTTTGGTAACAGGGGGGACTTTATCGTCATCACAGTGCTCAAAATGAACGTGTTCAGCCTCATAGCCGAATATATCCTGTTTATCCCTGACCACGTTGGAATAATAGCCGGTACCATCTGATCTTGACTTATAGCCGTTGTCGTAGGTCTCGGCAAGCTTTTCGGCATCATCAGAATCGACCACGCCGATAGTGACAGCGGGATAGTAGCTCTTGTCCTTGTCATCGGATTCCCTGTACCGAATGGTCTGACCCATAAGCTGGTTGTCAGCCTTGTCTTCGATGTCCTTGAATGCATACTTGCTTCCCGTGCTGATATGGACGTACTCATCGTCGTACTCCTCCGGCAGGTCTGATAATCTGAAATCCGAGGTATACTTAACGGTCTTCAATATGTTTTTCATTGCCATATCGCCAAGAAAGCCGTTAATGAAAGAGATGTCGGTCTCCATTACAAGAAAGTAGGTATCGGTGCCCGTGAGATAAACATTGGGATTTGCATTCTTTGTTTTATACTTTATGTTATAACATTCAAGGGGAGTGCCGTCAATTCTTTTCCTTTCGGCATCATCTACGCCAAGGACTTCCGCGTAGGCTCTCAGAGTTTGATTTGAATTGAGTTCGCAGATAGCAATATCTCCGCCGAAGCCATATTTGTACATCTGTCCATTGATATCATGAATGGATTCGTTGTCATCGGCCTTAAAGCCCCTTGGAACCTTAAAGCTGAAGCTGTCAGCGGTACATTCCGCCGAGGGATGGGTCATATAGTATGTGTATCCTACCGCACTCGCAGCAATGACTGCAACGGCAGCACCTGAGATGATTATAGCTTTATTCATTTGTTACCTTATTCCTCTGCTTCTTTAATTGTAATGTTATCAAGTATTTCTTTTACGAGAGCTTCATCGGCAGAGTTTATGTATACCGCGTTGAAGCTGTACACATAGTTTCCTTTTTTCAGGAAGTACTGGTCATGGCATACGAGAGCTGTCCTGTCATCGGTATCGTTCTTTTTGACGTACTTGATATGCTCGCAGTCACAGCCTGACAGCTTGACCTGATCGCGGACGATAGATTCGTATTTATCCTGCTCTGTTTGAACATCATTGTAAATGGCATCTGCAAATTCGGCAGGAGAGTTATCCAGCTCCTTGACGGTTACAGTGACAGAGGGGGAGTATGTTCCCACATCGGTGTCAGCCAGAGCCTGAACTATGGTCGCCCTGAGGTCTGTCAGGGTGTGCTCCTTGCTGTATTCGGCAGTTTCGTCCTTCAAGGTGAATTTGCTGCCTGCGTTGAAGCTGAGCAGGTCAAAATCGTAGGTATCGGGCTTGTCTGCCAGTCTGAAATCAGATGTAAAGACCACAGACTCGGCTAAATTGTTCATTGCCTTTTTTATCAGTAACGCCTTCGCAGGGCTGCATGAGCAGTCCATGCTGAAAAACTTTGTTTCTGTTCCGAAGATATATGCAAGGCAGGTAAGCTTCCTGCCCCTGATGGTCAGATCCGATGTACGGAAGTGTCCTTGCAGACTTGCTGCCTCAAAGGGCTCGGTCTTTACGTTCTCCTCGTCCTCATAATAGACAAGGAAGCCCTTTGCCGCCTCGGGAGTACAGTTGAGGGTCATATCCTCTATGGTCACCTTTTCTCCGAGACATCTGAATGTGTATTTTGCGTCATCTTCCGAGCTTTCATAGTTGAATCCGCTTGGCACCCTGAAGCTGAAATCCTTAGCCTTATATTCGTGGGACGGGTGTGTGAAAACGAAGTATCCGCCGAAACAGATACCTCCGATAAGAACGATCAGCAGCGCGAGGATGATGATGACCTTTTTCATAGCTTTACTCCTTTGACTGGCGTTTACCTCCGAATATTTCCACGGCGGCACAGCAGAGTACCATTACCGCGGCTGCATGGACGAGAAAATTTGTCGTACAGAGCCTTACGCATATCTTTTCGGCGAGAGCGAGTTCGCTGCTGCCGTAAAGATTGCCTATGACGTATTTAAGCATCCTTGCTGTCAGTACAGAGCCCAGCATGAACAGCATATAGAATATGCTTGTAGTCACAGTGGTCCTGATGCCTCGCTTGTGTATAAGGTCGGTCTTTACATAGTTGACTGCGGCAATAATGCCGATAGGTGCTGCTGCCAATACGGAAAGTGTTATGAGAAAAACCTTTATGTTCGTCGGCATGGAAGCCTCTCCGCTGCTGCTGAGAGCTGCTGCGGTATAGGAAAGGTGTGTGTCTGTAATGAAGAATATATCCAGTGCGAGCTTTGTTATGCAGCATAGTGCGGCAACAAGTAGTGTGTTCCTTAGTGAGTTGGTTTTCTGCATTTCCTTCTCCTTATTTATACTTCAGATGTTTTACATGGCGGTCTTCGTCTATACCCAGTGCGGCAGCGGTGCATACCAGCACCAGTGCTCCCACAAGGATAACAGCGAAAAAGAACGTGATATACTCCGTGCGCTGTATGAGCCAGCTTTCGGAGATATGCGCCTCCGCCATTGAGGAGTGCGATATAAGGAGCGCTGAAACGTGCTCGGCGATAAATCCGAACACCCACAGCGCAGGAGCAGCCTTCAGTGTGCGTCTGCATCGTTTTGCCGAGAATGCCCAGCCCGTGCAGCTGCAAATGTATATCACAAATGGCAGCCATACTATCAGTGTAAGACAAAGCAGAGCCTTGCACTTGCCCGATATTATCATCTCGGGATGAGAAGCGGCGAAGCTGTTGCTTGCAAGGGCTCTGAAAATAGTTCCCGAAAGGATGTAGGCGAGAATTGAGGCAAAAATGTACAGACCGCAGAAAACAGCGGCGGTGATATATAGCTTTCTCAGCGATATGGAGTGGTAGCTGCTCATGGTGTTCCCCCTGTCTGAAATAATACTCATGGTAAAATTTGTGTCGAAATAACTATACAAGTATAGTATACCACATAGAGGAGAATATTTCAAGACATTTATTTGCTGTTTTCTGAGAGTTCAAGGCTTCCGAGGAGGTCGGCTATCTTGTTTTCGACGTAGCCGAAATTGGTGCTCTCCGCATATACGCAGAGGTACTTGTCACCGTAGTCGGCAAAGTAGGTCCTGCAGTGGAGCTCCTCATCCTTTTCCCACTCGTAAAAGTAGAAGGTGCAGGAGGCGGTGGCAAGTGCGCCTGTGAAGATTATGGAGTCGTCTTCGGCACCCATGACTATTTCCTGAGCACTTTTTCCGCCGTGGTCATCATCGGATACATAGATGCTTATACCTAAGGAGTTGATATCATTGTTTGTGTTCAGCAGAAGGTCGCAGGTGCCTTCACCGCCGCTGTATTTCCATATGGACGGGTCTGCATAGAGCGAGAAGCCCTCTCCGCTGTATGTGCCGTCGCTGTATTCGGCGCTGCCCTGAGGGGCAGTCACTATCTCCTGAGAGACAGGGGCAGTTTCCGACACCGAGCCTTTGCTCTCAGCACAGCCGCAGAGTACAGCAAGCATCATGCAGGCAGTCACAGCAGCCGTAAGTCTGTGCTTTTTCATATTTTATCTCCATAGTACAAGGCTGCGGTCAGGATATGACCGCAGCCGATGGTTTTATTAGTGGTGGAACAGGCGGATACCTGTGAATGCCATAGCGATGTTGTACTTGTTGCAGGTCTCGATAACGTTGTCATCACGGATAGAACCGCCGGGCTCTGCGATGTACTCAACGCCTGACCTCTTTGCTCTCTCGATGTTGTCGCCGAAGGGGAAGAATGCGTCGGAGCCGAGGCAAACGCCTGTGTTCTTAGCCAGCCATGCCTTCTTTTCCTCGCGTGTGAATACAGCAGGCTTTACCTTGAAGATACGCTGCCACTCGCCCTCGCGGAGAACGTCCTCGTACTCGTCGCCGATGTAAACGTCGATAGCGTTGTCGCGGTCTGCACGGCGGATGTCGTCAACGAACTGGAGTCCCATTACCTGAGGAGACTGTCTCAGCCACCAGTTGTCAGCCTTCTGACCTGCAAGTCTTGTGCAGTGGATACGGGACTGCTGTCCTGCACCGATACCGATAGCCTGTCCGTCCTTGACGTAGCAAACGGAGTTGGACTGTGTGTATTTGAGAGTGATGAGAGAGATAAGGAGGTCGTCCTTCTTGTCGTCGGGGATATCCTTATTCTCAGTAACGATGTTGGAGAGGAGCTCACGGTTGATATCGAGCTCATTGCGTCCCTGCTCGAAGGAAACGCCGTAGACCTGCTTTGTCTCGATGGGAGCAGGCTTGTAGTTCTCGTCCATTTTGAGTATGCAGTATGTGCCCTTTCTCTTGGATTTGAGTATCTCAAGAGCCTCGGGGTCATAGTCGGGAGCGATAACTCCATCGGATACCTCGCGCTGGATCATCTTTGCGGTGCAGACGTCCACCTTGTCGGAAAGAGCGATGAAATCGCCGTAAGAGGACATTCTGTCAGCGCCTCTTGCTCTTGCGTAAGCGCTTGCAAGGGGAGTGAGCTCGCCCAGATCGTCTACCCAGTAGATCTTCTTGAGATCATCGCTGAGAGGTCTGCCGATAGCAGCGCCCGCAGGTGAAACGTGCTTGAATGAAGTAGCTGCACACATACCCGTAGCAGCCTTCAGCTCCTTTACCAGCTGCCAGCCGTTGAAGGCGTCAAGCAGGTTGATATAGCCGGGCTTTCCGCAGAGCACCTCGATAGGGAGCTCGCTGCCGTCAGCCATATAGACTCTTGAAGGCTTCTGATTGGGGTTACAGCCGTACTTTAACTGCATTTCATTTGACATGATAATGTCCTCCTTATATCAATTCATTATTAACCGGATATTTTTTCGTACTCGTATCTGTACGTTGTATGCACATCTGATCCGGTACCGATGATGTTCTTATATATAAGTCTGTCCGTTTCGTCGTACTCATACTCTGTTGAGACCGTTACATCATACGGGTCCGTTTTTGTTTCTTTTATGAGATTGCCCCTGCTGTCGTAAGCATACTCGGTCTTATATACGAAGCTTTCGTCCGAATCCTCCGAGGATTCAGTTCTTACAGCGGTGAGAATATTCCCTGCATCATCATAGGTATATTCGCTCACCATTGATGAGCCGTCGCTGTGCCATGTTTCCTTTGCGAGATTACCGCTGCTGTCATACTCACATTGCGTTTCGCTGCGATAGTCGGTGCTTCCGTCGGAGTTATAGGAAATATACAGCACCTCGCTGCCGTGGCTGTCATATTCCTTGCGGTAATTCTTTTTCCACAGCCCCGAATCACTGTCCTTGGTGTAATTGACATGGTATTTCAGCGTTCCGTCGTCATAGTAACAGAACCTGTCATGGAAGTAAATATCCTTGTCCGCGGACGGCTGATCTACATAGCTCTGGGTCTTTGCAGTGACATTGCCGTTTTTGTCATAGGTATAGCTGTAAAGCTTCGTCAGCTCCATATTTTCGGGATCACCGGCGGTCTCCGATCTGATGATGTTATCATGGTCGTCAAAGTCCTGAAAGTATTTGCAGACCAGTTCATCGTCTTCATACTGATATGAAGTACAGCGGTATGCAGCTTTATTATCAGGCAGCTCAACTTCCTCAGCCGAAAGAGTATCGGGCAGGTCTTCGGTACGCGAAGAAGAAGCTGCTTTTCGGGAGCTGCACCCTGTCAGCACCACCAGCGCCGCTGCGAGTACTGCTGCGAAACGTTTTTTTATGCCCTGCATTACTTATTCTTGTTTACGATGCGAGTCTCCTCGGAGTTGTCCTCAAGGTTCACATAGCGGACAAAGAGAGATACCTTGTTGTCAGCGTTGAGGTTGTTCCAGAGCATATCTGTGAACTCATCGATATTTCCGCTGATGCCTACAAGCTTGGGCTCGCCCTCAAAGCTGGGAAGGGGAGAACCGTCGCCCATATAGGTGTGGATAAAGTGTCCCTCGCCTGCGATGGGATTTGTGTAGCTGAAAGTATATCTCTGACATGAGTCGGGATTGCCGTTAGCGCTCTTGAGGATGGACATTGCGTAGTTGAAGCCCTCCTCACCGAAGCGGAGTATACCCGAGATACGGGGTGTGAAGTTGGGAGCATCGTCCTCGAACTCTCTTGTGCGGAGAGCCTGCTCGAAGGTGTACTGCTTGTCCATGAGCTCATAGATAGTATCGGTCTGGTCGCCGTTGGTAACGATGAGCTTGTTGCCCAGAACTCTTACGGGAGCATAGATGATGAGATGGGGATCAGTGAGCTTTGAGGGATCGAAAGCCTCTGTGCGGATACCCTTGCCGTCCTCGATAAATACGCGGTTGCGGCTGTTCTCGCTTCTGCCCATGATGAAGTAAGCTGTGACAGCGTATTTTCCGCAGTCTGACTTACCGATAACGATACCTCTTCCGGGGTAAGCGTTTGAGCTGAGCTCCTGTGCAAGATCAAGTTTTTTCATAATAATAACTCCTTTCGGATAATTGTTTATCAGTATCTGAATATGAGTGTAAGTGCGAAGTCCGTTACGACTGTTACCAGCACCGCGATGGTGATGATATTCAGCGTTTTCGGCTTTGGCTTTGAAAGCAGCCTGTCGTAGAGGGACTGCACGAAATACAAAAACAGCAGACCGCCCATGCCGAATCTCAGCGAGGGTGAAAGTGCTATCCTTGCCTGAAAGTTTATATCATAGTCCGCATAGGTGTTCCACGGCCATGAGCCCGTGAAGAACTCCAGTATGTATGTGCCTGCCAGCTCAACTGCTGTAGCCACAGCCATGCTTCCGAAGAACACTATGAACGGACGGGATATCTGAAGGGCTAAGCCCCCGTCTTTTTTCATGAACCGCCCGAAGATAAGCAGGAACAGAAGTGCTCCCACGGCATATATCGGGCAATATGGTCCGTACATTATACCAAGATTGGTAAAACCCCATTTATAGACCACTACCTCGAGGAATACCTCGTAGCACCAGCCCAGTATCGCATACATCCAGAAGCATAGAAAAAGCTTCTGAACGGTCTGTTTTTCCAATAATTCCCGTAATTTTATCATGATAGTTGTATGTCTGCTCCCTGCGGCAGTCTTTATGTGCCTGCCAGTACGGGAGTATAGCCTGTTGCTTTGGTGAGTATGAAGTCCGCAGCCACAATGACAAGTACGGTCAGTGCGATGATATTCAGCACCTTTGGCTTAGGCTTTGCGAGAAGCCGCTCGAAGAAGGGCTGTACCGCATAGAGAAACAGCAGTCCGCCCAGTCCGAAGCGGACGGAGGTGCTCAGGGCGATACGCGCCTGAAAGTTGTACTTGTACCGTGCATAGGTCTGCCACGGCCACGAACCCTTGGTGTATTCAAGTATATAGCTTGCGGCAAGCTCAACAGCTGTGGCGACTGCCATACAGCCGAGGAAGATGAGGAGCGGTTTGACTATATTCAGCCATTTCACGTCCTTTTTCCTCATAAGCCGGCCGAAGCAGAGCAGAAACAGCAGAGCTCCCACACCGTATATCGGACAGTAAGGTCCGAACATCTCGCCCCTGTTGGTGAAGCCCCAGCGGTAGACCACTACCTCGAGGAATACCTCGTAGCACCAGCCCAGCACCGCATACATCCAGAAGCAGAGGAACAGCTTCTGAATGGTCTGTTTTTCCCATAATTCCCTTATTTTAGCCATAGTCTTACTTTACATAAGCCTTTCCGTCGACTATCTCTATCCTGTCCTGACAGAACAGGGATACAGCCTCAGGGAGTATCTTCCACTCAGCCTGCTCCATGATACGTTTCTGCAAGGTCTCGGGAGTATCTCCGTTTTCCACGGGGACAGCCTTCTGTATTATAATCGGTCCGCCGTCGCACTCCTCGGTAACGAAGTGTACTGTTGCGCCGGAGAGCTTTACTCCCGCCGCGAGAGCAGCCTCATGTACATGAAGACCGTAGAATCCCTTTCCGCAGAAGCTTGGGATAAGCGCAGGGTGAACGTTCATCATCTTGTAGGGGAATGCCTTTACCACCTGTTCGTCGAGTATGGTCATGAAGCCGGCGTATACTACCAGGTCAGCCTTTTCCTCAATGAGTGCGTCGGTAACAGCCTTTGTGTAGGAGGCTATATCGGCGTACTCCTTACGGGGGATAACGCGGCTTTTTATGCCGTTCTGCGCAGCTCTTTCAAGAGCGTAAACGCCTTCCTTTGAGGCAATGACACAGGTTATCCTGCCGTTCTTTATGATGCCCGACTTTTCGGCGTCGATGAGCGCCTGTAAATTGGTGCCGCCGCCCGAAACGAGCACGACTATATTCTTCATGGTGTATCCCTCCTGTTACTTTGTCGCAAAAGCGAGGATAAGCACTATTGCAGCGATGACGCCGCCTATGAATAGGAAGCGGACATAGTCCCTTGTGAGCTCGTCCTCACGGCCTGCAAAGCAGAAGAACATGGGGTCCTGAGGGTCATAGCAGATGACCTCCTCGCTGCCGATCTCATAGCGCTTTTTCTTATCACTTACCGTATAGGCAGAGGTGACTTCTCTGCCCTCCTCGGTGGTGTATTTCAGTATGGGGTAGAAATGACTGCCTTTTTTATCGATGAAGTAGTCGGAGACAGTGCCGTAAACGGTCACGTTGTTTCTGAGGCTCCGTCTTATCCTGATGATGTGCGAGACAAAGACCGCCGCCATCAGCAGATAAATGACCACTATACCGAACAGCAGTCTGCCGTTATAGTAGGAATATCCCACTATGAACATGGAAACGGCTGCCCATATCAGGTCTATTTTCTTAACGTTCATAATTATTCGGGGAACTGGACGTGTCCCTGTATGATAACGGTATCATCGTAGGAGAGAGGGATATCCTCGTCCACTACCACCTGTCCGTAGATATCCGTGATACGGAAGGTAAAAGGACCCTTTCCCATATCGCGTGACTCAAAGTAGTTATACGGACGGCGCGGTATCTCCACAAATTTGCCGTTTTCGTCAAGGTATTCCAGCTTTGTGATGGGGTAGCGGTGGTTGCGGACCTGAACTCCGCACCAGAACTCCGTACTGCCCTCTTTGTATTTGAATGAAATGGGAGCATTCTCCGCGGAATCCAGAGGGATTATCTTCCAGCTCACGGGTACTCTGCCCTTCTCAACGGGTGCGATGAGGGGGAAAGCGTCCGTATAGAGGTCAAGGTCACCCTTTTTGCCCTCGGGGAGCTCGTCTGTCACCAGCATCTTTATGGTTCCCAGCTCACCTGTTACCTCGATATAGGCGCCTGCAAGCTGAGCCTCATTGTAGTCGTAGTGATTCATGGCGACTATCCAGTAATCGCGGGAAACGGGGTCAAGCATAGCGTGACCTCCCGTATATCCGCCGCCGTAGAAGGTACCCTCGCCTGTATGTACAGTGCCCTTGGGCTCGAGGATACAGCTCTCATCGATGGGATAGTCGGGTATCTCAAACTCTGTAGGGACCTTGCCGTTTACGCCCAGAATGAACTTCTGGAGAGCGTTCAGCTCAGCCCTTGATATCTCGGTATTCTTCCTTGCGGCTATCATATCCAGTGAATCCACGACGCCGTCGGAATTATAGTCCATAGGAATATCAGCGGCAGTCTCTGCCCTTACGGCAGATGTGCCCGAAAGCACCAGCAGTGCCGCCAGTGCGGAAAGAAATGCTTTTCTCATTAATATCACGCTCCGATATCGAGCCATATCATAAAGGCTCCCATAGCGATAATGACAGCTCCTGCCACAGCCTTGTACACAGCCTCACGGACAAAGAAGCCCTTTCTGGACTTATAGTAGTGGAGGCGGGGAGCTTCGGGCGAATACTTTATTTCCATAGGAGTATTTGTTTCGTACAGATGATAGTATTCCTTGAATATCTTTGAGAACTTAGGCACGAAGGGAAGGCTTGAGCTTATCATCTCCCTCCCGTCGGCGGTGATATATCTTAACACAGGTGAGTATTTAATGGTTATAATAGGGATAAAATGAATAAGACTGATATCAAGGCGTTTTCTGAAGCCTGTTATCTGTCCCACAGCAGAAATAAAGCTGCCGTCGTTATCTATGCAGCGGCGGCTGCGGACGATGCCCGCAATTATAAGAGCCGCGCCGATTGCGATGATAATGACAGCAGCTGCGATCATGATATCCAACTCTGTCACATCCTTAATGCCGTATTTATCAGCAGATTATAACGCCTTCCTCAGACTCGACCAGTTCGCCGAGCACATAAGCGTCCTCGCCTGCTGCCTTGATAGCGGCAACAGCCTTGTCTGCATCATTCTTGTCAACAGAGACGATCATGCCGACGCCCATGTTGAATGTGTTGAACATATCTCTCTCGGGGATATCGCCTGTTCTCTGGATGAGATCGAAGATGGGGAGCACCTGAACAGCGTTCCTCTCGATCTTTGCAGCGAGGTTCTTGGGGAGAGAACGGGGAATGTTCTCATAGAAGCCGCCGCCTGTGATGTGTGAGATGGACTTTACCTTAACGCTGTCTATAAGGCTCATTATAGCCTTTACATAGATTCGTGTAGGAGTCAGCAGGCATTCGCCGAGGGTAGTTCCCAGATCGTCGAAGTGCATGGAGAGGTTCTGCTCGTTTACGTCAAACACTCTTCTTACCAGTGAGAAGCCGTTTGAGTGTACACCGCTTGACTTGATAGCGATGAGAACGTCGCCTGCCTTCTGGGTATCGGGCTGAAGGATCTTGTCCTTATCCACAACGCCAACCGAGAAGCCTGCAAGGTCGTACTCGTCCTCGGGCATGAGACCGGGGTGTTCTGCGGTCTCGCCGCCGATGAGAGCGCACTCAGCCTGAACGCAGCCCTCTGCAACGCCTGAAACTATTGTGGCGATCTTCTCGGGGAAGTTCTTGCCGCAGGCGATGTAATCCAAGAAGAACTGGGGCTTTGCACCGCAGCAGATGATATCGTTTACGCACATAGCAACGCAGTCGATACCGACAGTGTCGTGTTTGTCCATGATGAAGGCGAGCTTTATCTTTGTGCCGACGCCGTCTGTACCCGAAACGAGAACGGGCTTGTTTATACCTGTAAGGTCAAGCTCGAAAAGGCCGCCGAAGCCGCCGATGCCCGAAAGAGCGCCGGGGATCATGGTGCGGGCGATGTGCTGCTTCATGAGCTCCACAGACTTATAGCCTGCGGTAACGTCAACGCCTGCCTTTTTATAGCTTTCGGAAAAACTGTTGTTCATTGATCTACCTCCATGACATAAATGTAGGGGACGGCGTCCTCGACGTCCCGCAAAGCGTATATATTCTACGGGCTGTCGAGGACGCCAGCCCCTACAGTCGGTTACATTGATTATTCTTTGCCGTTCCAGCAGTAGGTGCAGAGTCCGCAGGAGTCGAGTCCCACAGCCTTTTCTGTGCCCTCAAGTGTCTGGAATTCAAGGGAGGTAAGGCGGAGCCTCTTGCAGATCTCATCTCTGAGTCTGCGGCCTCTCTCTGTTGCGGAGTTGCTGTACTCCTCGATGTGTCTCACGCCTACGGGACCTTCAAATTCGTCGATTATCTGGCGTGCGATGAGCTCCATCTCGGAGGTGCTGCGTGAGAAGTTGAGATACTTGCAGCCGTACATGATAGGCGGACAGGCAGAGCGCATATGCACTTCCTTGGCGCCGTGCTCATAGAGAAACTCTACTGTTTCTCTCATCTGTGTGCCTCTTACGATGCTGTCATCGACAAAGAGGAGCTTCTTGCCGTTGATAAGGTCGTGAACAGGTATGAGCTTCATCTTTGCCACCTGATTTCTCATGCTCTGGTTAGTGGGCATGAAGCTTCTGGGCCATGTGGGGGTATACTTGATGAAGGGTCTTGCAAAGGGGATACCGCTCCTGTTGGCATAGCCGATAGCGTGGGGCGTACCCGAATCGGGGACGCCGCAGATGTAGTCAACATCGGGGAGCCTGCCGTTCTTGATGTCGTTCTCAGCCATTATCTCGCCGTTGCGTGTACGCATTACCTCAACGTTTACGCCCTCATATACGGCATTGGGATAGCCGTAGTAGGTCCAGAGGAAGGTACATATCTTCATCTTTGAAGGGTCGCCCTCGGCAATGGTCTGACAGTCGTCGGCTGTGAGCTCGACGATCTCACCTGCCTGAAGCTCCTTATAAGTTGTATAGCCCAGCTTCTGGAAAGCGAATGACTCTGTTGAAAGGCAGAATCCGTCGCTTCTCCTGCCGATGATGATGGGAAGTCTTCCGAACTGATCCCTTGCGGCGATGATGCTGTTCTTTGTGAGTATGATAAGGGACATAGTGCCCTCGATCTTTTCCTGTGCATAGCGGATACCGTCCACGAAGCTGTCCTTCTGGGCGATAAGAGCGCCGATGAGGTCGCCGGAGTTGATGCTTCCGCTGCTCATTGCTTCAAAGTTGGCGCATCCCTTTTCGAGGAGCTCATTAACGAGAGCGTCCGCATTGCGGATAATGCCCACTGAACATACCGCATAGAGACCCAGCTTTGAGCGAACGAGGATAGGCTGGGGGTCTGTATCGCTGATACAGCCGATACAGAGCTTTCCCCTCATATTCACAACATCGTTCTCGAACTTTGTACGGAAAGGAGAGTTCTCGATGCTGTGGATGTTTCTCTGGAAACCGTTTTCTTCGGAGTAAGAGGTCATACCGCCTCTCCTTGTACCGAGATGTGAATGGTAGTCTGTTCCGAAAAATACGTCGGTCACGCAGTCATTCTTGGAGGCTGCACCAAAAAAACCGCCCATATATTATTCTCCCATAAGTCTCTTCATGATTTCCTGATAAGCTTCTTCAACGCCGCCCATATCTCTGCGGAAGCGGTCCTTGTCCAGCTTCTCGTGAGTTGTGGAATCCCAGAAGCGGCAGGTGTCGGGAGAGATCTCGTCAGCGAGGATGATGGTTCCGTCGGAAGTCTTACCGAACTCGATCTTGAAGTCGATGAGGTCGATATTCAGACCCTTGAAGAACTTTACCATGAACTCATTTACCTTGAAAGCGTACTTGGCGATAGTCTCAAGCTCTTCCTTTGTAGCAATGCCGAGAGCCAATGCGTAGTAGTCATTGATGAAGGGATCGCCCAGATCGTCGTTCTTGTAGCTGTATTCAAGGATAGGACAGAGGAGCTGCTTGCCTTCCTCAACGCCCATTCTCTTTGAGAAGCTGCCTGCTGCGACATTTCTGATGATGACCTCAAGGGGAACGATGGAGACCTTCTTTACGATAGTCTCGCGGTCGCTGATCTCCTCGACCAGATGTGTGGGAACGCCTTCCTTTTCGAGCATCTTGAACATGAAGTTTGTCATCTTGTTGTTGATGACGCCCTTGCCTGCGATAGTGCCCTTCTTTTCACCGTTGAACGCAGTTGCGTCGTCCTTGTAATCTACGATCACGAGGTCGGGATCATTTGTAGCATAGACCTTCTTGGCCTTGCCCTCATAGAGCTGTTCCTTCTTTTCGATGTTTGACATTTTAAAATTCCTCCTTGAGATATATAAATGATTATATATGCAATCCCGCAGCATTGCGGAAATTGTAGGCTTTGAAAATTATCTGCTGCCGTATCTCGGATCGATATAGGGGTTTCCGTCCCTGTCGAGGAGAGGCTGCATGATAGTGGGTGATTCCCCGTAATGTGTTACGCTCACATAGGTAACGCCCGTGACTGTGTCCACAAGAGTCACATATGTGGAATTGCTTATGCGCTGTTCCGACAGCATTTCAAAACGCTGCGGAAGCTGAGGTTTGTTTGGATTGCCGAACATTTCATTTTCCCCCCTTGATCGAAACTGTTTATCTGCTGCCGAAGCGCGGATCAATGTAAGGCTTTCCGTCCTTGTCCAGCAGAGGGGTGAGCCTTCCGTCTCCTCCCACGGTCGCATAGGTAACACCTGTGACCTTGTCCACGAGCACTAAATATGGGTTACCATAGTAACACTGCTCGGATATGAACTCAAAGCGTTCCTCGTTTTTCTCATTGTCAATTTTGATAGTTGGTCTTGACATAATATTATCCCCCTGTATCATGTTATGAGAGCAGCATATCCGCTGCCTCCTGCGGTGTGCGGGCGATGTAGTCCGCGCCTGCCTGCGTGAGCTCCTCCACGGAGCCGTAGCCCCAGAGTATGCCCATACATTCTATATCAGTCTTGTGGGCGCCGAGAACGTCCTGTCTGCGGTCGCCGATCATGAGCACAGTGCTCCTGTCGGTGATGCCTGCCTTTGCGAGAACATATTCGATGACCTCGTCCTTGTAGTCGCGGGAGCCGTCAAGCTCTGCTCCGCCCACTATCTCAAAATACTGAGCCAGACCGAACCTTTCAAATATGCGGACCGCATAGACCTGCGGCTTGCTTGTGGCGACCATAAGCCTTTTTCCGCCGCTTTTTAGCCTTTCCAGCATCCCGGGGATGCCGTCGTAAACGCGGTTCTCAAAGAGCCCCGTGTCCGAGTACCTCTCGCGGAATATCCTTACCGCCTCGTCCACCTGTTCTCCGTTCATGCCGAGAAACTCGGCAAAGGACTGCCTTATGGGCGGACCGAGAAAGATATTGGTGTCCTCGGGCACCTCGAAGCCCATGCGCTCTATGGCATAGATAAGGCAGTTCAGTATGCCCTCGGTGGAGTCGGTAAGAGTACCGTCAAGGTCGAATAAAAGAGTATCAAATTTTTTCATTATGTATCAAGTGAGATATCGTGCCAGTCGGCAGTATCGCAGATGAGCCATTCAAGACCGCGTCTGCGCTCGAAGACCACCTCTCCGTTAAGGTCTCCCACAGAGCATTTCGAGTCGATATGCTCGTGCTGGGCCACTGCCCAGTGATAGCGGTAGTAGAGGTCCAGCATATCCAGTATCTCGTCCGTGCTGCGGAGAGTGCATCTGCTTCTGAAGTCCTCATAGCTTTCCACCTGAGAAACGAAGCGGATGGACTGTATACAGTCGCAGATATCGCTTGCGTCGGAGATGTCCTCCACCAGTCCCAGAGCCCAGAACAAAGACCAGCAGCACTCGTACTCCCAGACAACGTCCAGAACGTCCTGCTTTGAGGCGGTGCCGTTGAGCAGGCGGCTTTCCTTGGCGTTGAGAACATCATCAACGCCGAAATACTTCATCAGGTTGACAAATCTGCCTGCGTCCTCTGTGTGGTCGTCATTGAGCTCTATGGCTATCTGTGTTGAGAGCAGAGCTGCCACAGCCCTTTTACAGACCTCGTCAAGGTTTCTGAGCTTTACCTCGGAAGCGTCCTCCGTCATGGGGAGTGAGGTGAGTATGCTTATGCCTTTTTCGGATATGAGCTTTTCCGAATGAGCTTTTCTTTCCTGCGGAGTCATGGCGATACCTCCTTATTGGTGTCAGAGAGCGGCTATCTGCTCCTGCAGAGCCTTGTCCTTTGCGATAACGCCGTCAGCCATTGCCTTCTTCTCGGCAGCCAGCTTCTCAGCCAGCTCCTCATCGGCGATGGCGAGCATCTGTACAGCCAGTACAGCAGCGTTCTTTGCGCCGTCTATGCCCACTGTAGCCACGGGTACTCCGGGGGGCATCATAACTGTGGCGAGGAGAGCGTCAACGCCCTCGAGAGCCTTGGATTTCATAGGAATGCCGATAACGGGCAGAGTTGTGTGGCCTGCCACAACGCCTGCAAGGTGAGCAGCCATACCTGCAGCACAGATGATGGCGCCGAAGCCGTTTGCTCTTGCATTTGAAGCAAATTCACAAGCCTCTGCGGGAGTTCTGTGTGCGCTCATAACGCGGCACTCGAACTCAACGCCGTACTTTTTCAGCTCTGTGAGAGCAGACTTTACAACGGGGAAGTCGCTGTCGCTTCCCATGATAACTGCAACTTTCTTAGACATATCAAATCTCCTTTATATGAATGCTGATAGATTGACTTATATATCCGCGGTCAGCCGCTTTTGCTTTCAGTGGAGGGCTGCTGATCGTCGGGCTTTGTATCGGGCACGGGCACGGGATAGTCGGGCTTGTCGGAAATGAATTTTCCCGAAATGACTCTCAGTTCCCCTGCGGAGCCGCCCACGAACTCCACAACAGCCTTATAGCGTCCGCGGAGACGCTTGGTCTTGTTGGCTTCGTTCCTGTATGTGAGGGCGGTGTCGGCAGTTACCGATACTGCGTAATGGGGCTCCTTGTCCTCTGAGCGGACGGAATATACGAATATATCGGATACCCCCGTGAGTTTTTTTGTGGTGATGGAGTGCTCCTCGGGGAAAAGGGTGAGGATCACTGCCGACGGGTCGGCTTTGATAGCCGAGCGTACGTCACTGTTGCCTGTATAGGCGTATTCGAGGTACTGTCCTGCAGCCTGTGTCATCTGCTCCAGCATTGAAGGGGAGAGCTCTGACAGAAGTATCCTGCTGCTGACATCGAGCTTGTATGTGCTGTTGAGAGTGCTTCCCTCCACAGAAGCGTGCTTGAACACCATGCCTCTGTCCGTCACCGAGTAGGTATATGTGCCGGGACCCGACGTAAGTATCAGGTCGCCGTCGCTGGCTGTACAGCTGTCCCACGCCGTTGAGAAGCAGGGGATGAATCTGCCGTTGTAGACAACGGTCAGGTTCTTGTCGGAGGTACGCGCCAAATACAGTGTCTGACCTGCCGATCTTATGCGATCGATGGAAGAATAGACCATGGGGATGGAAATATTCCCGTCGTAGTCTATGCAGCCGAACAGTTCTCTGCCCCGTATCTGCTTGGAAGCTATGCACATTTCCGTTTCCGTGAACTTCAGCTCCTGCCATTCCGGAGGAACTATTACTCTCTCGCTGCTGTCGATAATGCCATAAAGCCCCGAGGTGTCAAGGAATATCCTGTTGCCGGAGTTGTCGGTATCCAGCTTTTTCTCGATAGCCGCGGCATTTCCGCCGCCGCTGCCGCCTTTTTCGGTGCCCGAGTAAAATCTCGTTATTGCCACCGCAAGGATAATGATGACTATGAAAAGTACGGAGACCACAAGTCTCATGTGCTTATTCAATGTCTCCGCACCTCCCCGATCACTTGTTCTCGCTGTCGGATGAGGACTGCTGAGCTTCAGCCTTGCGCTTGCGGTAGATGTCCTCGGTCTCCTTGGTTATATAGATGGGACGGTTTTTCGCCTCAAGGTAGGTCTTTGAGAGATACTGACCCAGTATTCCCACGCTGAACAGCTGAAGTCCGCTGAACAGGAATATGAGACACAGCATGGTGGGATATCCGTCGGGGGCGTCGAGCCAGCCGAAAATAGAACGGACAATGGTTATCACTATGAGCACGAAGGCAATGAAGCAGGTGATTATTCCCAGCAGCGAGGCGATCGCCAGAGGAGCTGTTGAGAAAGCCATGATGCCCTCAAGGGAGTATTTGAACAGTCCCCAGAAGGACCATGATGAGGTGCCTGCGGGACGCTCGACGTTTTCGTATTCTATGTATCTGGTGTTGAAGCCCACCCAGCTGAATATGCCCTTTGAGAACCTGTTGTACTCGGTCATATCGAGGATGGCGTCCACCATCTGGCGGCTCATGAAGCGGAAGTCCTGAGCGCCGTCAACGATCTCGGTCTGGGAGATCTTGTTCATGATCTTGTAGAACAGCCTTGCGAACCATGAGCGCACCTTTGACTCGCCCTTGCGGCTGACGCGGCGTGTGGTAGCGCAGTCGTATTCACCGTTGCGGACATAGCTGTACATCTGGGGCAGGAATGACGGGGGATGCTGGAGGTCTGCATCCATAACGACAACATAGTCGCCCTTGGCGTTTTTCAGACCTGCGTACATACCCGACTCCTTACCGAAATTTCTTGAGAATGAAATATATCTCACGCGCTGATCCCTGTCGGCGAGAGAGCGCAGTATATCAAGGGTAGTATCCTTTGAACCGTCGTTGATGAACAGATATTCAAAGGTAAGCTCGGGGAAATCCTTGGACATCTGCCCTGTCACCTTGGTTATCTCCTCATAGAACATGGGGAGCACTTCCTGCTCATTATAGCACGGAACTACTACTGAAACGAGTTTCACTTTTTTTCCTCCTTCAAAGAAGCTGATGCAGGCTCCTGCCGATAGCATTCCTGAGTCTGCCAATACACTATTAATAATACAACAAAATCGGCGATAATGCAAGAGCAAAATGCATGATTTCAGAATTTTTTACGTCTATGTAAAATAATAGCAGTAAAGGGGCACGATTTTGTTCTATCTGATAGGAAGCGTATCGGCGCAGCATCACGGCAAAGTAACGAAATACTCGCATTTACCTAATTTAACTTAAACAATGTAAGTAGAATTTGACAAAAAAATCAATAACGATTTGTTATTTTCACCGAAAATTTTAAAATGGGTATAATTTTTGCGTTCATTTTTTAAGAAAGTGTTGATTTTTTTTGAAGTATCATGTATAATATACTTGTATAGTTATTCGCATCAGGAGCTTTGCGGCACAGCCCCTCTTTAATGTGCCGATCTACGATGCAGAGCTGATCCTTGCGAGCTGGGAAATCGGCGTTCCGCTGCCGTAAAGCGGAGGCTGCGGCTTTTGAGCCGCGGTGGGGAGAGGACTATGGATATAACATTGGTAACGTCTTTGTATGATAAGGTGGTTCACGGCACCGAGAATGACAAAAAGACAGGCTGCGGAATAAACCTTCTCAGGCCCGAAAATGTAACACGTTTTCACAGGACCTCGAAAATGCGAGACCTGAAGGAGATCACCTGTGAGAAGTGTAAGGCAAGTCTTGCAAAAAAGATGATCAAGGCCGATAAAAAGGAAATGGCTCTGCTCCTGAAGGAAGAGAAAAAGCGCGAAAAGATGGGTATTGGTGATGAGGGAATAGTTCCCCTCGGAAATACCACTGCAAGGATCACAAGAGATCCCGACGCACAGAGGAAAGAAGAAGAGGCAAGAAGAAAAGCAGCTGAAGAGGCAAGAGCTGCAAGAGCTGCCGAGGAAGCAAGAAGAGCACAGGAAGCCGCTCAGGCTCCCGAGCCCCCTGTAAGCACCATCCCCGGAACAGGAGTTCCCATGGACGCAGGTCTGGCACAGTTTGCTATAAACGCTCCTCAGAACGAGCAGCCCGAGCCCGCTCCGGCACCTGCTCCTGCACCGGCACCGCAGGATGATTTCCTTGCACAGTTTGCAATAAACAAGCCCGTTGATGAGGAAGCAGCTGCACCTGCTGCTGCAAGACCCGAGGACGATTTCCTCGCACAGTTCGCTATTCCTGCTCCGCAGTCGGCAGAGACAGCTCCCGAGCCTGCGGTACAGCCTCAGACAGAGGAGGACATAATGCAGATGTTCTCCATCAACAATGCTCCCGCACAGGAACAGCCTTACGGTCAGCCCTACGGAGAGCCGCTGTACAGTCAGCCGCCTATTTATAACGACCAGCAGATCATAGACGTTGACGGCACAGAGCTTTCGCCTGTTGCTCCTGTTTATGACGGCGGCGTGCCGACAGTGGATGACGGTCAGGAGATCATACAGGGAAGCGAATGGGACTTCGTTGCAAATCAGCTCTTCGGAGCAGACGGAACAGTTCAGCCGGTACCCGAGCCCGTTATGGAAGCCGAGCCTGCTCCCGTATATCCCCAGTATGACGAAAATCTTCCCAAGGAAATGGATGAACTTGACATACCTGCGATACAGGATATCGCAGCCCCCGTACTCGACGAGATACCTTCGGTCGAGGACATCGCAGCACCCGTACTTGACGAGATACCCTCGGTCGAGGACATTGCAGCTCCCGTACTCGACGAGATACCCTCAGTTGAGGACATAGCAGCACCCGTACTCGACGAGATACCCTCGGTCGAGGACATTGCAGCACCCGTACTTGACGAGATACCCTCAGTTGAGGACATAGCAGCACCCGTACTCGACGAGATACCCTCGGTAGAGGATATCGCAGCACCCGTACTTGACGAGATACCCTCGGTTGAGGACATAGCAGCACCCGTACTTGACGAGATACCCTCGGTAGAGGATATCGCAGCACCCGTACTCGATGAGATTCCCTCAGTTGAGGACGCTGCAGCTCCCGTACTTGACGAGATGCCTGCATTTGAAGACATCGCGGCACCTTTGTCGGATGAGATTGCACAACCCATATATAATGAGCCTTTCATGGCGGAAGAGGAGTTTGATTCAAATATGAGCGATTATAATTATGTTGCACCTGGCAGAGGCGCAGAAGCTAATACAGAGAATACAGAACAGCCCAGACAGGCAGCACCTCAGCAGCCCCAGATCATAAAGGTGCCCCAGCTTGCAGGCTACGATTCAAATAACCAGCCTGTTTACAAGTACATTCAGATGAAGCTTGCAGGCTATGACCAGAAGGGTCAGCCCGTGTATGTTCCGCTTCAGGCAGCAAGACCTCAGCAGGCAGCAGCACCCGCACAGCAGGCAGCTGCTCCCAGACCGCAGGCTCAGCCTCAGCAGGCAGCAGCACCCGCACAGCAGACAGCTGCTCAGGCACAGAGAGCCGCAGCAGCTCCTGTTCAGCCTGCAGTTCAGCCTCAGCAGACAGCACCCGTTCAGCCTGCACCTGTACATTCGCCTGTTCCGAAAAAGCCTGTTCAGCAGAGCGGCGTTCCCAAGGCAAATATCTCTCAGATCGCTGTAAATCCCCACAGCAAGCAGACTTCACAGGCGTTTATCAACGCTATCGCAAGCTCCAAGGAGTATGCTGACAAGAACCTTATCGATACACAGGGACTCAAGGCTAACAGCCCCGTACTTACTTCCGTAGAGGACGTTCTCTCAACAATGGGCGACGATTCCGCAAAGAGACAGAAGGCAGTTCAGGCTCAGCAGGCAGTTCCCGTATTCGAGGAGTACAAGTCGCCTGCAAGAAATACTTACAGAGGCGGCGGTTCTTCACCGAAAATGCACCAGCCCCTTGAGAAGGACGCTCGCTACATGACAAAGTCCGAGCTGAAGGCTAAGAAGAAGCAGGACAAGATCGATGCCAAGTTCAAGAAGGAAATGTCCAAGAGAGGCTTCTGATCAAAAACAGCACAGATGAAATGAGGAGAAATAATGGCAGAAAACAATATCCTTGAGGAGCTGAGAGCAAAGCTCACCGACTCACCCGAAGATAACAACGAGTTCCTTCGCAAGGAAGGAGAGCGATTTGCAAAGGAGGGCAACGTCGAGGGCGTTGAAGCAGTTACAAAGCTGATCATAGAGATCATGCCTCAGTCCCAGAAGGAAGAGGTCGAAAGACTGACACATCTCGACGGCGAGCGCCTTGATCAGGTACAGGCAAAGATCGTGAAGCTCGTAGGCGAAAAGGACCTCAATGAGGCAAAGAACCTTGCAGAGCGTCTTTACAAGAAGATAATGCTCGACTACAAGGAGGGCGAGACAGCAAAGTTCGTCTCCCTGAGAAATCCCTTTGAGGATAACCTCTATCAGCTCAGATACAAGCCCGAGAAGACACTTAACCGTGCTCCCTTCGACTTCGCAACCATGCTTACTACATATGCATATATCCTTGTTGAGATGGGTTCACCTCTTGACGCTATCCCCATACTGGAGCAGGCTATGGACTTCAATCCCCTTGACTGCGGTCCCAGATTTGAGCTGGCGGAGATATACAAGCTCCTGAAAAACAAGAGAATGATAATCGAGACCACCAAGGAGACGCTGAAGGTCGCTTCCTCACCCATAGCCATCGCAAGATGCTACGCAAACGTGGGCTATGCCCTGACTGATATGGGCGAGTACGACGATGCAGCCACTTTCCTTACAGCAAGTGTTATGTTTGCACCTCACCCTGCCATCCCCAATGAGATGAGAGAGCTTGTACAGCTCAAGGGCGGTCCTATAAAGCAGCCCAGCCGTGATGAGATAATTGAGACCATGAAGAAGTACGATGTGCCCTTTGGTCCCAATGAGGACGTTGTTTCCGTAGCTGCACAGCTTTCGGCGAACTACATCAGGGAGGACGATATCCCCAATGCACTCATGGCGCTGAAAATGACATATAACCTCACCCGTGACGAGGAGATCAAGAAGATCATCCTCAGGTATGAGCCCAACGCAGAGCAGATAGTTCCTGTTCAGGAGCCTGTTGACGGAGAGGGCAAGCCCAACATCACACAGACGGTGAACGACAAGCCCGAGAAATGATCCTCGGCGCAGCATAAAAAATAAGCCATAGCACTTCCCGAAAGGGACAGGTGCTATGGCTTATTTTTTATGTCGCGGGAACTTCTTCCCAATGTATACCGGAAAGTGTGACTTCATGGGCGCCTATGCCTGCTGCGCCGTCGATATTGCCGAGCTGGAACTTTATATCCGCCTGCATATCGCTGCCGAAGGTCACTCCGAGGGAGAAATGCTTCTTCTCGGGGGATATGGTCACCTTCTCGTCAAGATAGCGCGTGTAGGAGCTGTCCTCGGCTGTCACCACCATGCTTCTTTCGGCAGTTGATACCGCGTCAAAGCTGAGCTGATACCTGACGCCCTTTTTGACCGCTCTGCCGCGGAGAAGTCCCATTACTGCGTATTCAAGAGAGCCTGCGTTCCTGACGTCTATGACCGTGCAGCCCTCCTTGTTCACTACGGAAGCATCTGCGCCCTCGATGTAATTGTCAAGAGCAAGGGAGGTCATCTCGGTGGGGCGGAAGTCCGAGGACGTATCCTCGTATACCCTCACATAGTCGATATCGAAGTTCTTGTCGCCGCTTGCAAATGTGGCAGGTTCGGCATAGATGCCGTCAACGCCGTCGAAATGTCCGCCCACAGCCAGATTGAGTATGATGTAGAAATTCTGGTCAAAGGGCGCAGGATAGCTGAAGCCCTCGGAATACCAGTCGGTCTGTGTGCTGTAAAGGCTGTCGTCCACATACCAGCGTATCTCGCCCTTGTCCCACTCGATGCTGTAAGTGTGCCAGTTCTCGGTGCTGTCGCCCTCGGGGAAGCCGTATTCGCCTGTCAGGTATTTGTTGTTCGGCCATACTCCTCCGAAATGAACTGTACCGCATATCTTTTCGGGAGTGCTGCCCCAGCCCTCCATTATGTCTATCTCGCCCGATGAAGCCCAGCCGCCGTAAGCGCTGTCCTCGGGGAGCATCCATATGGCAGGCCACAGTGACTTGCCCGAGTCGCACCTTGCTCTCACCTCTATCCTGCCGCCGCAGACCGAGAACTTGTGCTGGGTGCTCAGTCTTGATGATGTATAGTCGTAGCTGCCCTGTCTCTCGTCGGTGTAGCTCTCCTTGCGTGCGGAAATGGTGAGGACTCCGTCCTTTACTGCGGTGTTCCTGTCGGTGTAGAACTCCTGCTCGTTGTTGCCCCAGCCGTTTGTGATATAGTTGCCGCTTTCGTCCAGCTTCCAGTTGCCCAGCTCATAGGACCATTTGTCCGCGTCAAGGCTGCTGCCGTCAAATTCATCGCTCCACACAAGACGGTACTTTTCCGATAGGGGAGACTCCGCGCCGCTGCCGAGGAGAAATCCGCTGAGACGGTGGAGCTCGTCTGCATTGGCTCTCTGTTTTCTTGCCGATACCATGTCAAATATGTCAACTGCTCCGTCGCTGTTGTAGTCCATGTCAATGGCGCTGTCTGCGAAAACCGCCGCGGGCACTGCCGCAAGCAGTACAGCTGCCGCCGCTGCTGCTCTGAAAAAACTCATAAACAGCCCTCCTTATGTATTTTACGAGATAATTGTACCATTTGCGGAACGCTGTGTCAAGCTATTCCATGCCGCTTGCATTATCCTGTCGGAAGTGATATAATGATATCTGCTGAATTTTTTTTCGGTGATACCTCGGAAATACCGTTTTCCCTGCGTATACTGTATATACGGACAGAGTTGTCCGAACATTTCGGGAGGATATTGTTATGAAAAAGCTTATCACATCAATAATTGCCTGCTCTCTGGCAGTTTTTTCGCTGGCTTCCTGCGGAAAGTCATCTGACACAAAGAAAAAGGAAAAGACCGCTGATATCACTGGAAAATGGGCTTTCAGCGAAAGTCCCAACAAGGACGTCAGCAGCGTGGGACTCATATTCAGCGACAAGGGAAAGGGCTCTGTATACGAGGAGACCACGCCCATATTCAGCTTTACCGAGGACAGCATGGTGCTCTACGGCTATGCTGTGGACAAGGAGTACATTACCGAGGAAAATGACGTTGTTACAGTTACCCTTAACAACAGCGACGTTATCGTAATGAAGAGAATAAAGAGCGGCGGAAGCGGCTTTGACGGTACATATGATCTCACAGGCGGAAGTCTTTATGACAGCCTTGAAAATTCTGTCTCATCGGAAAGTGAAAGTGCAGATATCACCGTTGAGCTCAAGGGCGATAAGAGCTTCGTGGTGTTCAACGATATGTTCACATACAAGACCGAGGGCAGCGAACTTGTTATCTCGGGCTGCTCACCCCTCATCATCCCCTCTGCGGACGAGGATTCCGACGAGATAACCGCGGAGTTCAAGCTGGACGGGGACACTCTCACTATCATCGACGACAAGAACAGCAACGTCCTCACCCGCGCTGCATAAAAACGTGCTATAAGTGCGGCACTGATATAGAAATTTATGCCATAGTATTTCTGATGCAAGGACAGAAGTGCTATGGCATTTTTATTGCCGCTCAGCAGCATAAATCGGAATTTCGAGCTGAGCCAGCTCGACCGCTTGCCACGTTGTCGCTCGTAAACTCGCTTAATAATATCAAAAATGGTATTTGTACATCGCTTACAGCGCAATAAGTACGCCGAGCCTATGTAAGGGATTCCAAAGGGACTGTGTTCCTTTGGCAGTGTCCAGAGGCAGCGCCTCTGGTCGTCGCTTTCAGTTTTTAAGGCGACGAAATAAAACAAAGCGCTCCGCAAGGGGTGAATCAAAAAACAGTCCGGTGGACTGTTTTTTGAGAGGGGACGCCCTGCAAGTGAGGGCGTCCCTTAACGGCGGATGATATCCTCCCCTACAATACAAATTTCGTGGGACGTCGAGGACGCCGTCCCCTACATTTCCATTTTTTCGCATACGCGCTAAATTTTGATTTATCTTAGCAGCAATATTCAGTCTTACGGTGCAGTTTTTTACACAGGGGGATGTTGTCCGCAGCAAACTGCACTTGCATAAATCCCGATGTAATGGTATAATGTTTTATATACGAAAACAGGAGGTAAACAATGAAAGTCAACGACATTATCCACGGATTTTCCGTTACACGAACAGCTCCCGCCCCCGACTGCGGCTCGGAGCTCATAGAGATGCAGCATATAAAGACAGGTGCAAGGCTTGTCTGGCTGAAAAACAGCGGTGAGAACAAGCTCTTTTCCGTAGCCTTTAAGACTCCTCCCACGGACGATACGGGTATCTTCCACATTCTGGAGCACTCTGTTCTTGGCGGCTCCGAGAAATACCCCGTAAAGGAGCCCTTTCTGGAGCTCATGAAGGGCACCATGAACACCTTCCTCAACGCCATGACCTACCCCGACAAGACTGTTTTCCCCGTTTCCAGCCGAAACGACACGGACTTCATGAACCTGACAAGGGTATACCTTGACGCAGTGTTCGCACCTGCCATATACTATAACCCCAACATCTTCTATCAGGAGGGCTGGCACATCGAAATGCGAAGCAGCTCCGATACTCCCGTATACAAGGGAGTTGTGTTCAATGAGATGAAGGGCGCCATGTCCTCGGTATACAGCCGCATGGAGTCGGATATGATGCAGGCTCTCTATCCCGACAGCTGTTACAGATTTGAGTCGGGCGGACTTCCCGAGTCTATCCCCGACCTGTCCTACGAGCAGTTCATTCAGGGGCATAAGACCTACTATCACCCCTCAAACGCCTACATATACCTTGACGGTCCCGTGGATATAGACTCTGTTCTGGAGCTCATAGACGGCGAGTACCTCAGCCGCTTTGACAAGCGCGAGGTGGAGAACGATATCCCCGTGCAGGAGCCTATTGCTCCCACGGTGAAAAAGAGTTATTACGAGATATCTCCCGACGAGGAGGAGTCTAACCACACATACTACCTCATAGGCAAGGTGCTGGGAAGCTGGCAGGACCGCGAGAAGATAACTGCCGCTTCCGTTCTGGGAGAAGCTCTCACAGGCTCCAACGACGCGCCGCTGAAACGCGCTCTCCTCGACACGGGACTCTGCCTTGACGTATCACTTGAAGTAAGCGACGGCATCATGCAGCCCTTTGGCTGTATCGCCATAAACAACACCGATGAGGAGAACTGCGGCAGTCTGAAGGAGACTCTCCGCAGCGCAGTATCCGAGCTTTGTGAAAAGGGCATAGGCAGTGAACTCCTCACCGCAGCCATAAACCGTCTGGAGTTCCGTTACCGTGCAGGCGGCGAGCCCAGAGGTCTGACACGCAATATCAACGCCCTGTCCGCATGGCTCTACGGCGGCGATCCGCTTCTCTATCTTGAGATGGGCGAGGTATTTGACAGCCTGAGAGCAAAGACCGAGAGCGGCTATTTTGAGGAGCTTCTCAGACAGTGGCTCCTTGAGGAGGAGGGAACAGCCGAGCTGTATCTCCTGCCCTCACGCACCTACGGCGACGAGCAGAAGGCTGACGAGGCAAAGCGTCTTGCAGCTATCGTTGACGGGCTTGCCTGCGAGGAAAAGGACGTTATCGTCGAGCAGAACCGCAAGCTTGACGAGTGGCAGCAGTCCGTGGACACTGCCGAGCAGCTTGCCACAATGCCCCACCTTGCCATTTCCGAGGTAGGGGAGGAGCCTCTCAGCTTCGACACCGAGGTCACGGACATAAACGGCATTACCGTGCTCCGTCATCCCTCGTCGGATGAGGGCATAGCAGCTGTCAGCCTTTACTTCTCGCTGGCAGACTGCACCGAGGAGGAGCTTTCTGCCGCAGCGGCAATGTCAGAGCTTCTCGGAGAGCTCCCCACCGCAGACAGCTCCGCAGCAGAGCTTCAGCGCAGGATAACGGGACTTCTCGGCAGCATAACCTACAACGTGGACGTATTCTCAAAGCAGGGCGTTACCGACAAGTGCAGCCCCTATTTCTCGGTAACTGCACGATTTCTCGACAAGAACACCGATGAGGCACTTGCTCTCATCGCGGAGATAATCACCAAGACCTCGTTTGACGACAAGGACACCGTAAAGGAGCTGCTCCTCCAGACCGACGAGAACTACAAGCAGAGCATAATCGCCAACGGCCACACCTACTCCATGACGAGAGTAAGAGCCGGCCTGTCTGCGGAGTCCGCAGTGACGGAGCTTGTGTCGGGCTATGAGGGCTACAAGCGTATACACGAGGCTGTAAAGGCTTCCGAGAAGCTCATCGCAGCTGTCAAGACGCTGAGCAGCCGTATCGTATGCAGGGCGCGTCTTACCGCAAGCGTTACGGGAGATATCTCTCCCGAGGCTCTTATCACGGCGCTTCCCGAGGGAGATGCTCCTGCGGTGAAGGAGATGAGCTTCCGACTAGACCTTCCTGCAAAGCAGGGCGTGGTCATTCCTGCGGGAGTATCCTACTCCGCAATGGCATTCCCAGATAATTCGGCAGATACAGCTGTAAGAAAGGTGCTTTTCCGTGCGCTGTCCCTTGAGTACCTCTGGAACGAGGTAAGAGTAAAGGGCGGAGCCTACGGCACAGGCGCGTTCATGACGGCTTCGGGAGAGCAGTCCTTCTTCTCCTACCGCGACCCGTCTCCTGCCGCAACTCTTGACATATGCGCGAAGGCTGCTGACTTCACGGAGCAGTACTGTGCAGGTGAGCCTGATATCACGCAGTATATCATCAGCTCCGTGGCTAAGGATGAACCTCTCATGTCGGACGGCAACAAGAGCAGAAAGGCTGACGGGCTGTGGTTCAGGGGCATCACCGACGAGGAGAGAGCTTCCGAGAAGAAGCGTATGCTGGGAGTTACCGTGCAGCAGCTCCGCGAGGCAGCCGAAAAGCTGAGAACTACGGGAAATATCTGCGTAATGGGTACTGAGTCCGCAATGGAGGGACTTGACCTTGTTAAGGACACCCTTGCATGATATAGCTTAAAAAAGGTATAATTCATCATTTTTCGCAGATGATAGTCACGGGAGATGATGGAATTGAGCAGAAAAAAGCGGGAGATACCCGTTCCCGACCCCGAAAACGACGAGGAGTACATCTGTCCGTCGGCTTCATGGGGCGATATTACGGGACTTGTTCCCTTTGCCGCCGAGAACAGCGATCAGCGCGGCTCATATGATGGAAAAGACAAGAAATAACAGCAAAAACTGCGGAGAGAAAGCTCTCCGCAGTTCGCATTTTAGACAATACAAGCAGTGTGAAATTGACATATCCTACAAATTTTGCAAAAATGCTTTATTTATTACTTAAAGCATGGTATAATGTATTGAGTTTATTTAATTTATCAGCTTCGTAATATACGGAGATCTATCGGGGGTTCATATGAAAAACGGTGTAAAAATGCTCGACATCGCCACAAAGCTGGGCGTCAGCGTGGTAACGGTGTCCAACGCCCTTGCAGGACGTGACGGCGTAAGCGAGCAGATGAGAAGAAAGATCTGCGAGACCGCAGAGAAAATGGGCTACAAGCCATCCAATACCAAGAGCGAGAAGAAGCGTCTCGCAATGCCGAAAATAGGCAAGAATGTGGGTATACTCACATCCGAGAGGTTCGTGGGCGCAAGGGGCACATTCTACTGGGAGCTCACCGCCAGCATATCCAACCAGCTGTCTCAGCTCAACGTCTGCACGGTCTATGAGTGCGTTACCGCTGACAGCGAAAAGAACGGCATACTGCCCAATATGGTCACCGACAACAAGGTGGACGGCATAATCGTTATAGGACAGGTCCACAGGAGCTACATAGACTGTCTCAGCAAGCTTACCATGCCGCTGATGTTCGTGGACTTCTACGACAACAGGTACAACATCGACTCTGTCATTTCCGACAGCTTCAACGGCGGCTATATGCTCACTGACCACCTTGTGGCAAAGGGACACAGAAAGATAGGATTTTTCGGCACTCTCAACGCCACCAGCAGTATCAACGACCGCTATCTCGGCTATGTCAAGTGCATAATGGAGAATGAGCTGGAGTTCCGCAACGAGTGGATAATCGGCGACAGAAATGAGAGAGGTATACTCAACGACAAGATAGATTTTCCCGACGAGATGCCCACGGCTTTCGTCTGCAACTGCGACGAGACCGCATTCAGAGTCATCTCCGCGCTGAAGTCCAAGGGAGTGAGAGTTCCCGAGGATATCAGCGTTGTGGGCTACGATAATTACACAGTTTCCAGCATCTGCATCCCCACCATCACCACAGTGGAGGTGGACCTTTCAAAGATGGCAGAGGTATCGGTGGGTATCATGGCGAAGAAGCTGGCAGACCCCGAATACTCCGAGGGAAGGCGCATAATCAGCGGACGTCTCATCGAGAAGGAGAGCGTTCTCGATATAAACGGAAGCTACAGTGAGGAGCGTTCCGATGCTTTTTGAGAATTTTTTCGGACATCTCAGGACCGTCCGCCAGCACAGACATCAGGTACTCATACACTGCATAAAAGCAGGCATACCGTGGAGAGGACTTGTCCACGACCTGTCAAAGTTCTCGCCCACGGAGTTCATCCCGGGAGTCATGTACTATCAGGGCAACAGGAGCCCCAATGAGCGTGAGCGCGAGGTCACGGGATATTCCCGTGCATGGATGCACCATAAGGGCAGGAACCGCCATCACTTCGAGTACTGGACAGACTATAACACAAAGACAAAGCAGCTTGAACCCGTGAAAATGCCCGATATATTCATATTTGAGATGTTCTGCGACAGAGTTGCGGCTTCAAAGATATACAACAAGGAAAATTACAGGGACAATATGCCGCTGGATTACTTCCTGCGCTCCAAGCACAAGAGGATAATCGAGAAGACAACTGCGGCAAAGCTGGAATTTCTGCTGACCATGCTCCGAGACAAGGGAGAGGACGCAGTATTCAGCTATATTCGCAGACAGGTAAGGAAAAACAAACGGCGCTGAGCCGTAAGGGGCGCCTCGTGGTGCCCCTTTTTTGTGAATGAAAGGGATAAGGTGAATATGAATCCGAGACTGCCCTATCTGAGGGAAAAAACAGCAAAGCTGACCTCCTCCCCGGGAGTTTACATCATGAGGAGGAAGGACAGCTCCATAATATACATCGGCAAGGCGAAGAACCTGCACAACCGCGTCAGCAGCTATTTCCGCGAAAATCCCGACCATACGCCAAAGGTGGCGGCGATGGTGTCCAACGTGTACGACTATGACTTCATCGTCACTGACAGCGAGTTTGAAGCCCTGCTGCTGGAGTGCAGCCTTATAAAGCAGCACAAGCCCAAGTACAATATCCTGCTGAAGGACGACAAGGGCTATCACTATATCCGAATATCCGACGAGGAGTACCCACGCATAACCAACGAGAAAAACACCAAGCAGAGCGGAAAATATCTGGGGCCCTACACCAGCGGTGCCATCACCAAGGAGGCTGTCAACGAAGCCAACCGAGTGTTCATGCTGCCCACCTGCCGCAGAAAATTTCCGCAGGATATAGGCAAGGGACGCCCCTGCCTCAACTACCACATCAAGCAGTGCATGGGAGTCTGCCGCGGCAGGATAAGTGCCGAGGATTACCGAAAGACCGTGGACGAGGCTGTGGAGTTCATACGCAGCGGCAGTGCACAGTCCGTGGAGCGAATGGAGGCGGACATGAACAAAGCCGCCGAGGAACTGGATTTTGAGAAGGCAGCAGTGCTCCGCGACAGGATAAACGCCATAAAAAAGGCTTCTGAGAAGCAGAAGATAATCAACAGCGGCGTGGAGTCCGCGGATGTTATCGGCATAGCGGAATACCCCGACGGACTGTACATCTCGGTGCTCATGTACCGCGAGGACAGGCTCTTTGACAAGGCTGTGTTCGAGCTTCCGCTGCCTGACGGCGACGAGGACATACTCAGCCATTTCATGCTGCAATTCTACTACAAAAAGACCGAAATACCGAAGAATATCATCATTGACCATATGCCCGATGAGAGTGAGCTCCTCATCGAGATGCTTGAGGAGCAGGCAAAGCGCAGGGTGAAGCTTCATGTTCCGCAGAAGGGGTGTCAGCTGGAGCTGCTCAGGCTCGCCAAGAACAACAGCGCGGAGTATGCCGCCATAAAGAACGACCGCACAGGCAGGGAGGTCATCGCCCTCGAGCAGCTTGCTCAGAGTCTGGGACTTTCCAAGCCGCCGCGGTATATCGAGGCATACGATTTCTCCAACCTGTCGTCGGAGTCTATGGTGGCGGGCATGGTGGTATTCGAGGACGGCAGACCGCTGAAAAAGGCGTACAAGCGCTTCACCATCAAGGAGCAGGAGCTGCAGAACGACTACGGCAGTATGCGTGAGGTGCTGAAAAGGCGGCTGATGCATATACTGACGGGGGAGGGGGACGAATACTTCACACGGACTCCCGACCTGATACTTCTTGACGGCGGCAAGGGCCATGTCAACACCATCGCGCCCCTGCTGAAGGAGCTGGGGCTGGATATACCGCTGTTCGGTATGGTAAAGGACGACAAGCACCGTACCCGTGCCATCGCTACGGGAGGACGCGAAATACAGATAAACGAGCTGAGACAGGTCTTTGACCTGGTAACGAGGATACAGGACGAGGTACACAGGTATTCCGTCAGCTTCATGCATTCGCGCCACAAGAAAAAGACCTACAGCTCAGAGCTGCTGACAGTCCGCGGAATAGGCGAGAAGAAGGCGGCGAAGCTGTTCATGAAGTACAAGACCATAGCCAATCTCCGCAGGGCGACTCCCGAGGAGCTTGCCGTCACCGCAGGCGTGGGAAAGGACGTTGCGGAGGAGCTCTGGAGAGTCATACAGGAGATGTAGCCGCAGGCGGTATAAACAAGGATATGGAAATATATATATTATAATAGTATACGATGGAAAAAGTGCAGAAAACGGGTATCAAATGTAAAAACTATAAACTTGTCCACAAGTTTCACTGCGGTTTTTGCGGCGTAAGAACGTTCATTTAATAGGAGAACGGGCAAATTGCCTAAATTACAGTTAAGCAAATTGCCGCAGTTTACAATTCTGTAAAAAAAAGAAGAAAAAATGAGCTTTTATGTTGCAATTTAAAAGCGAGTGTGTTATAATTATTGTGGAAGTTTAACAATGTTTGGTATCTGTGTGCTAATACCTATCATTGTGCTGCCTTCAGACGTTGATTTGTGTAGAATATAGGCCGTTTACAATAGTCGATATTACCGCTGGTATAAATCTTGGTAAATATTGATAAAAAACGGCAGATTATTTATGTCAAAAAAGCGATTGAAAAGTAACTCTTAAAATGATATAATTGTTATTATTAAGGCAGTGAGAAACGTTCATCACAAGTATTAATTATGGAGGTGGTTTCATGAAGAGTTATTCCTACGATGCTCAGGACGCAAGGGGAAAGCATACAAAGGGTGTCATCAATGCGGAAAATGAGCAGGAATTCTTGCAGCGAGCCAAGGAAAAGGGCTTGTATATCAAGGATTATAAGGAAAGCAATTCAGGTGACTCAAAATCAATCTACAAGTTCAACACGAAGGAGCTTAACTTCTGCTGCAGACAGTTAAGTGCTATGCTTACTTCGGGTCTTACGCTTGTAAAAGCCATCGATATCCTCACCAAAGAGCAGGAAAATGAAAAGGCAAGAGCGATCTGGCAGGATATCTACGAGAACGTTCAGAAGGGTGAATCCTTCTCATCAACTCTTCAGATGCATTCGGGCTCTTTCCCCGAATTCCTGATCTCAATGGTCGGCGCAGGTGAGACCAGCGGTTCGCTGGATATCATCATGACACGAATGGCGGATCATTACATGAAGGAGAATAAGCTCAAGAACTCTATCAGAAGTGCAATGGTATACCCTATCGTTCTTCTCGTACTCTGTATTGTTGTTGTAATCTTCCTCTTTACGTTTATCATGCCTACATTCATCGAAATGTTTGAAGACAAGAGCAAGATGCCGCTCCTCACAAAGATGATGGCGGCTATAAGTGACTTCCTGAGAACAAAATGGTGGCTCCTCATCATCATTGTTATCGCAGCATTCGTTGCTTTCAAGTACGGTATGACTGTGCCGAGCTTCAGGAAGAAAGTCCACAGAATGATCATCAAGGGACCCGGATTCGGTCCGCTTGTCACCAAGATCTACACAGGAAGATTCGCAAGAACTCTTTCTTCACTCTACTCCAGCGGTATCCCCATGGTAGAGTGCCTCGAAAGATCTTCCGCTATCCTTGGAAATTCGTACATCGATGAGAAATTCGAGAACGTCATCGACGAGGTAAAACAGGGCGAGACCCTTTCATCAGCTATCACCCGTACAGAGATTTTTGAGCCTATGTTCTGCTCAGTAATCTACGTTGGTGAAGAGGCAGGTGCTCTTGACTCTATCCTCGAAAAGACATCCGATTACTATGAAGAAGAATCAGACGCAGCGGTTCAGCGACTCGTTGGTATCGTACAGCCTGTACTTCTCATATTCATGGGCGTAATCATCGGTCTTGTAGTCTGCGGCGTATACCCTGCACTCTACGGTTCACTCGAGAGCCTCGAAAACGGTTAATAAGGAAAGGTGGAAAGATAAATGCTTTCATTTGATATTACTGATAGAAACATACGAGTTGTTAAGGGTTCTGATAATAACGGCAAGGTCAAGATCAGCTCCGCAGCAACAGTAGCAGTAGAGGAAGGATACATCGTTAACGGACACGTTAAGGACGTTCCCGCAGTTGCTACTATCATCAACAAGGTGCTGAAAATGCACAGAATGCCCGATAAGGAAGCGATCGTATCGATCTCCTCCAACCTGACCATCTTCAAGGAAATGGTCGTTCCCAAGGGCAGAAGCCAGGACCTCCAGAAGACAGTTAAGATGCAGATGCAGGCTGAGCTCAATCTGGATGACTCATACAGCGTATCCTACATCATCGTAGGTGAGGCTGACAGCAGCGAGGCAAGTGAGCCTTCATACAAGATACTCGCTACCGCGTGTCCCTATGAGATCGTAAACAGCTATAAGGAAGTGTTCAAGCTTCTTGCGACTATCTCGCTGAAGTCCGTAATGATCGGATGCAACTGTATCACAAGAGTACTTCTTGCAGATACAAAGATCAGATCTAAGATGCCCCTCCTCGCTGTTCAGATCGACAACAACTTCATCTCACTCAACCTCTATGAGCACGGTCAGCTTTCGTTCTCACGTTTCGCTTCCATCGATGCTGCCGACTACGGTTACTCCGATGACTATGTATTTGAAGCTGTAAACGAGAACATCTTCCGTATGCTCCAGTTCCACAGAAGCCGTAACACAGGCGAGACCATCGAGAACGTTATCTTCTACGGTGATACTCACGAGTATGTAAGACTTACCGACGAGCTTGAAAAACTGGACCTCAAGACCAGCCTCATCAATGTTCCTCCGCAGATCCACGGTCATGAAAACCTTGAGTTCTCTCTCTACGCAAACGCTATCGGCGCTATGTTCAAGAGAAACAAGGAAGTTGAGAAGATCAACCTTCTCGAAGCTGATCTCGGTACTGTTGTAAAGAGCAAGATGAAGAACGAGAACATAGGTAACTATGCTCTCATCGGATGCCTCGCAGGTTCACTCCTCATCGCAGGCGGTGCTTACGCTGCAACATTATTTATCGACAAGGGCGTTAAGGATGACATCAAGGCAACTGAGGACTACATCAACTCTCCCGAGACCAATGCAGAGCTTGAGCATCATGAGAGACTCCTCTCACTCAAGGACGTTGTAAACGCTTACTACGCTAAGATACACAACGCAAGAGATGCTTATCTGTCACAGCCTAACATCACAGGCGCTGAATATGATGAGGCAGAGAAGATACTTGACGATCTCTGTAAGGAAAAGAACATCGAGTATAACAAGATCATCAATCCCAGATATCAGGATGGTCTGCTCTCCTTCTCGGTAGAGTGTGACGCACAGGATAAGGAATATGCACAGAAGCTTCCTGCTGATTATGTTCAGAAGCTCCAAGAGAGCGATCTGTTCAGGAATGCGGCTTATGCAGGCTATAAGATAGAGACAAGAACTGTCGAAGAGACCAAGGAGTCAAAGGATTACATCACCTTTGATACTGCGGCAAGTCTCGTGCCCAACAAGAGTGCTTATCAGCCTGAGACCAAGAAAGACGAGGAGGCTAAATAACTATGAAAATTACTTACAGAGATAAGATCGTTGCAGCGGTGCTTATCGCAATAGCAGTCCTTCTTATAGGATTCTTCGCACTTGTAAGACCTAAGATAAAAGACATCAAGGCAGACCGTTCAACACTTTCAGAACTCAAGAACACAAAAGCAGAGATCGATAAGAAGATCGATGAGATCCCTGCTATCAAGGACGACATCGATGAGACTTACACAAAGACAAACAGCGAATCAAAGGTATTCATCCCCCTCGACAGAGTTCTCGACACAAGATACATCGATATGTATATGCAGAGCTTTGCTGACGAATCAAAGGTAACCATCAAGAGCCTCGAGCTTGAGAATCCTACCCTTGGACCTATCGATTATTACTACGAAGACGTAAAGGATTCACTTGCTGATATGCGTAGAGCTGCCGATGTAAACGGCGACCTTGAAAAGGCTTACAATGCTGCATACGCAGAGAGCAATGCACTCTCTCAGAGAGCAAAGGAATCTATCGTTCAGACAAAGTACGGTATGACAGTAAACGGCACCAAGAAGAATGTTTACAATTATCTCCAGAAGCTCAAGGAATTTGAGAACGCTGCAAACATCGCTTCTGTTACTATCACGGATTACTCATTCGGACAGGACAGCGCTAAGCGTGCAGGTGCTTCACTCCCTGAGGATTCAGAGGATGTTGTGAAGATCACAGCAGGCGAAGGAAATCAGGAGATCTCAAATACTTCTGATGTAACGATCGTTATCACTCTTTATTCAGTATACAACATGGAAAAGCCTAATACAGACTGATCCTAAATCAGACAAGTATGCAGAATACTTACATTACACGCTGTAGTTATGAGAAAAAAATAACTTGAAAGGCGGTTAGGAAAATGAAAACAGAGAAAAAGAAAACATTGCGCGGCTCCATTCTGTTCACTGTTGTTTGTGTAATGGCACTGCTGATTATCTTTCTGACCGGTACTCTGGCGCTTGCTTCAGCAGCAGGCAACAGAGCACACAGGTCGTATTCGGTATCGCAGGCTAATTACACGGCAAGAGCGGCGATTGCGAGCTTCACCGAAGCAATGAAGCGCGATGAGCGCATCGTTGCTGCTGTACAGGCGGTCGGCTCAGACCCCACTGTACCGGCCCTTCACCCACAGGTCATCATCAATGATAAGACTCTGGGTGAGATAGGGTACATTGACAGCCACGGAGACTGGATCAAAGACCACATCGAGGTAACTCATGTGCCCAATACCGGTGCTTATGACTACTACGACAAGAAGGGTGACGGTAATTACGGCTGGTATCCTGTAGATACAGTCAAGATCACTGCTACCTGTAAGGTCGGCAAGGAGCGTGAGACAGTTTCTGCTTACGTTCAGAAGGCTCCTTCAAGCCAGACAGTCACAAACGGCGGCGGTATCCGGGGACTTCAGGAAGTCGGCGGTAATTCATTCGCTAACGGCGCTCTTATCACAGGCGGTCTTGGCGTCGGTATCGGTGACACAGTTCCCGGACTCCACCACTTCCACAATGATTCAAAAGTTGAAACTACACTTACTTATGTAAATTCATCACTCTGCGGCGGTACATCAAGCTTTGAGATCAGAGTCAAGAAGCCTGACAGACCAACTGCAGAAAAGCCTTATTCACAGACTGTTATCGACGGCAATCTGCTTATGGAGAACAACTCCTTCGTTGTACTCAACTATGAGATGACAGAGGACTATACTCAGAAGGAAGTTCCTTATCTCTTCATTAACGGAATGCTTACACAGGATCGGCAGTCACAGCTTAACCTCGTAAGAGGAAACAATGCTCCTTTCAACGTGTTCATCGGTACACTCAATCCCATGGGTCCTGTCAATATTCAGGGCGACCTTTATCTCATGGATAAAAATCCTCATGATCCTTCTCAGGACTATACAGCAGAGTATATGGACAGAGACGGAAACCGTAATCCTTCTAAGGATGTAACAGGTACAAAGGGCGTTAACTACTTCGGAAGACCCGGTCAGGGTGGTCAGCTCTACGCATGGGTAACTTCTGCAGTTCAGAAGCAGGAGACACAGTTCGGTTCCACAGGCGGTAACATCTACTGCATGGGCGACCTTAATCTTTCACAGGCTACCGTAAGAGGCGATGTAAGAGTAGAGGGCGATTGTAAGGTAGATGACAACGTTACCATCCAGGGCGACCTTGTTGTACATGGCAACCTGACGATCAATGAGAATAAACTCAAGGATATCGTTAAGGGTGAGATCTACTACGGTGCAGGCGGCGGAAGAACTCTGAAGGCAGGATTCTCATATCACGAGGATGAGGTTTATCCCGACATTACCGTAAAGGATAACTACATCTTTGATAACACTCCTGTTCCCGAGTCTGAGGGCGAGTATTACAAGACTCTCATCACACAGGAGGGAGAGGGAATCGACGATCTGACTACTATCGTTAATGCCAGCCAGACAAAGTATAAGGTCGATTTTGACGGCAAGCCTCTGTTTGAGCGCGACGAAGAAGGTAACTTCATAACAGACAGCGAAGGCAGAGTTGTGGGAATCACTTCCGAAAGCGATCACACATATTACGACGCTGATAAGAACGAAGTTGAAGAAAGAGACGCAAAGGGCACATATTACAGCAAGGAAGGCGATACTAAGCGCTATACCGAGGACGAAGCTTACGAAGGCCAGGCTAAGTATAAGTCATATGCGTCATACAATCAGCCTGCATATCCTACAAAGATGCAGAGAGAGTATATCTGGGGCGAAAAGGATGAATCAGGTGTATTCACAGTAAAACATCCCGAGACCAAGATCATCAAGACCCTTCACGAAGTAAGAGAAGCTCTTAACTACGATGATGAGGGTAATTATAAAACAGATATTTATCACACATCTGTTCCCGATGAGTTCCTGCCCGTTTCAGGTGATCAGGATTCACTTCCCTATGCATACATCAATGGTGCCCGCAACGGTTCCGACCAGCTCTGGAGCGGTGGTGCTATAACAAAGTCGTGTATAATCAGCAACAAGGAAAATGAATCTCAACAGCTGACTATTACCGAGGATATTCATATCAAGCCTCTCAGCGAGATGTGGGTAGTTATCAAGAATATCAATTCAAACAACCACAAGATCATAGTTGACAGAGACGCTACAGCAGACGGAAAGGTAAACTTCCTTATCGTAGGAAAGAACAACCGTTTAGAAAACACAAGCATTATAACAAACGAAGTTCACAATAATATGGTTGTAAAGTACGACAAGGAGTGGGGCATAGAGTATTACGCAGCTCCCAATGCTGAGCTCCAGATGTACAACAACTGTACTCTGGTGGGTACGTTCAAGGCTCCCGAGCTTGTTATCGGCTGTGATAACCAGGGTGCGTACGCGATCCAGTATGAGGACGAATACGGAAACAAGGAAAACAAGAATCCTGTTGTTCTCGGAAGCGCACTTGTTCAGAAGGTTACAAGAGCGGTTAATAACTTCAGCGTTATCAACTCCGGAAACGGCGGCGTAGGCAGCGGCGGTTCAAACATCGGAACTGCACTTGGACGTTTCGAGATCAAGTACCTCATGGGCGTATAAAGGAGGAATGTTCTTATGAAAAAAAGCAAGAAAAAGCTGAAGGGCATGACTCTTATCGAAATGATCATTTCGATAGCAATATTCGCAATAATGGGCGGACTTCTCGTACTTGTGGGAACTCACATCGATAATACCACAAAGGCAACGAACAAGCTCAAGAACAAAATAGTGGAAGAGTCACCCTATGCGGCTAACCACGTCAAGACCCTTAAAACAGACCCGACCTTAGGAAATATCGATCTTACTGATACAGCGATCTCTATCACTGTTATACAGGATGAGGCGTCAGGAAACTACTATGTGCAGATACCTGATCCCAATGACCCATCAAAGAAGATCTTCGACACAAGATCATACGGTCAGGGTTCGGGCGACAGAGTAGATATGACTGCCAAGAAGTATACTACCGAGGACGTAGTTACTGACGGTATGACCGCTCAGGAGAAGCAGGAATTCCGTAAGGGCGCTAACGGCGGACTCAATCTCGATTTTATCGAGATAGATCCGTAACGGAGGTGTCGTTATGAAGAAAATGACCAGAAAAGGTTTTACTCTCGTAGAGCTGCTGGTAGTTATGGCGATATTCTCCATACTCCTCGTAGGTGTTATGGCTATCATAAAGCCTGTATCAACACTTTTCAGGAATACCTCGATCTCAGAGAAGACCTATGCTTATGCAAATAATATCCAGGTTTACCTTCAGGGTAAGCTTGAGTACTCGGAAGACATCGTAGTAGCTACTTCGGACAAAATGGATGCAAACGGCGACCTTGTTTTCAATAAGGTCGACCTCGCAACAATGGCTGAGGACTTCCGTAAATCACACTTTGAGAATACGGTAGGCTACAACGGTACAGCTGTTGTTCCCCTCAAGGGCAAGATCCATGTGGTAAGACTGGTAAACAGCACCACAGATCCTAATTTCCCTCAGGGCTCGATAACAGAGCGTGTTTACGATTTTACTTCTGATGCAGCTATCCCCACATCTGCTGACCCCACGGAGACTCAGGATCTCAATCCTGCATTCTTCACAGCAAGAGATGCTGCTTATAACTTCAGTTACGCACTGGGCTCCTCGACCCTTGAGGTAGTTCCTACTCCTCCCGGAGGCGACGACAATAAGGTTTACAGAGCTCTCAACAGAGATGTGGATGATACACTGGGTACCGGTATCGGTACATCAACTCTTGCAGTTACCATCGTTCTCGACAGAAGAGACGGCGGCGCTCTTGCAGTTCCTGCAGGAAGCGGCAAGGGACCATATGCTTACAGAGCTTACAGAGACCCTGTTGCTATCCAGGTAGCAAACCTTCCTCTGACAAATATCCGTCAGAGACAGGATAGTTCAAAGGGTTTAAGAAGACCTTATAAGGACCCCACTACCGGCAAGATCGAGTATCCGCCTATAGGAAGCCATCTGTTAGGTCTTTCATATGATGATACAAAGGCAACTACGAACGTCGATTTCAATAACGATATCTACTTCATATTTGCTTATACAGACGAGATCATCAACAAGTAATAAGTAAAAAAACAGGCAGCAGTTCAATGCTGCTGCCTGTACTTATTTTTTACTTTTTCTCATGGATCAGTTTCCGCTGAGTCTTTCGGGAATATTAAGATACCATTGAGCGATCTGTGGTCCCCACAGTGAACCGATGGCAATTCCGATAGCAAGGAAAGGACCGAATGCAAACTTTGAATCCTTGGTCACTGCCTTGACTATTATGCCGCCGACAGCGGCTGCGATAACACCAATAAATGTTGAAACGATAACAGCTTGTGTTCCGAGGAACGCACCTGCTGCAAACATCATAAGGCTGTCTCCCAGCTCGATAGCACGGAAGTCTTCTTCAAACTTTCGTCTGATGATCGGGCGGCTGATCTCTCCGATAAGGAAGAAGGGGACGCTGATGATGAATGCTCCGATGATGCGGCTCTTCAGTGTGACATCTTCGTACTCTCTTGAGTAGAATAAGTGAAGCGGAACAGCAAGGACGAGTATGACAACAAGCATACTTATGTAAATGTCCTTGGTATCCCAGTCGATAAAGCCTATAACAATAAGGAACGACATGAGAACGCAGGTTATTATGGATTTAACATTGATGTCCAGAACGTAGAACGTCAGAACGTAGAGAAGACCGTTGAGGGCTTCGACTATGGGATAGCGCGGTGAGATCTTCTGACCGCAGCTGTGACACTTTCCTCTGAGCATTAGCCAGCTGAAAACAGGTATCAGATCGATGGGTCTGATCTTTGCACCGCAGGTCATGCAGTGAGAAGCCTTTTCCTTATCCTCTTTCGTGCCCCCGATACCCAGTATCGATTCGCCCGCGGGGAGCCTGAGGATGACAACGTTAAGGAAGCTTCCAATGCAGATGCCGAACAGGAAAATTACGACGTAAAACATGATCTTGAATGGCAGCTCGGTAAATTCACTATGGAGCATATCTTCAAATCCGAACATGATTTTACCCCTCCTTCATTATTATTAATGTACATAATATTATTATAACATAAATTATGGAAAATTCAAGTAAAATTTTAGAATACACGGCGGTATGACGGATATTGTCGTGTGTTCAGAAAATAAGCGGAGGTTTTTTATGAGAAACGAGAGAATTGGTGACTACTTAGTCAATCAAGGGCTGATCACAAGCGAGCAGCTTCAGCAGGTCCTTGACGCCCAGAAAGCATCCAACGGTTCCAAGAAATTCGGCGACGTTGTAGTTGAGCTGGGCTTCATGTCTGAAGTTAACTTCGCGAAGGCACTGGCAGGCAACCTGAGAGTCCAGTACGTTGACCTCGATAACGTAGAGATCAACACAGAGGCTGTACAGATGGTTCCCGAGGCTCTGGCAAGAAAGCATACCGTAATCGCTATCAATGTTCAGGGCAAGCGTCTTACAGTTGCTACCAACGATCCTGTAAACTTCATTGTTCTCGAGGATATCAAGGTATCAACAGGTATGGACACAGTCCCCGTGCTTGCAACTACATCTGCTATCAATAAGGCAATAGGTAAGTGCTACTCAATGCAGAACGTTGACAGCGTTCTCGAGGGCGTTAACCAGATGGGCGGCGACCTCGGTGAGATGAGCGAGGCTGACCTTGAGTCAAAGGACAGAGTTGAAAGCGCTCCTATCGTTAAGCTTGCTACAACTATCGTAGAGAACTCATACAGAGCAGACGCTACCGATATCCATATCGAGCCCTTCGATAAGTATACAAGAATACGAATCCGTGTTAACGGCGACCTCGTAGAGCTCATGAACATCTCCAGTGCGGTACACAGCGCCCTGACAACACGTTTCAAGCTCATCAGCGGCATGAATATCGCCGAGAAGAGAATCCCTCAGGACGGCCGTTTCACACAGGTCGTTGACGGAACAACTCTTGATGTCCGTGTATCCTCACTTCCTATGGTACACGGTGAAAAGATCGTTATCCGAATTCTTTCAACAGGACAGATCGCCCTCCGTAAGATCACTGATCTGGGTATGTCCGATTATAACTATACACTGTTCGAGTCAATGCTGAGAGTTCCTCACGGCGTTATCCTCGTAACAGGACCTACCGGTTCAGGTAAAACAACTACTCTTTACGCTGCTCTTGGTGAGATTGCTAAGCCTAACGTAAACGTAGTTACCGTTGAGGACCCTGTCGAAAAGGCTATCGACGGTATCAACCAGTGTCAGGTTAACATGAAGGCAGGCATGACATTCGCCGCAGCCCTCCGTTCTATCCTCCGTCAGGACCCTGACGTAGTAATGATCGGTGAGATGCGTGATACCGAGACAGCAGATATCGGTATCCGTGCCGCTATCACAGGCCACTTGGTTCTCTCCACACTCCATACCAACGACGCTGCATCCACAGTTGTCCGTCTGGTAGATATGGGCGTTGCTCCCTACATGGTCGCTACTTCACTTATCGGTGTTATCGCTCAGCGACTCGTTAAGGTACTCTGCCCCGACTGTAAGAAGCCGAGAATGACAACTCCCGAAGAAAATGACCTTATGGGTCTGGATCATTCTATACAGATATTCGAGCCCGGCGGATGCCCTGCCTGCAATAACACAGGATACAGAGGCAGAACCGCTATCCATGAGATCATTCACTGTACAACAAAGGTTTCCTCCATCATCGCGGGCGGCGGTACTAAGGAAGAGATCGAAAAGGCTGCCAAGGAACAGGGAACCAAGCTTCTCCGTGACAACGCTGCCGAGCTTGTACAGGCTGGCGAAACATCTATCGACGAGCTTGTAAGAGCTACATATACAGTATAATGGCTTTGCACCTAATTAGGGAGGATAATTAATATGGCAATCGAAATTCATAGAATACTTGACGAGGTAAGACTCCTCGGCTGTTCTGACCTTCATTTCACAGACAGGATCGCTCCTGTTGTACGTCTCAACGGTACACTGAGAACCATGCGTTCGCAGTACCCCGAAATGGACGAGGAGGAAATACTCAACATCGTTCACCAGATGACTAACGACGCTCAGCAGACAAGCGTAAACAATCACCACGATACCGACTTCTCGTTCACAACAAGAAGCGGCTACCGTCACCGTGTAAACGTATACTTCCAGAAGGGCAAGCCCGCTATCGCTATCCGTCTTCTGAGAAACGATATCCCTACACTTGAGGACCTCGGACTTCCTCCGATCCTCGCTGACTTTGCTATGCGCCCCCGTGGACTGGTTCTCGTAACAGGTCCTACCGGTTCAGGTAAGTCAACTACCCTCGCAGCTATGATCGACTTCGTTAACCTCAACAGAAGCGCTCACGTTATCACTGTCGAGGACCCTATCGAGTACGTTCACGAGCATAAGAGATGCATGGTCAACCAGAGAGAGATCGGCGATGACGTTCAGAGCTTCGCACTCGCTCTGAGAGCTGCTCTCCGTGAGGACCCCGATGTAATCCTCGTAGGAGAAATGCGTGACTTTGAGACCATTCAGGCTGCCGTAACCGCTGCCGAAACAGGACATCTCGTTATGTCAACACTTCATACAACATCCGCCGCTGATACCATCAACCGTATCATCGACGTTTACCCCGAGCATCAGCAGCAGCAGATCAGAACCCAGCTGGCTAACAACCTTGTTGCCGTTATCTCTCAGACACTTATTCCTAAGAGAGACGGTACGGGACGTATCGCCGTAATGGAGATCCTTAACGTTACTGACGCTATCTCGGCTATGATCCGTGATAATAAGATCCACCTTGTACAGTCTGCTATCCAGACAGGTAAGCAGCAGGGCATGATGTCTCTGGATATGGAGCTCGCAAGACTTGTATCCAAGAATGTCATCACCGAGGTCGATGCGCTTGAGAAGTGCCTCGACAAGCAGGAATTCTATCGTTTCCTTGCTCAGCTCGGCGGCGGCCCCAGAGGCGGAGCTATGCAGGCTCCCATGCAGGGCTGATAAAAACACAAAGCAGACAGGACCGTCGGACAGTTTAGTTCGGCGGTCTTTTATATTGGATCGGTTAGCGGCGAAAGCGTTCATAAATGGCAGCATTAATTATTGGCAGGTAGGACCGGCAGCGGAAAAATCAAAACATACCAATTATGTACACACTATTATAATAGTACATAAAGTTTAAATGCAGCCGCGGTCGACGGAATGAAAAGAGATTATTTTGCCGAAGATGATAAAAAACTTTCTGCTGAAAAAGGGGGAAAATAAAAAAGTATCGAATTTTTTTTCTGAAAAAACATCAAAAAAAGGGCATATAAGAAGCAAAATACCCCTATACATAAAGTATAGTTGACTGTGAATATAACAAAAACAAGATAACATAATTAATTTATTCACAGATTCTTGTGCAATTCGACGAAAACCCTAAAAAATAAGTGCCTATTCACCGTTCCAATGTAAAAACTGCCTTTAGATATGGATTTTTTTTTCAAAAAGTGTTGACATTATGTGAATAAGGTGGTATACTATAATCACAGGGAAGGGAAAAGGAGATAAAAAATCCCCGAACCTAAAAATCGAGTGAAAGTCAAGGAACTTTCACAAATCTATATTTTTAAAGGAGGGTTTTCTTATGAAAACTACAAAGAAAGGCTTTACACTTATTGAGCTCATCGTTGTTATCGCTATCATCGGTGTTCTCGCAGCAATCCTCGTTCCTTCAATGCTCGGCTATGTTAAGAAGTCAAAGGTTTCTTCGGCTAACTCAACAGCAAGCACACTTCAGAAGGCTATCAACACAACTCTGATCGAAGTTGATGAAGAGACTCAGGACGCTGGTTCTATCTCACACATCTCATCTCCTAAGGATAATGCTTCATGCACAGTTACAGGTCTTCCTAAAGGCATCACAAACCAGCAGGTTTGGGATAAGCTCGCTAACTACATGGAGAAGGCTAAGAAGCTTAAGTTCGAGGCAGCTTGTGAAGGCGCAGCTTGTACAGCAGTAGCAGTTGCTCTGGATGACACATACACAGGTACAGCTCCTGGCGGTGTTGTTACAGTTGACAACTACAAGAGCTACAACAATGCAAACGACGCTAATCTTTCAAAGGCTCTCTCAGGCGCTGTAAAGAAGGCTTCATAATCACCTCAAGTCTGAAACTTGAAATGAAATGAAAATAATGCTCCTTCCTCACGGAGGGAGCATTTTTTTACAGAAATGAAGCGGAAAATACTGGCTAAATGCACAATAAACAGGCGCAAAAATTGTCGCCGTGAAACTCATTTTCATTATTGACAAAATGTGAACTTTTTGATATAATGTAAATGAAGAATTGTATTGGGAGGTGCATTTCAATGAGAACGAATAAAACCAAGAAGGGCTTTACCCTAATGGAGCTCGTCATCGTACTGGCTATCCTCGGAATCCTTCTTGCAATAATCGTGCCTTCATGGGGATACTTTATAAGAAGATCACGCGAGAGAAGTGCTAATGCAAAAGCCAAGGTCGTTTTCAATGCGGCTCAGACCGAGGTCACAAGAGTCAGCATGAAGGAAAGACCAAGCGATGCTCAGAAGAATATCTATATTGGCGACGGAGATTTTTACTTCTACTGGGACGGTCACACAGGTAAAAAGGTCAATGCTGCCGGTACCGCGGTTACAGCGGATGCAGCTCAGAACAGGTCCTTCAGCGATGGAATAAACAACATTAATAATAACGGCGACGGCTGCTATAAGATTTATGTCAGCAATTACAATGTTCAGGCTGTAGTTTATTCTGAAATGGCAGACGGCAGATACAAGGGCACATATCCAAAGGGCATGGACGAGCTGACTTCCACACAGCAGGGGACGATCAGATCGACAAATGTTCGCAACATTAATCTCAATTCGATCACATGATAACTCTATAAAGCACAGCTTTTAGGCTGTGCTTTATTTTTTTGCTGTAAAAAAGCTGCTTTACTGCTGATAGTGAGCTTTCAACATATTAGTTTTTGCAATGTGGAAAAGTTTATGCTTGACAATGTCACAAAAAAGAGTTATAATATATTTACTGTCCGACAGGGAATCGAAAGCGGTCGAGTAAAAAAATTCAAAGAAATTTGAAAAAAGAGCTTGACAAACCCGAAGGAAAGTGATATAATATTAAAGCTGTCTCAGAGAGGCAGTAAAGAAAACAGCATCTTGAAAATTGAACAATGCGAATAAAAAAGTAACGACCCTTGAGATTCCTTTATGAGAGTAAAGGAAAGTCAAGAAAAGACTTTAAAAAACACGAAGAGTAATAACGCAAGCGTTATGAATTAGGATCGATATCTAAATCTGAAGAGATTTAAATATACAACTTTAATAAAGAGTTTGATCCTGGCTCAGGACGAACGCTGGCGGCACGCTTAACACATGCAAGTCGAACGGAGATAATTTGAGTTTACTTAGATTATCTTAGTGGCGGACGGGTGAGTAACACGTGAGCAACCTACCTTTGAGAGAGGGATAGCTTCTGGAAACGGATGGTAATACCTCATAACGTAGTTTTACCGCATGATAGGACTACCAAAGATTTATCACT
>Ga0255342_1000240_pt1 | contig 101657 bp, 82 predicted proteins | sample wastewater_treat_3_FD_192416 | JGI IMG/M metagenome (GOLD analysis project Ga0255342, IMG submission 192416) | Wastewater microbial communities from Lulu Island WWTP, Vancouver, Canada - plant14 | ecosystem: Engineered > WWTP > Wastewater > Unclassified | place: Canada: Vancouver, British...
CTTTTGGAAAAGAACGGGTCAGCACATAGATATCATCTGCATATTCTATCGCTCTTTTCCAGATATCTAACTTCTCGAATTTAAACATCTTCAGCTCTCCACTCTCATCTCTTGGCTATCGTCTCTTCATCACACTACATCCGCAAACGTCTTTTCCATACGCCGGAAATAGAAGGCACCGGAAAACAACAGGGCAATCGCTACAAGAGAGGAGACGATAATCATGGGACCAGGAGCTGTGTTCGTGTCAAGCAATGCCCAGCGGAAGCCTTCAACCACACCTACCATGGGGTTGGCGCCATACAGGGTACGCCAAGGCTCACCAAGCAGGCTGCTCGGGTAGGCAATGGGTGTTGCAAAAAGCCATATCTGTGTGAGGAAGGGGACAATGTGGCGTATGTCGTGAAACTGAACATAGAGCGCAGATAGCCAGAGTGAGACTCCAAGAGCGGTGATGAAGGACAGCATTAGTAAAAGCGGCAGCCAGACTATATTTATAGTCGGCACTATTCCGAAATAGAAGATCATGCCGAGGAGAACGGCAAAGGCCAGTACAAAATCCACAATGCCTGCCAGGACGGATGCGATCGGCATGGCCATGCGGGGAAAATACACTTTGGTAATGAGGTTTGAATTTCCCACCAGACTGTTCGAGCCCTGGTTTAGCCCATTTGCGAAAAAGCTCCAGGGAACCAGTGCAGCATAAGAGAATATGGGATAAGGAATCCCATCCGAAGGCACTTTTGCTAATTTGCCAAAAAACAGACTGAAAACGACCATCGTAAAAAATGGCTGAATGACCGCCCATGAGCCTCCCAGAATTGTTTGCTTATAGCGCACCTTGATGTCTTTCCAAACAAAAAAATATAGTAACTCCCGGTATTCCCAGAGTTCCCGGGGTTTGAGGGAAACCCATCCCCTGGAGGGCCTGATGCGAATCACCGGCAACGCCTGATCTTTTGAAGAACTCTTTTTTTCAACGGCGGATCGTGCTTGTGAAACCAGATCGCTTACCATTTTATCTGTATTCATGTTATCTCAGTTTCCGCCAACGACTCTCATTGCATCCGGTACTTCAATTTTTCTTTCTTTCGGAATGAAGCCGGTCAAAAACTTGGCAGCGCCAAGGATGTCGTGGAATCCAAAATCTGCCCCGGAAATTTTTAAGCCCGTGTTAACCTCGCCACGCCTTACTTTTTCAGCGCCTGTAGATGTTATTTTTCTGATTTTCTTGGGCATCCTTACCTTTTCGGTCAGCCGATATGCTCCAAGATCCCCAATTTGAGACCGAACTCGTCTCCAAAACGGCTTCTTTACCAGTTGTTGCCTTTGAGAGATTTCCTTTTTCAAGGCAGGATTCTTGGTTAAATAAGCCTTCACTTCAGCAATTTCATGAGAAACATTAACTCCCATTCTTTTTCGTTTGGTCAACTCATTAAGCGTCTCGATTGTGTATTGCGCTACATCAAACGTGTACCTTTCCAGTTCTTTTGGATACAGTTTTTTGGCCATAAGAAGACCCTCAGCTACCAGGTTGCAATAAGTGAAGTTTGTAAATGGTGCACACTTGGGTATCTTGTCAACATCATCAATATATTTTTTAATTTCATTTTTTCCCGGGTTACCCAATACTAAATTTGACCCCCAGGACTTTTTTGTTCTTCCGCAGATAACGAGCGGCAAATCTATGTATACTATTTTGTTTGACAATACTGCAGCAAGAGGCCAGGCAAAAAATTCAACCCCGTTTGTTTGAAAAAAGCGACCTGTTCGATTAGCAACAGTATTTGCCAAAGTGCTGGAAAATGCAAATGCACTCGGATGATAATTGAGCGTTATGTTCCCAAAGGTAAACAACGGAATTAATAGTTCGTCCGCATCAATAATTCGGCTGGCCCCTGAAAAGGAGGGACATGTTAGTATATTTCGTTCCAGTCCAGGGAAACTGTTATCCTTGTATTCGGCAAGTTTTGAGAACAAAAATTCTGCATTATGTTGCCGGTATTCTTTGTGTAAGATTTCGAGCATTGCGGGCAAGAAAATGTCATCATCCGACATCATGATGATCAGGGTACCATTGGCATGTTTTCTGGCAAACTCAAAATTGTCAGAAAGAACAAAATGTTCAGGAGTCCGAATATATTTGACCCGAGAATCTTTGAATTGGCTAACTACCGAAGCCGTACCATCTGTAGAGAAATTATCACTTATAATGATTTCGTAATCGCCGAATGTCTGCCAGAGCACAGATTGGATAGCATAATACAAGAGATCCTGACGATTATATGTTGGAATTACGATGCTGAATAGAGGTTTTGCCATTTATTCCTCCGATTTACATGGGCTTGTTTGATTTAATAAGCTTCGATTATGAGAGTTCCAGCTTACACGCATCTTGCGACAGTAAAATGCCTCGGCAAAACGCGTGGGTGAATTGCACTCTAAACCACGAAGCCTTAGCAGCGCCCAGTATGTGTCTGCGGAAAACCACCGTTTCTCACGTTGAGACTTGAAACATTCCATGATCGTTTTGATTTTGTGTCTGCATACCGATTCCTCCAGAGGTACAAAGAAGTTCGGTGTGCCTAAATCCCCTTCGTACTTCGGTATTTCGTATTCCAAAATAAGATGATCCCGATAAGCACACCACGTGAGTTCGGCAATGACGCGATGGTCCTGATGCATATCCTCGCGACGATGGGTGAAAATGAGGTCGGGTCTGACTTCATCCTTTATCTGCTCAAAATACTCCTTGATCGACCCGTAGAATGCTGGAAAAAAAGAATCCCGGTAGTCCCGAAGAGTAACCTGCTTCTGACCGGATAATTCCATGAAACGTTCGGCACTGGCTGTTGCCTCGTGTGCACGGGATTCACTGGCACTGAAGACAACCCAGTGTACATCAATCCCCGGGTGGTTAGCCAGGATTTTCAAAAGCGTGCCGCCGCAGCCAATCTCCAGGTCATCGGCATGGGCCCCCAAACAGAGAATGCTGCGGATATCGTCAAAATGGAAGTCGTGCATCGATTAACGCAACTGGCTTTGGCGTCCCCACACCACCCAGGGTGCTTCACCACGGGCGTATATGTCATCCAGAAGCATTTTATCCTTATACGTATCCATGGGTCCCCAGAAGCCATCATATTTCATTGCAGAAAGCCGACCTTCAGCGATTAACCTGCTGAAGGGCTCCTCCACAAGCTCTTCACCTGGGCCAATATAGTCAAATATATTTTTACTCATTACGAAAAAGCCACCATTAACCCAGATATCGGAACGCTCCATAGGCTCAATGCGGTTTACGTGGCCCTCGATTCCCAGATCAACCTTGTGCAAGCTCTGTTTTGTTCTAACACACAAAAAAGTAGCCGTGGCCTGTTGCCGTCGGGCAAACTCCACCAGATCAGGAAGGTTCACATCGGTTAGCACATCAGAGTAATTTGCCAGAAACATCTCTTCACCTTCCAGGTACTTCTCTACTGCTTTGAGCCTCTGGCCAATGTTGGAATTCTGTCCTGTATCAACAAAGGTAATAGTCCAATCGTCATCCTCGTGGTTCAGGAGTTCTACCTTCTTGAGGCCCGTACAGAGTTTGAAATCATTGGTCAGGCATTCGTTGTGGTTCAGGAAGTACTCTCTGATCACGCTGCCCTTCCAACCAAGGCAAAGGATGAAGTCCTTATGACCGAAGTGTGCATAGTATTTCATGATGTGCCAGAGAATTGCGTGCTGGCCAATGGGGACCATCGGTTTTGGTATCGCCTCGGAATAGTCTCTTATTCTGAGGCCCTGACCGCCGCAAAACAAAACAACTTTCATGTATACACCTCCACTTCAGGGATGGGCACAACGAACTGAGCCCCCCAATCACGGGCATAAGCCAGTTGTGCCATAATCTCATCCTTGAGATTCCAGGGCAGAATCAGGATATAGTCCGGTCGTGTCTGGGCAAGTCTCTCGGGTGGGAAGATGGGAATATGCGTACCTGGCAGGAATTGGCCTTGCTTGTACGGATTACGGTCGACCGTGTAATCGACAAAATCCGTGCGGATACCACAATAGTTCAACAGTGTGTTTCCTTTTCCCGGTGCACCGTAGCCAGCAATGTGTTTTCCCTTGCGACGGGCAGCAATCAAAAAATCGAGAAGCTTTCGCTTGGTCTCAGCAACACGGTCGCCAAAACCCAGGTAGGTCTCAATCTGGTCGTATCCTGCATCCATTTCCTTGCGGCGGAGTTTCTCTACCGATTGAAGCACCGGCCGGTCTGTTTCCTCTGCATGTCGGGCGTAAATGCGTAAGGATCCCCCATGAGTACCCAGTTCTTCTGCATCAAAAATGGTCAGGCCGTGGGCTGCAAAAACCCGTTCCGTAACTATAAACGAAAGGTAGCTGAAGTGTTCGTGGTAGATTGTGTCAAACTGGTTGCCTTCCATCAACCGTAGCAAGTGCGCGAACTCCATGGTGATCGTGCCACCTGGGGCGAGCAATACCTTTAGGCCATCTACGAAATCGTTCAGATCGGGCACGTGTGCCAGTACATTGTTTCCTACCAGCAAGTCAGCCCGATTTGCCCCAACCACTAATTCCTCTGCGGTCTTACGCCCAAAAAATTTGACGAGAGAAGGGATGCCTTTTTCCTGGGCGACTTTAGCCACATTAGCCGCAGGCTCAATCCCCAGTACAGGTACCCCCTGAGCAACGAAATATTGGAGTAAGTAGCCATCATTACTGGCCACCTCTACCACCAGGTTCTTTGGGCCGAGCGTGAATCTGTTAACTGCCATTTCCGCATATCTCCGAACATGATCAAGCCAGGAGTCTGAGTATGATGAAAAGTACGCGTATTCGCTGTAAATGTCTTCTGCCCGTACGTATTCGCGTAGTTGAACCAGCAAACAGTTTTCGCATACCAGAACGTTTAAGGGATAGAAAGGCTCCATAGCGTCGAGCCGCTCGTACGGGACATAACTCTCACACAGCGGCGACATGCCAAGATCTACGAATGTTTTCTGCAAGGGTTGACCGCAGAACCGGCATGGACCATAGCTTGTTTGTTGGGCTCCTATCATTTCAGTCCTCCTGTATCAATTGTGACCGTAGCCAAAGACCGCGGTCTCTATCGAATTTAATTCTCCTTACGCTGCTATTTCTGCTCAATTATTTGGGCTGCATCCCGACTGCTTAAAACGCAGTCGTGTGTCATGAGATATCCCCACTCTGCATAACGTCCGACACGGACTATTCCAAACTGATCCAAAAAGGCATTGATCGTCTCGAGGGCCGGCTTCCGGTTGTGATCAAAGATAACCTGTCCCCATGGAGAATGCCTCACATTTAGCGATGTCACTGCCTGCTCGTCTTCAATAAGGCCCATTTCTATCAGCTCCTGTTTAACTTTCTTGCCCACCATGGGATGATCGGTTGGTAAAGGTCTGTAAGGGGAGCCGTAGACTTCTACTGCAATTCCACTGCAATTTGGAGGAGCATTGTTGGGAGAGAAATTTTCCATAATGCTGATCCGAGTACTCAACTTATCTTCATCATAGACGTACAGCCACTGTTCATTCCTTTTCGCGCTGTGATTGAGTGTGATTTCAACTGATAGAAATGTAGTGCATCTTAAGAGTGAGGCCGCTTCTCGTACGTCTTGGGTTGCATCTTCCGAAAGTTCAATGAAAACTGGTAGGGGAATGGTCGAAACCAGTTTCTTGTATTGAGTGGTGGATTGGTCATCAAACCATAGCATTCGTTTTGCGAAGTTAATTTTTGAAAGCTTTTTTTCGTACTTAATGCGCGATCCTTGAACAAACTTGTTACAGTATGACAGAAAGCCACCCTTTAAGGGGTAACGCCATCCTTGGACCCAATAGGTTAGTCTATCCAGAGGCCCTTTGGCGCCATTCACCACGTCTTCGATGTTCGGATAGAATACCCTCTCGCCAATCCAATCCACGCCCAAGTTCACCGGATCGGTCGTCCAATATTTCCTTGTATATGCAGCGGGAAAAGTTTCCGCAAATACAGGGCCAAACGCCTGATAGAGCCATTCCTGATAATTAACTGGCTGTGCTGGGTCCGGATTTTTCTTTCGAGTCTCTAAAAAACTGTCGAGACATTTCGTGCGTAAAGGTTCCGGAATCTGATATAAATTGGATTGGGCAGGATGCTCAATCCAATTTCCACGATAATAATTGCTGACACAGGTTGGACCTTCCACAAACTGGCCATCTACACTCTCAGCAAATAGTTTTTGGACATATTCACCAGGTCTGAAAGAAACATGTGGTCCATCATCCCACGTAAATCCGTCGCGGAGAGTACTATATATATGTCCACCGTAATAAGGCTTGGCTTCATATATCTGACATTTTTGATGACCAACGTGAAAAGATGTGGACAGGCCTGATAAACCTGCACCCAGAATTGTAATTTCTTCCATTACGCGTTCCTCCTTAAGTTCTCTAAAAGCAATTTAGCTTGTAAGCTCCATAAATTATACTTCTTTTAAAAGATTCTTTTCCAAAAGCGCATGTGCTGCAAGTTGCACATCGCCAAACTTTAATTGACCTAACATGGCAATATCCAGCAAGCTATGATCTGCATCAGACATATTTAACACCCAAAGCATCGCAAGCGGATCAACGGCCTGCTTTTTCTTTCCCTCCATTCCATCATATAACTTTCTCTTTCCGAGTTGAGGCTCACATTTCGGGTACTGGTTTAAATATCGCCTATTATTTTCGATAATATTCAAGACTTCTAAATATTTCAACAAAGAATCTTCAAGAAACTCGGGTTTAACAAAATCCAGGTTATCCGCTGACGTGTGATATTCAGAATAACGGTTGTAAGGCGTTCTCATGAGACAACCCACTGGTAGATTGAACCCTGGGGAACAGTATTGCCGTTCATCATACCCATAAGGGAAAAAGTCGAGGATTTCGTGATCTTCATCTGATTCTTTCAGTGCTTGAATGACGGCCCTGTCAATCTCTGCATCACCACGACGGCTCTTCTTGTATGTAATTCTTCCCGAATCACCCACGCCAGCCACAACAAGGCCATGTTTGATTCGAAAAACTCTATTTTCGTTCAGGGAAAGCCATGTAATAGCACCGATTGTTCCTGGAATAAAAAGAAATCGGTATGAGTACCTCAATGAAAGAACTGAAAGATATTTTGCGAGGTAAGTAGCCAGTGATATACCGGATAGGTTGTCATTGCAAAGCGATGGGTGACAGATATGGCACGATATGAGAACTTCATCCTCTGTGGCCCCCGGCAGATAATACTCACCATATGTCAGGCTCCCTGCTGTCAGAGAACTATCGATACAAACCTCATACTCTTCATCTTTGAGTTCCAACAACTGATTATGGCTTAAGCAAAAGCCCCAATCCTCCTTGTAGTATGTAGTCCGATAGGGAATCCAGCCGGGACGATCAGGGAGAGTGAATAAATGATCTTTTAACTCGGTTAAGAACATCTTTTTTTTGATTGGCACACTGTAACTGATCAAATGTAAATTGGATTCTTGAAAATCGATAACCTTCTGCCCCAGACCGTTCTTGATGTAAGCATCACGTACATTCCATTCTTTTGGAACGGTCCAATCAAAGACAGTGGTTCCAGTCGGCACTTCATGAATTATAAGAGGAATGTATTGCCTGATGATATGAAGTGTTTCCCTGACACCGTTCCCGGTAATGCTCCGACAAATAGGATATAGCTTGGCGATCAAGGCATGCATCTTTCGGCCAAAATCCTCTTCTTGAAACTGCTCAAGAGAGCTCTTCAATTCCATTTCAGATTTCATTTATTAGGCTCAAAATCAGGATACGTGTTGTCCCGTTCAGATATAAGCTGAACCTCCATAGGCCATTGTATACCAAAAGCTGGATCGTTCCATCGCACCCCGTCAGCATGATCAGGAACATAAAACTCAGATATTTGGTAAAAAACCTCCACCTGGTCTGAAAGAGTCATGAAACCATGGGCAAATCCTTTTGGAATGTAAATCATGTTTCTTTTTTCCTGGCTTAAAGTTAAACCAAACCATTTTTTGAATGTGGGTGAGCCAGGTCGAAGATCAATTACCACATCATATATCGCACCACAGGTGCATCGGACGATCTTCACTTCCTCCCAAGGAGCAGTTTGAAAATGCATCCCCCGAAGCGTTCCTTTCTTAGGATTATAGGAGATGCTGCACTGAGCCAGTCTATTTTCAAGTCCATGGGAAGCCAATTCTTTTTGGCACCAGGTCCGGGCAAAAAAACCCCTTTCATCAGCAAGCCTCTCAGGTTCGATTATGTATACACCTTTGAGTTGAATCTCAGTGAAGATCATGGCAGAAACAGGTTGGGTGTTATTATTTTTTGATCCATTCCAGATTATCGTTTAGCAAACCAGCGCTCTGAAGTTGTTTTAGTGTGTTCAGCCTCATAAAGTTGGATTCTCGAAAATCTGTGTTATTAAAAGATATTTTTTCTAACCCCTCTTTTAATTCTCTGACCGAGGTCGTAAGGTCAACTTGAGGCTGATGTTTGGGCGCGAGTTTTCTGAAAAGATCAAAATTGACTTTATATGATCGTTTGTCAGGTTGAGCGTCCTTGTTAATTGAAACCTCTACTCCTGAAATCTGATCAGCCACTGCACGAGCTAGGTCTTTCACCTGGTAGTTCCATCCATCGGATCCTACATTCACTGCCAGGAAATTCCCGCCATTCGTGCCATTCCTGCTTATTGCCCAATCTATGGCCCTTGCCATATCTTTTACATTTATCAAGGGCCTCCATGGTGTTCCATCGCTCAGGATTACAATCCGTTTTGAGGCAACAGCACCTGCCACGAAATCATTCAATACTAAATCCAATCTCAATCTATCACTCCACCCGCAGGCAGTTGAAAATCTCAAACATGTGACAACAAACTTTTCCCCGGACAAAGGTTCCAAACCTCTTTCTGTTAAGACTTTAGATCTTGCATAGGCAGTTAGGGGGTTGAGGTCTGATTTCTCCGTTTTTGCTTCATCTTCTGCCGCTCCATACATGCTGCAACTCGATGCATACACGAAAGCCATGACACCTGCTTCCTTGGCTTTTTTTGCAAGCTCAACGCTACTACGATGATTCACATCTAACGTGACTTCTTCAAATCGGTTTCCCATAGGATCATTCGATATGGCAGCCAAGTGCACAATGGCATCAACACCCTCAAGCATTTCTTTCGGTATTTGCCTCACATCAATAAAGTATTGCACATCCACCCAACATTCTGGCAGAACAGATTCGGCAGTAAGACAATGAGCAAAGTACCCTATATCCAACCCCAAAATAATTGCCTCAGGATAAGAATTACGCAAGTGTTTTACAACAACTGGTCCTATGTAACCCATATTTCCTGTTACTAAAATCTTCATGCCATTCCTCCTCTTGAGGCGCTTTCCGACACCTGAAAAGTCACCTTACATGTTACAATACCTCACTTCTAATGCTTCTTTATTTTGTTAATTTCCATAACAACTGTCTCAATATGCTTGTCTGTCAGTTCCGGGTACATGGGCAGCGATACGAATTCAGATGCCACCTTCTCAGCAACAGGGAAACTGCCAGGTTTTAGACCAAGAGGCGCATAGGCGTTCTGAAGATGCACTGGTACGGGGTAATGAATTCCACAGTTTACCCCTTTTTCCGCGAGCTGAGCTATCAGGGCATCGCGGTTCTTTGTGCGTATAGCATAGATATGGTAAACGTGTTTCGCGTAGTCCATTTCTGTTGGTGTAATAACTCCCTCCAGGCCGCGTAACAACTTGCTGTAAAGCTCGGCATTCTTCCGGCGGGCATCGTTCCAGGCTGGAAGGTATTTCAGCTTCACGCTCAGGACAGCACCCTGAAATCCGTCCATACGAGCATTCCAGCCAATACAACCATGATAGTACTTTTTTTCCTGGCCGTGATCACGGATCATCTTCATCCTGGCAGCAAGCTCGCCATCATTCGTGGTGATAGCGCCAGCCTCGCCATACGCGCCAAGATTCTTTCCAGGATAAAAACTGAAGCATCCGGCAACTCCTATAGACCCGGCCGGTTTGCCCTTGTAAAGGGCGCCATGGGCCTGGCAGGCATCTTCTACCACAGATAGACCATACTTTTTTGCAATTTCAAGTATTGGGTCCATATCAGCTGTCTGACCGAAAAGATGTACGGGGATGATAGCCCTGGGCAAACGACGGGGTTCAGGAACCGCGGCACAAGCAGCAAGATAGTGCTCCAGTTTGGCCGGGTCCATATTATAGGTCTTTTCGTCAACATCGACAAAAACCGGGGTGGCGCCACAATAGCTTATTGCCTCTGCTGTAGCGATAAAAGTGTCTGGTACAGTAATTACTTCATCGCCGGGACCGACACCAAGAGCGAGAAGGGCAAGCCACAGTGCATCCGTTCCACTGCCAACACCCACGCAATGTTCAACCTGGCAAAATTCGGCAAACTCTTTTTCAAACTGAGCCACAAAAGGTCCACCGGCAAAGGCAGTCTGATCTAAAACTCGCTGGATCGCATCGTCAATTTCCGATTTGATTGATAGATACTGGGCTTTCAAATCCAAAAATGGTACTGTCATTTTATCCTCCGCTCGTTTTAGTAAACTTCAAATGTCAATACTCAAATCACAAATAAGGTTAGAAGCAAATTTCAAATTACAATGGTCTATATGAGAAAGAAACAACATTATTTCGTGCTGCCGGGTTTGGGGTTTGATTTCTCAATAATGGATGAAAGGATTTTCACTAGTTCCATACCTTCTTGTAACATGGCCTCTTGATTGGAGGCGAGAGAAGCAGGTACTGTCAGCAGCTTTATCCAGTAACAGGATTCTTTAGCTTCCTTGCGACTTATTTTCACTCTCATCAAGAAATCTTTCTTGCTCAGAGCTTCGTTGGCTTCTATGTAGTTTGCCCCTACTGATCCTGCCGATCTAATCAACTGTTTGGCTATTTCATTATTGGCCAAATTCCTGGGAACTTTTCCTACAAATTCAATAACATCTTTGGCAAATAGCAATGTGCGATCTTCTAAATCATATGGCTTGTTGCTTTTGCTCAAAATTGTTATTTGCTCATTGAAATTTGGGATTTCGCGTCATCTTTGATTCGTCTGATGATGTTCGCTGGATTGCCGGCAACGATTGTGCCTGCCGGTACGTCTTTTGTGACTACGCTGCCTGCACCGATTATAGCGTTTTCACCAATCGTCACATGGCTGAGGATTGTACAGTTGGAACCTATGGATGCGCCCTTCTTCACCAGAGTTGGCTCTACGGACCAATCTGCCTCGGTCTGTAAAGCGCCGTTTACGGTAGCTCTCGGATAGGTGTCGTTGATAAACATAACGCCGTGCCCTATGAAGACGTCGTCTTCAATGGTGACACCCTCACATATGAATGTATGGCTGGAGATCTTGCAATTACTTCCTATGTGAGCGTTCTTCTGTATTTCTACAAAGGCCCCAATCTTGGTATTGTCACCGATGGTGCAACCGTAAAGGTTGATGAATTTCGATAATTTGACATTTTTACCAAGTTTAACGTCGTCAGTTATACAACAGAATTCATTCATGAAAAACTCCTGGGTAGATTAATTGATTGGTTGATTCTACGAGAACCAGCTGATTAAGTAGTTGGGATGATTGAGTTTATTGGGTTGATCTGTTGATTGATTAAGCAATAAACCACTTTTCTCTATCAACCAATAACACGGTCTGATGGCTTGTCAATTAACCAATAAACTGGTTTCCTTATAGTTCTACCAGCCGGCCTTTGTCTTTGATTGAAGCATTCGTAGCCTCAAGCATTCTGACAACTCGTAAACCCGCCAAACCGTCGTTAACAGGCGTTTTATTGTTTTTCACGCAATCAACGAAAGTTTCTGCCTCCAGCCGAAGCGCCTCTATCTGAGCTATTCTGGGAACCCAGGCGTCTCCTGAACGGTAGCTTACGAGAAGATCGTAGACGTTTTCCCGTGTTTTTACATCTACGCCTTTGTCATAAATCTTCACTTTTTCGTCAGCTTCAAGGTCGTTCCAAACAAGCATCTTTTTGTCTCCACCAATCAATGTATTCCTTACCTTGACCGGCGACAGCCAGTTGACATTGAAGTGGGCAATTACATTGTTCTCGCAGTAAACGGTCACATATGCAATATCCTCAAAGCTATTGTAATGAATTTCTCCTGTAGCTGATATGGCAAGCGGCCTCTCCGGAACAACATAATCCATGATTGCAAAGTCATGAGGTGCGAGGTCCCAGACAACATTCACGTCGTGCTGGAAGAGCCCAAGATTAACACGCATGGAATCATAATAATAAAGCTTTCCCAACTCTCCCTCGTCCACGAGCTGTTTTATCTTTTGAACAGCACCGGTGTATAGGAACGTGTGATCTACCATTATTTTCAAGTTCTTTTTCTCAGCCAGCTCGACCAGTTCATCTGCCTGTGCAATTGTTGATGTAAAGGGTTTTTCCACGAAGACGTGTTTGCCATTTTCCAATGCTTTTTTTGCAAGCTCAAAATGGGTGAACACCGGTGTAATGATTGCTACTGCATCGATGTCTTTTGAGGACAGTATACTCTGAACGTCTGTGCTTGTCGCTAAAGAAGGGTAAAGTTTCTTGGCCTTGCCGAGAGCATCTTCATTTAAATCACACAATGAAGTAACTTTTGCGCCGTCAATAGCGTTGAAATTCCTGACTATATTTGGGCCCCAGTAACCATACCCTATAACACCAATCCGTAGCATGTTAACCTCCTCGTTAAAAACGAAAAATTAAGTTGACTTGTCATTGGTTGATTGATTTTTTAGTTTATCAATCAACTCAATTAACTCGATCACTTAATTAGCCGCCTTTTTCTCCTAATCAGTATGCTCCCTTACCCCTCAAGACAACCCAGGGTGTTTTTAGGAGGATCTTTATGTCTTTCCATAATGACCATTCCTTGATGTACTGAAGATCCATGCGCACCATATCATCAAAAGTTGTTGAACTTCTCCCCCTGACCTGCCACAGGCCCGTTATTCCTGGCTTCATCTCCACCAATCTCTTTCGGTGCCAGACATCATACTCCACATACTCATATGGAATTGGTGGCCTTGGGCCAACAAGGGACATCTGTCCCTTCAACACGTTGAAAAACTGGGGCAACTCATCAAGGCTTGTTTTCCTGAGAAATTGTCCGACAGGAGTGACCCGCGGATCATTGGTTAATTTGTAAATATTTGACTTTAATGCTCGTTTTTTTTCCTTTGCCTGGCTTTGTTGTCCGTGAATCAAATTCTTAACAAACTCTCTATGTGTGGAAGGGTCGTTGTCTACATACATTGACCTGAATTTGAAGAACATAAATTTTTTTCCAAACAACCCAATTCTTTCCTGTCGAAAGAGAATGGGTCCCTCTGAGGTAAACTTGATTAGCATTGCAATGCCGAAAAAGATTGGTGAAAAAAGAACTAACACAAAAAGGCTACAGAAAATATCCAAAGTTCGTTTTATAGAGAGGGCAAGTCTCTTTCTTTCAATTCTGGCACGGACGTCAGGATATATCTTTGTGTGCTCATTTTCTTCTGAAAATACTTTCTCAAATTTTCCAGGAAATACATGCCAAGTTACCTGCATCCGTTCTGATTCACTGGCATCCAGTTCAGTTTCTAAAACACCCATGCACTTGTTGACAAGCTCTTTCTGTAAGGGTTTCGTGCTCATTCCGTCTGCTGTAATCTCTGTAAATATAACTCCTATGATTTCACTGTACTTATACCAACCTTTGATGTCCGTATCCCTGGTAACCGACTGCAAAACATCTCCAATCTTCTTTGCTGCAGCATGTTTTTCGAACTCATCTACAATACGATGCAGGTCAAGAAGCATTAAAAGGAAAGGCCTCCTGGATCGTTCAGACCTTTTCCTTTCCATGCTCAAAAGTTCACAGAAATAAGGCTCCTGATACAATCCATTGTATAAATCTACAAGTTTTACCCTGCTTGTAGCGCGATGTCTGTCATCCCTGCGTATTTTATGATTCTTTTGGAAAAAATCAAGAATTGGCATTATTAATCAACACCCGTGGATATTCTTAATACAGCACAGAAAATCTGCTCTATCATTATCAGTCATTTTGGTTTCCTTTCCAATCCATCTCCTAATACCTCACAGTATAGAGCATTCCCCGTGCCAATAACGTAAAAAGTAGGTAAACTAAATAAAATAAGTATGTTACACACACTCACACAGAATTTAACTCTCTGTGTATGCTGTGTAACCAACATTTTTTGTTGATTCGTGCTTCGAAAATTGGAGGTTAGCAGATAGGGGGGCTTGTAATGTAGAATCTGAAAAGTTTTTACAACCGCTTATAAAGCCAATCAGGTATGTAGAATCGACGTTTATTAAACACAATTCCAAGAACATTTCCACCATTTTTGATAATCTTTTCCTTGACGCTCGATGCGATGGGCCAGCGTGTTCTTTCAGCTTCTACAACGAGTACCACCCCGTCTGTCTGCCTCACCAATGCAAGTCCATCTGGAAACAGCGTTGCAGGGGGGGTATCAAGAATAATCATATCAAAACGACCTCTCAGGCTTTCCCAAAATGCAGCGTTTTTGGCAGAATCAATGGTTTTAGGGTTCAGGGAAGATTGCTGAAAAAGTGGCATAACATAAAGACTTGTATCCTCCACCTGACAGAAAGACTTTTCGACTGGTTTGTCTGTTTTGATTACATCTTCCAATTCACACTCAGGAACAACATCAACGAAGACCTGAAATTCCGGGCGGCTTCTATCAAGATCAATAAGAAGAACTGCCTTGCCAAGTCTCAACGATGCTGTTTTGGCTAATTGCCGTGCAACGGTCGATGTCCCTTCGTTAGACTGGGAGCCGATAAACATAACAACAGGACGCGACACGTCAGGTAGAAGTGAAGAAATATTCTGATACAGACTAAGCATCTCCGCTTCCATGCCCATATCAATCTCCGGTTCTCTGTATGTTTTGGGAAGCGGTACTTCTACTGGTTTTTCCGGAAAAACTTTTTTGCTCCGAGCGTATTCAAGGGCTTCGTAAATTTTGCTCATCGGTCCTCCTTAAGGGCACCCTGCTGGTGTTTAATCTGCTGCTCGATTTGGGAATTTGATCTTGCTGCCACTCATAATAAGATTGGGATCAGAAACCTGGGGTTTGCTATCTTGAATCAACGTCGTAAACTGATCATCAGAAATGTCACCTATACCCTTCTCGCTTTGTGGCGGCGTAGTTCTTGTTTTTGGGACCACCTTAACGGTTCGCTTTCTCGTAACCGGTCGTTTCTCCTCAACAACCTGCCTGGGTGCAGACTGTACTTCCTGTGCCACAACAGGCGGGGTCTTGACGACTGGAGCCTCTTTTTGTGCTTCAGCAGCTTTTGCAGTAGCTGGTCGCTCTTCTTCTATCTGTCTGACACGCCTTTCTTCTCTGGGCTTTGCAGTTGTTTTTAGCGGTACCTGTACCTTTTTTGCTTCCAGATCGTTTTCAACCGACGATCTCGTGAAGAAGGTTCTCAAATGTGTCAAATTGCCATATAAAAAGATAGATTTCAAAGGTGCCAGATTGCCATAGGAGATAGTAAGAAATACAGTCACAACCAGAATGACCGCTGCAAAACCCCACGCAAGGTGACGTATTGGAAGGGACTGTTTTCTTTTTCCCTCAATATCACGGATAACCTCCCTGACAACTTTTGAGGAAACAGGTTTTTGCTGGTATCCAAACCCGGTGATCAAGGCATTGTCACACAATATATTGATTGTACGGGGTATGCCACTCGCCTTCTTGCAAATTGCTTCGAGTGCGTCCTGAGTAAACACAGCCTTGCTGTGCGTTCCGGCCCTCAGTAATCTATGTTCAATATAATCGAGGCTCTCAGGTTTGGTTAATGGTAAAATCGTTGATCGTATGGCTATTCGCTGCTTAAGTTGTTTCAACTTCTCCATGTTCAATCTTTCTTCAAACTCAGGTTGACCCACCAGCACGATCTGTATCAACTTGTCTTTCGGGGTCTCGAGGTTCGACAGCATCCTCAAGTTCTCCAGTGTATCGACCGGTACATTCTGAGCCTCATCGATAACAAGCACTACAGAATTTCCCTTTGTATATTCGTCTATCAGAATCTTATAGAGATTATTGACCATATCAAAAATGTCGTCTGTCTTGGAATCTATACCGAGTTCCTGATAGATCGTTTTTACCAGTTCTTCAAAGGTAAGTCTTGCGTTGAAAATATAAATGATCTTGAGATGTTTTTTGTCGGCAGTATCCAAATAGGATCTCAGAATCGTGGTCTTGCCAACTCCAACAGCGCCTATAATGACAACAAAACCTTTTTTCTGTTCTATGCCGTATATTATGCTCCCCAGAGCTTCTTTATGGCTCGGGCTCAGGTAAAGGAACTCCGGGTCAGGAGTAATATGGAAGGGTTCTTTCTTGAGGTTATAGTAGTTTAGGTACATAATATCAGCTCATAGCTCGTAGAAAAATAAAATATTGCGTTGTTTATCCAATTCTTTTCCCTGAAAATCTTTAACATGGTGATTGATTCATACAAAGGCCCATGCTCGATATAAAGAAACTGTTTGAACTCCTTATTGGAATAACGTCCTTAACCTTCCCGCTATATTCAAAGCCACAGAAGTGCATGATGATTCACCACGTTTTCGAAGGCAAAAGTCATCAGCTTGCCTTTAACTTAGAGCTTACAGCTATGAGCTCTAAACCTACTTCTTCAGCGCTATCGCTGCAATGACGGGTAAGCCAAGATGTTTCTCGGCAGCCAGGGGCGTTGTCATGTGTTGAGGGATTTTCTCGCGTACGAATGCCAGCCCGAGGGCTGCTCCAAGAGCAAGAATAATGGAGGCAAGCATGTACTGCTGTTTTTTGCTCTTCACCGGTGATATAGGCACCGAAGCCGTCTGAAGTACGCTCACATTTGTCATTTTCTTCTTGTTCAGATCATCCAATATACGAGCTTCTTCCAATTTGTTAAGGTAGGTCTTGTACTGTGTTTCCTGTGCCCCCATTTCTCTTCTCAGGTTTGTAAACTCTTTTTCACGCGAATCCAGGACCTGCAACTCACCGCTAATCTGTCCCACCTGACGGCGAAGCCCATCGGCCTTTGCCTGAAGCACAGCAAGTTCACCCTGTAACTTACTAAGCTCTATTCGACGAGCTTCTTCCATTAATTTTTTGTCAGATTCTCTGACCGCGTTCATTTCGTTACGAACAGATTGGACCATCCTGCTATTTTCAGTGTATTTTTCCAGCAGTTCCCGCTCCTTTATCTGAAGGGCCGCAAGGCGCGTCCTCGATTCCGGCGTTCCTTCTGGTTGCCAATTATGGCCTCTGACAATGGCCATCCTCTCTTCTACCTGTCGAATCTGAGTCAACGTATCTCTGAGGTTGGTATCGAAACTTACCCGCTGTTGCCACAGTGAATTCCGTTGCTCATCGAGAGAATAGACCTGGTGTGATTGTTTAAAGCTCTGTAATTTGTCTTCTGCCTTCTTGAGTCGTTCACTGAAACTGCCAGTCTGCTCTTCTAGAAAAGAGGACTTGGGATCACTGTAAACATCGATGTGTTTGTCCTTGAAGTGTTCGATCAGTGCGTTCACCGCCTGTGCTGCAACTACTGGATTTTCGTGTTTGTAAGCCACTTCTATCACGCTTGATTTAAGTACCGGGTAAGCAGTCAGATTCTTTGCAAAGGTTTCAGCGGCGATATCAATAACCTTACCGTCGGGAGTAGCAGGAACTTCCCAGTCAGGAAAAAGGTTTTTAATTCCTACAACTTCAATAACCTTCTTGATCAAATCAACATTCGTCAGAATCTTTATCTCATTATTCATAGCCTGTTCCTGGGTCATGACACGCTCAGCCCGACCCGGTGTTTCAGGCCGATACATGAACTCCTGACCAACCTTGACAAGGATACTGGCACGGGCTTCATATATCTTAGGTATGGTCAATGTTATCCCTACACCTGTTGCAGCTATCACCAGAAAGACAACCAATATCATTTTTTTGTACTTAAAGAAAATGGTGAGGAAATCCCTCAGGGCGCTCATATATGTAATCTGATTCTCGCTCTCCATATCTATGCCTCGCTCAAATGGTAATCCATCTGTTCGCTATCTGCCGCTCTCCCCCCTGTCGGTAGTGTATCCGCCAAACGAATAGGTATAAGGGTTGTAGAATCCGCTGAATGCAGGAAACCGGGCAGGAATGGATAGATTTATGTACTCACTTACAAACTTATCGATATTAGCAATGACAGATTTTGGAACATAGACAATGTCGTAGGGCATAAGAGTAATGTTCTGACTCAGGTCAGAGCCGTCTATGATTTTCCTGTAATCAATGTTAGTGCTTATGGCTTTACCTTCAGAATCCTTCCTGATTACAATGACATTGCTAAGTCTGGCCGACTCTCTGAACCCGCGGGCCAGTGCGATTGCATTCACAAGGGATGTCGGGCCTTCTATCGTAACCATACCCGGGAACAAAACTTCTCCATCGACAAAAAGCTTATGTGATGTAAATCTTCGGACGATTACTGCGACTTCTGGTTTATTGATCTCCGCTGCATATTTTTCTGAAAGCACCTTTCTTAGCTGATTGGGTGTCAAATTGGCAGCATGCACATCGTTTGCAAGCTGCAGCGAGATGCGCCCATCTGGACGAACTGGGACTGCCAGTTCGTTCAATTCAGGATTGTAGAGGAATTTGATATCGAGGGTGTCTCCCACTCCAATCAAGTATTCAGTCTGCGGGGCCAATCGGGCTGACTCTTCAAATTTAGCCAGAGGTGTAGGATTTTTCACAGTGTTTGGTGCGCACGCCACTACACATATGAGTAAAACTACAAGAGCAAAAAATTGAATATATTTCATGATGTAGCCTCCTTGAAAAAATTAGTTAAAAACCATTATATTTTTCATCAATGAATTTTCATTAACGTCCAGGAGTAGTCGTCTGTCCTGGAAGAGTCGATGGCTGATTGCTAGGCAAACCATAAACATCAACCCTGTCTCCAACCCTGTAGAGTTCAGTACGTCCGCCTGCATTTATTACCCTGCTTCCATCGGGACAACTCACCACGATTTCCGATACTCCACGTTTTTCGGTTATAACACAACCGGAAGGTGACTGGGCAAGGCATTTAGTACCGATAAAAATTCCGGTTACTGCAAATACTATTGTAAATAATATAAAATATTTGGATTTCATTTTAACCCCCTTTAAGTGTACAAACCTTTTCCAATTATAACATGCGCAAAGCCTCTCCGCAACTTGTTAAACTCCCTCCGCTAATTTCATTCACCTGTTCAATCACAAAGCAATCAACAGACGAGTAAATTAAGAGCATGCTACCGCCCCTGGATGCAAAATGCATCCCTAATGAAAACCACGATTTTTAGTACCACACATCAGGTCAGATTTAAACTATCAATTATGCATTCTATATGCCATATATTTTACTGTACTCAGCAAGTCCAAGAGGCCTGAATTCCTTTGCGAGACCTTTTTCACCTCCATGTTTATTGTATCAAGCTTTATTCGTACAATATTATTTATCGTTATTTACCATCAATCCGCGTAGTATAACGACAAAAAATGTTGCATAATATGACCTTACTCTTTGGCTGATTCACCTTAAAACCGACAAACAACATATAAGATTAGTTTCGGTAGGATAACGAAGTAAGTTAAATCAGTTTTACCATTTTGATATAAATTCCTTGTATACTCTTAATTTCGTCCTGGGTAACAAATACCATTAGTTATAAATAAGCTTATAAAGGAGGAAATGAACGTGAAAAGTGTCTTTGATTAATTTGATCTGAAGAATACCTTGATCCACTAATAAGCCCTGTTTATCTACCCCTTCTCCACATAGTATATTTTGCTTTACGACAGACATTCATAGTCATTAAAAAAATTAAACAATAATCATGTTCTGGTTGTCAACGGTAAACCGCCTTAATGAAAGGCACTCCTTGACATACAGGCAAGCTATATATATAAACTATATCTTAAATGTAGGCGTATTTTTTGACAAGGCACCCCTTGGATGTATCATTATTTTTTGAAACAAAACAGCACAGAAAGTGTCTCAAAAAGGAATTTGAAAACAGTCTTTAAACAATTGGATGAATGGCTTTAGTGGTCCACATATTGCATAATTATTTTAAAATCTTTGTAAGGAGGGAATTATAATGTTAAAGAGATTTTATTTGATGTTTCTGGTTTCTCTGTTCTGTCTGGCACTACCATTTCATATTACAGCAACTGTACTCTGGGACCAGCCTGTAAGCTCGACCAACAAGACTGGTTACCACAACCAGGATTATGACAATGACCCTGAATCCGACTTGTGGATATCGGATGATTTTGAAAACGAGCACGCTTGGCACATTTCCACTATCTTTGTTCCTGGAGATTTTTTCAAAGATAAATACAACAAGTCCGCCCTCGGGAATGCCAAATCCCTTAGCTGGTATATTTATGCCGATGATGGTGGAAAACCAGATGGTTACCCTGGAGACGGTACAACGCCTGTCTGGAGTATCAAGCTTGACCCTTCTGATTCCCAGATAGCCATATCAACTGGGAGTGGTGGTGATCCTTCAAATGTTGCATTGAATCTTGTTTCGCCGCCCCGCCTTGAACCGGGTCTATATTGGTTTGTTTTTTCTCCAGAACTGACGCATTATTTGTATGGTGAATGGGGAAGGCAGCCCTCCGACACTGAATATGGTTTCGATGCTCAGGTAATACAGCCAACTGGTGTGAATGGTTTTCCCACCACATGGACTTCCGCGCGCGATCCTATTGTTCCATGGACAAAGCAACGATTTCCCAGGCTAACGAAACAGGATTTTGCATTCCGACTTGAGGGATCAAGCTTCCCATCCAATATGGATGCCAATCCAAGAGCCCTTTACTTCGGAAACGTTCTGGTTGGCTCATCATCTGATGCCCGTATCGTCACGATTAGAAACATTGGGGGTTCGAGCTTTGTTATCAACACTATAAGCAGTTCTTCCCCGGGTGTATTTAGAGTGGAGCCGGGTTCTTGTGCACTCACTAACCAAACACTCACAAGTGGGACCTCATGCACTGTTTCTGTCACGTTTACTCCGAACACTGGCGGTGAACTGTCTGCTGCCATTAACATAAACACAGGCCTAACCCCAGCCACAGCTCAAGTACCCCTTGCCGGTACAGGGTTACAGGCTGAACCCAGCATTACAGAGGGTACCATAGGAACAGTAATTACTTTCACAAACCCTACAGACGGGTTTACCAACAAAAAAGGCAAGGTCATCATTTATGATGGCAACAAAAAAATAAATACGAAGATTGCGAAGGGTGATTGGACAAACGATAGTATAAGAGCTACTGTAAATAAAGCATTTCTACCGGGAACATATAATATAAGGATCGAGTTCAAACGTGACAAGGACAAAATTTTATATGATGCTGGGACCTTTACCTTCAGAAAACCTGAGATAAGCAGTCTTTCATCGGTGGAAGGTACACCTGGAACTCCGGTAACCATAACAGGAAATTTCTTCAGCACAAAAAAGGGGCAAGTGTATCTAGAATATAATGATTCAGGAAAGCTCAAGAAAAAGAATTGCAAAGTCACAAATTGGACGATGAACAGCATCACTTTTACTGTCCCCAAGACGACAAAAAGTTTTTCGAATGGAACCTATCCGTTGACAGTCAGCAACAAGGTGGGACTAAGCCCTGAAAACATTACCTTCACAATCCCCTAAGAAGACTTGTACTAGAGGCTTCTATAGTTTTCAGAAATTGAATAACAGATAAAGCGAGAAAACACGGCTGGAGACAAAACTCCAGCCGTGTTTTTCATTCGGTATGTTACTAGATTTTCTGCTCCTTGTTGCATACTCTTTGACGTATTAGGGAGTTAACGACAACAAATCATTTTTTCAACCCTCAATTTGTAAAAGATTCCATTGCAAACAAAAAATCAAAAAGACCATCACGTGATATTGTGAAAATAAGACTTCTTCGCGGTAATTTCCTCTGAAATTACTTTTAACTGATTGATATATTAGGTATCTGTGTGTCAGGAATTTAGCACTCCAATCCTTGCTGATTACTTTGTTGAGATCCCTAAACAATGACAGAAGAACTTCCATGATGATGTTGATTGACTGAATGCCCATTGAGATGGTCCTTAGAAAGAAATTTCGAAAGATAGCATGCACGCTTCCTGATCACTCTATAGTCTACCGGTTCAGGAATACGTGTATGGAGCTGGGTATCTATGAAAAGCTCCTCATAAAAATTAGCCCTCAGATTGAATACTGTCTTCCCTTAATCGGAACATAGGGAAGAGTATGTTTAAAAAGAGAGTGAAAACATGAAAATCATCCAGCACCAGGAAGTCAGGTTTTATGCAAAGTATTGCGTTGTAAAAAAGGGTAGAAAAAAGCAACAAAAAAAGGTTTTGGGAATCTCCCAAAACCCTTGTCAGCATTGGTTGCGGGGTCTGGATTTGAACCAGAGACCTTCGGGTTATGAGCCCGACGAGCTACCGTACTGCTCCACCCCGCACCAATACATTAAAGGAAATAGACGGAGAAGTCAAGGAATTTGAGAGAGTTCATAGCTGTGAGCTGAAAGCTCATAGCAAGATTTCGAATCGGTTTCCTACGCGACTGAGAATTCTTTTTACTCTCCTACAGTTCCAATAGATACTTTGGAGCCGAATTTCATAGATTCCGGGTAAGCGAGAAAACCATCTGACAGAAGGGTTCCATCACCTCTGAAAATCCGAATCCAGGAATCACTGAATGGTGAAGGACCGGGGCCTGTGATAATCTCGGCCAGACCATCACCATCCAAATCACGGGCTGCCACGTTTACACCAAAACGGTACTCATTTGATGGATAAGCCTCAAAGCGCGTACCGGTAAAAGTCCCGTCACCCCTGTACACTGCCACAATAGCTTTCTGAAGAGGATTTGGACCTGCACCAGCAATTATCTCTGCCATTCCGTCACCATCAACATCACCTGCGGCAACATTCACACCAAAGATATAGGGATACCAATCGCCAAATTCGACAATAAAATCGGAGAGTGTGGAAGATACGCTCCAGTTCCCCACACCACCGGATGTGTCTACTTTAAACACCTTGATCCGTGCAGGGCTCAACGGGCTTGGGCCGGCCCCTGCAATGATCTCTAAAATTCCATCACCGTCCACATCGCCAAGAGCTACCTTTACCCCGAGCTTATAGGTTTTCGGGAATGCAATAAAATCGATACCTGTATTCTCAAACTTGTGTCCGTTATAGGAGAGCACTTTGACCCGTGCTGTATTGCTGAGTCCGGGGCCGGCACCCACTGCGATCTCTTCTCGCTGGTCACTATCAATATCTCCTGCTGCCAGATAGGCTCCAAATTTTGTCGCCAGGACAGATTGTTCGAAAAGCAGGGTGCCATTCTGTCTGAACACCCTTACGCCACCATCTGCAAGCGGATCTGGCCCAGGCGCAACAACAATCTCGTCCACTCCATCCCCATCGATATCTCCCATCACTGCATTTGCCCCAAACCTGGTTTTGAAGGCCGTAAATTCCATCTTCTCTTCAAAATTACTGTTCAGAAGGGTAACAAGTGCCCGATTGGTAGGACCAGGGCCTGGCGTGAGCACAAATCCAGGAATGGTATCGGTACTCTGTGTCACATGTACAGAGAGCTTTATATCCCGGGTGATTATTCCATCACTTCCAATAATCTTGATTGTATATGCTCCGGGGTGCAGGCTTTTTGAACTCTGAACACGGACAATGGCCTGTCCTTCCGGCACTGTAAGGGTAGGGCTATCCACTGTTATGATCATTCCTTCTATTTCACCGGTTGCGTCGGATAGAGCAACATTTCCCGTATAGTTGTTCAGTGATACAGCACTGACCAGGAATTCTGCAGTCTCCTGCTGAGAGATAGACAGGCTTTCGGGCACAGCCTCAAGACTGAAGCCGCTGATATCGATAGTAACAGGGATTGCCTGAACGACCTCACCTGACCCTTCGCCATTCCGGCCGCGCACAACAATGGAATAGGTTCCGTGTGGTGTTGCCGCGCTCGTCACGATTGATAAGGTTGCTGTTCCTGGTCCGGTGACTGCATCCGGAGTAAAACTTATTATTGCGCCTGCAGGTGCACCTTCAACATCAAAGCTCACATTATTGTTCCAGCCCGATGGAGCATCAACAGAGACTGTAAAAAGTCCGGTTTCTCCCTGTTTTAATCTGATTGATGCTGGATCAACTCTTAGGCCAAATCCGGTGCGGGCAGCGATTGTAACTGTCCTGGTCCGCTCTGCAAGAACAGTCGCACCAGAAGTAATATCCTGTTTTATTGTGTATTTTCCTTCAGTTGTAACGCTTGATGTGCTCCATGTAAATGTGGCAACCCCTATCTGGGAAGGAGATAGCCCAAGGGGCTTGCTCTGCCTGAACACTTCATTACCTGACAGATCCCTGACAACGGTTGTGCATACAAGATCAGGATAGTTCGTTCCTGCAGTGAGGTTGATACCTGTGGAGTTGATCGTCACCTGCTCACCCATCCGATAATTGTCTTTATCTATCTCTGTGACAAGGGCAATGTCGGGTATTACAATCCTTCGTGAAACCTGATTGTTATCCCTGGTAAAATCTGTTATCGCGTTGGTAGGATCAATAGCTGCAACAAGGGTGTGTTCCCCTGCTTTGCCCATGACATTCCAGAGAAACTCAAAAGATTGAGAAGCACCTGCAACAAGTTCCCCCACAGAAAAAGCGGCAAGAATGGTACTACCATCGTGAAGGGTCATAGATGTTGACGATGTTGTTGTTTTTCCTCTGTTTCCCACTGTTGCAAAAAGCTTGAGTGTCCCGTCTTTGCCGATCCATGTGCCTGAACTCCATACATCAGCAGCAAGGTCGGGCAAGTTTGTTCCATACAGAAATCTTGTCTCTTTTCTGCTTGAGAGCCCGTCAGTTGAGAGAATACCTTCCACCATGTGTGCTCCTGGGCCGGGGTCAGGAAGTGGAAGGCTGACTGAGGTGAATCCATTCAGGTTGATAGCCTCACTATGTACGGCAATCCCATTTAATTTGAGAGTAAGTGTTGCATCGGTTGTCCCAAGGATGTTAAATTTCACGGCAACCGTTTCAGAACCCAAAGGATATTCAATACGGTCAGTCATCATCCCGAGAATTACCCCACCCCCTGCATCAAAAGAGAGGTTTCCTGAGGAAAGAAGCAAGTTATCTGCATAGATGCCATATATGATTTTATGTATCCCGCTTGTAGTAATGGTTGTAGGATAATCAGTTGTGAGGAGCAACTGTTCTTCCCTTGTTAGTGAAAGTTGATGCTCTCCGAGAAAAATCGAGGTCTTATCCGGATCCACACTCCATACCTTCAATGTAGCCGCAACATTCCTATTGCTTTCTATTCGCATAGAAAGGCGCAGCGGTTCGCCTGGCAGGTATTTACCTTTGTCAAGCGACGCCTCCTTTACTTTCACTGAAATACCGGCGATGTCGATTGGCCTGGTTATGTGTACCGTCTGTCCTTCTGCGGTAACCAGACTTGCTTCTATGTAATACGTCCCCGCCGTAGCAAACGTGGGCAACACAAAGTTTCTCGCGGCAGATCCGCTGAAGGGAAAGGTCTCGCTGTAGCCACCCGGACCAGAGATAGTCATGGTACCGATACCGGTACCTGAGATTGTCATATTCACAGTTTCTCCCAGGTTGTAAACCTGTTTGTTCGTTGTAATAGTCAGGGCATCACCAGCTTTATAAATGTAGAGGGAATTGAGATGAATCGATCTTCCTCCTTCGTCATAGATGCCAAAAAACAGTTTCTCCCCTGTAATTGCCGTAAGAGGGACAGTAAAAGAGAGGTTCTGGTTTCCTGTTAGGGTAAAATTCTGTTTGCTCTCAAAATCACCGTAGTTGACCCTGGCAAAAAGATTGCGTGTCCCTCCGCCTGATTGCTCGCTTACGATCAATGCGAGGTGTGCAGTTTCACCCTCCCGATAATGTTCCTTGTCCAGAGAAGCTGCAACAGAAATATTGATGCCAGTTACATGATACTTTACCTGCCCCTTTACTGATGTACTGTCCCTGTCCTTGAGTTCATATTCCGCGTAGTAGTCCTTTTCTTCAAGGTCAGCAGGGATCGGGAAAGCAAATTGAATATTCTTTTGTTCACCTGGGCTTACTGTAACTCTTTGCGTGAGGTTTATGAAATCATGGGATCTGAGCGTCAATTCTGCCTGAGCTTCCTTTCCTCCTGTATTCGCCACCACAAAGGTGAACATCGCCTCCTCGCCTGCCGGCACCGTCTGGATTGACGGAACCTGAACAAGGTGGAGGCTGGCACCTGAGATAACAATAGGTGCTGTCTGAGAAGCAAGTTCCTGTTGAGTTTCATTCAGAAGGACTACCTTAACTGTATAATTCCCTACTTGTATTATTGAAGAGGGAAAAGATAGGTTTGCAGGAACAGGCGTTGGTGAAAGACTTGCCGGAAGATTTACCTCGTTTGATGACTCCCATTCAACACCACCCTGAGCATTCAGGAGAGACAACTGGATCGTACCATTGACATCGCGATAGCCATGGTTTACAAATTCACTGGACACGGCAACAAACCCATTTGTCAGTGTACCGATGACAAGAGGCGCCATGGTCACGTTGTTCTCTCTTCTCACAGAAAATGAAGCGGTTGTACTTGCCGGTGGTGCCTGGCTGGTCAGGGTCAGGGTGTATTCTCCTTCTGCCAGATCAAAAATAAGGTTGTCAGAAGCAGAACTCCATCGCGGAACAAAATAATTTTTTTGGAATGAGTAGCCTGTCGGTTGAAGATCTATATCCAGGCTTATCTTCCCATCAAGCAGACCGGGGTTCTCTACAGAAACAGGAATCGCCACCTTACCTTCTGGATAGACATTAGCTGCATATACGTAGACTGAAGTAGCTAACCCCTGATAAACCATTTTCTCCAAAGTTTCATTAACATCACCGGAGATAGTAAATCTGTAAAGCGTATCTTCACTTATGTGTTGAGAATACGTTATAACCCTGGTGGAGCCAGGCGCCATGCTTAACGAAAATGTTTCTTCATTGATGGATGAAGATAGGTTAACATTTGCGTCAACATCTCCTGTGTTCCGCATGACCACATCTAACGAAAAGGGTTGATCACTTGCAATGTCTGGACTAATAATCTCAGTGGAAAGCGTAGGTATATGTACCTCATAATGCTCTGAAGCATCAGCAACTTTAAGACTTGCATTTTGTACGGTTGCCGTAAGGACATACTTACCCTCTCGTAACTCGCTGAATGTGAAAGAGAACGGGAATAGACCTCGTGCAGGAAGATCAAAATCATTCAGAAACAATTCGTTGACTCCAAGGGATGATAGTTTTGTGATGTTGAGGTTGTAACCGGACAGGGGCGTATCAGACATGTTTACAACCTCGCCTGATATTCTTATCTGCTCACCTGGTTTATAGTTTTTTTTCTCGATTGACATCAATATTGCCACGTCTCCCGATGCAACATAGAACGGATAAAAAGACTTTGAGATAGTTTGCCCGAGACTGTTTTTCAACGTGGCTTCACAATAATGCGTACCGCATCTTGTTATCGCTCCAATGGTGTTGTTGTATTGTTGATTGGTATTGCCAGGTTGCGATAATGAGAAGCTTTTTTGAAAAACTACATCAGTTCCAAGAGGGGTTAACCTGCAAATCCGGTGTCTATATGAATCAGATATCAGGATAGATCCGTCACTGTCAATTGCGATCCCAGAAACAGACCGAAACGCGTCCACTATATCTCCTTCCCCTTCTACCCACTGAGTTATAAAATTGCCCGCGCCATCGAATTTTTGAATACGAATAGGGTTGAGTTCTACGGTATAAACAAATCCCATGGAGTCTACAGTTATTCTAGCGATGGATTTAAACTGACCGGCATTCGTTCCTTCTGCTCCCCACTCCAGAAGAAAAATGCCATCTTCGCCAAACTTTTGAATTCTATGGGCATCAGCAACATATACCATTCCATCAGGACTTACACTTATACCCCTTATCTCATTAATTTGACCAGGGCCACTCCCACGATTTCCCCACTTTGCAATGAAGGTTCCGTTGCTGTCAAATTTTTGGATGCGCTTTGCTTCATCATCTGATACATACACATAACCGCCCGTGCTTACCGCAATTCTCAGTAAACCTGAGAATTTACCATCATCCGTACCTTTTTCCCCCCAGCTTGTCTGAAAATCTCCCTCGCTGTTAAACTTTTGGATTTTTCTGTCGCAAGTTGGGACATAAATAAACCCCTCCTTGCTTACCGCGATGCTCTTAGGACCACAAAAGAACTGTCCATCTCCTGTTCCGATACTGCCCCACTGCTTTATGTAATTTCCATTTTTATCGTATTTCTGAATACGATAATTAGAATGATCAGCAACATATATGTTGTCTTGAGCATCAACCCCTATGCTTTCAGGACCGGCCAGGAATCCATTTGTCAACCCTCTCCCGCCCCACAATGATATAAAATCTCCATCAGCAGAGAATTTTTGGATTCTACCATTACCACTATCAGCTACATAAACGTAACCATCTTCATCTACGGCTAATCCCTTTGGATTGACAAATTTGCCTTCAATCCTACCTTCGCCTCCCCACGATTTGACAAATACACCGTTGCTGTCAAATTTTTGAATTCGATAGCTCTTGTTTACGCTCTGAGATGAGTCACTAACATAAACATAACCATTCGCATCGACAGCAATACCTAGGGGATTCATGAATAATCCATCTTTTGTGCCATATCCTCCCCACTGGGTAATGAAGTTTCCATCCATATCGAATTTCTGGACACGATGACTACATAAAGAATTGTAGCCATAACCTTCAGTATCAGTGACATAAACATTTCCGCTGCTGTCTGTGGCAATACCTTCTGGGTATACGAACTTGCCGGGTTCCTTTCCCCTACTGCCCCAAGCTGAAATAAAAGTTCCCTCACTGCTAAACTTAACAACGCGATGGTTATATGTATCCGTTACATAAACAGACCCATCTCGACCAACAGCAATGCCTGAAGGTTGATCCAAGCTAAAACCTGGACCAGAATTACAATAAGGCCAGGAATCAAGGAAATTTCCCTCACGGTCAAATTTATGTATACAATTATGAATATTGAGGTACCATGAACTACCCTTATCAACAACATAAATGAATCCGTCAGGGCTTGCAGCAACGCTATATGGTTGGCACACCTCCCTTCCTCCACCCAGGCATCTGTTCATGTAGTTAAACTCTTTAACAAAACTCCCGTTTTTTTGGATCTTTATGAGACGTCTGTCTTCAACGTCAACTACATATAAGTAACCTTCAGAGTCTGAAGCTATATCTGTTGGTTGGATAAGCGGCAACCATCCTTTTGGAAGAACATGGCTAAACTGCCCTTCAACACCTGCCTTTAGTTTGTATACCAAAAGATCGAGGTTTGCGTTTTCGATATGTGAACCTAAATTTATAATATCTGTGGTATTCACGGTCGATTCGCCAATTGCATACAGGTTCTTATCAGTTTTTGTTTCAATTCTTGCCTCAAGGCCACTCAATAAAAAAGACTTTAAAAAATTAGTTATTAGCCCTGTGTTATTATCCTTAACCGCAACGTTTAACATAACGTCGCCACGAACAACCTGATTCGGTATCTGGAATTCATAAAAGCTTTTCACCTCTCCCACACGAACTATTCCATTTGCTGTTCCATTATGAATTGCGGTACCATTATTGTCTGTCAAGGATAATCTCTCCGCTATGTATTCAGCATCTACCCCGCCAATATTTTCGATAGAAAGGGCTATATTATCTCCCGGGTTCAAGGTGTTTGGGCCATTGAAATGCACTTTAAGGGATGAATCAGGGATTGAAACAACGGTAGTTTGCTGCATGCTATCGCCTGATGGGGCTGCAAGGTATAACTCTGCAAAATGTGATCCAGCCCAGGCATTCTCAGGAATCGGAATTGAAAAATTTAGGGCAACGTTCTGGCCTTTTGCGACATTTGCTATTTTTGTATTTTGAAAAGCAAGGGAATAAACAGACAAAGTTGCTTGGAGGTTGTCGAGATCAAATTTACCAGTATTTATGATTGTTGCTGAAATATTTGCAGATTCTCTTATACGGTATGATGGTTTATCCAGCAGTAATCCAATTGTAGCGGAATTGGGAATGTGAAGACTTACAACGCTTCCATTTTTTGTTTCATCAGATTGTAAATAGGTAATAATATAGTCACCGAAATAAAGGTTTGGAATAGAAATTGGAATAGTAAGGGTTGATGATTTTCCAGATGTTAGAGAAAATGAATGTGATCCCTCATATATAACCGTACTGTGCGGATCAGTAAGGGCAATAGTAAATGTTCCGGATCGTATATCAATTTTGCCGTTATTTCTTAAACCGAAAGATAACAAGTTTGCGCCAACTTTGAAAGATTGCGGTTCGTTAAATGTGATTACAATCTGACTTCGAGGTAACTCAAATGAGGTACTTGCTGAGCTCAAAAATCTTGATTCCTTCCAGATTTCTGAGCGTGCAATATACGACCCTGGATTACTGTTTGCTGCTAAATGATGGTGTATATCAATTATAGTGTTTGACCCTGATGAGAGATTTAACGTCCTATTATCTTCAAATTGCAGTGTATTATCAGGGCCTAATATGGTCGTTTTGATAGTATATGCGCCAGTCTGGCCAGTCGTGGTAACAACTTTAAGGGCAACATCCTCATTATTTGAATATACTTGTTTATTTGAAGACAATTTAATATAAGCATGGGGATAAAAACCTTTGAAGCTAAGTTCATATCGCCCTATCATCTGATTCAACTCATCATATAAGAAAGCGCGCATAGTATCATACATATATGCCCTGTCTTCAAAAATGTCTGACCCTGTAATAGTCGTCACCGCTTTGGGCCGAACAGTAACATGCCATTCATGGGGTCTTTTTGTATGTCCAAAAATGCTTTTTATGGTGAGGTGCCTTATTTCGTCTGAATTATTATAGACGTGGAAGGTATAGTCAAAGGTTGCACCAAAGGGAACACTTTGAGATGTTGTAGTAACAGAAAACCAGATTGGTTTATCCGGAGATCCCGTTGTTGAGGGCTTGTTTACAACAAAGCGACTAAAGTCATTCTCTGTTTGGGGTTGGATAATGTCACCCTGGGTATCCAGTAGTACATAATCAGCCCGGTATATGCCCGGTTCTCCATTTCCAGGTATTGTAAACTGAGTAACAAAAATAGTTGATTCAGATGCTGGAACACTTCCTGCGATAATTTGTTCACTAAGAAGCAACGACCTGGTAGGATTATATATTCTTAATTTGACGGAAGATGCATTACTATCCATGTTATTGGTAACCGGGATATTTAAGGATATGGTTTCACCGGGTTTAACTTGAGGGAGTTCTGCTGGTTTTTTCGCCCATGAAATAATATTCGCAACAAGATCGATTTCATATTTATTTGCCTGGCCACGAGAAAACGCAAAATCAGTGTAAAGCGCTGTAACAATAACATGCCCATTTCCGTAAGGGTATAAGATCATGGCTGGTTGTCCGTTTGCTGATCGTCGCAATAAGATTGTGCTGTTGTCAGGGTAGGAACTCAAGTAACCATCAACACCAACATCAATAGTAGCAGATGCAAAACTAGAAAGCATGGCATGATTATTTTCGATGAATACTGAGCCCTGCTGACAGTTTTGATCTTGTTGATAACCATAGCCGGAAACAGACTTGGCTTCGCCCGTTGCAAGGTCGACTGGAGTTGGAAGGATATTCCAATGATGTCCAAGTTGCTGGGCAAAAACGACAAGCGTGCCCCCTAAACGCACATATTCTTCAAGTTTTGCCTTCAGGGTAGCTGATTGCTCATAACCAGCAAGACCTGCCGTAGGAATAAGCAATACCGGATGATCCTGAACGATGGCAGGATCAAAATCAAGATCAAGGAAGCGTGCAGGCTCATTAATCTTGATCATTAACGAGATGGCTTCATTATAAAAACCGTACGCAAATAATGCTATGTCAGGAGAGGTAAGCCAGTCTTTACTTGATGATTTTTCATTCAATTTTTGATGCACTGTCTTGAATTCGTTGTAAATTTTTGTCTTTTCTGATATGGGCATATCTGATGGTGCTCCCCTGCCCTTTCCATACAACTCTTTGAGTCTTTTCCCATACCACACGCCTGTCTTCCCTTTTTTTAGCCCAGTTCTCATAAAAAGATCATTTAACTTCATCTCAGACAAATTAAACCGGTCTTTCCAATAGAATGCATCGCTCACATCAAACCTGTCATCGGGATGATCGCCCCCCGGCCCTTGAAGCGGTTTTGGTAAACATATGTTCCTATAATCGGGAGTCGCTTTGGCAGCTCTATAGATTGAATCAATGTACCCTGCAGTGCTAAGCACCGCCTCTGGGACTAAAAAATCCACATTCTGTTGTAGCTTTTCACTATTAATAAGCAAGCATGACGATTTCTGCTCATCCCAGAGGTCACAGAGTGCCTCTTCACCCCAGAAGGCCCTGCTTTTTTCCGCCGTGGCTTTCATGGCTTGGATTGGATTTATGCTCGACCCAATATCGTAGTTACCCTTGAGGTATGCACTGGTAGTTACTCGATCTTGGAATGAGGAAGATCGGATAATCTCGCCCCACTTATCGTTAATATACTGTTCAAAGGGGTGATGAAAAGGATGTGCCTCTACCTTGACATGCGACGGACAGAACATATCCTGGTATAAGTGAGTGATTCTTCCCAAATAGTCGTATACTCTTGTTTTATCACCCGGCGAAAGGGTCTCAAAGCCTTTGGAGGTACAGTTGGTAAGTTCCTTTATTTTTTCAAGATAGTCCTTGACAGCTTTTGTGGCCTGACGACCAATTGCATTCTCGGCATCATCCCCGATTCTGCTATCATAAAAGTGACTATAAAAATCTCCCCAGCCGTTTGGCCCTAAGGGGGGATCTCGCAGAATAAAATTTAACAGCTGGTTGGTATCTTCGTCGTGAGCACCAATACGGAGGGGCGGGAGGGCGCTTATGTTGATCCAGTCTTCAAACTCTTTGTTGGTCTTATGAACTTCCTTTTTCAGAAGAGCTGCTTCAGCGGTAATAGAGTCGTGGCCACCAAGAAAGGCTGCTGCATTATCACGATTATATATCGTTTTAGTTAAACCTGGATTTTGCGAGGAATTGTCGAAAGCACTTAGGGTTCCTACGATAATCAGAATAAAGACCAAAAACAGCCCGACAAACAAAACACTGTTTTTCATGGCATTCTCCGAAATCTTATTTTAATTATTTAACTTTTCTTGCAATTCACTCATTTTTCTTTCATATTCATTTAAAAAAAAACTAATATTATGTTTTTTATCATGTTCTTTCAGGATTCTGAATGTATCAAGAGCTTTTCTTAGATCTCCCTTCATTTCAAATAGGTAGGCTAGATGGTACAATGATCCTTTGAAGTAAGTTCTTTTTTCTCCTGAATCTGGTTTATCAAGTTTCGCTACAAAATTCTCATGCTTTGTAATTACATAATCCAATTCCCATGCATCACACCCTTCTTTAGCTACAGGCACCTCTACTCCCGACCTTCCCGTTGTGCAATAACGAAACAATGATTGTAGGTATGAATCATACTCGCCTTCTGTCATCAATGTTGGCTTCACGTATATGGTCACTTCAGTCCACCACTTCCAGAAAGATGGTTTAAGACTGATTTCACCTTGCTTATCATTTATGGTCTCAACGGTTACTCGGCATCCCTCGACGTTCATACCAAATCCTAAAGGAGGAATGGGTTGTCTAAAGCTCTTTCGGGGTATAATGAATTTTCCTTCCTTATTGGTTCTCAGATGTGCCGGTGCAAAAGCGGGATGGACGTGGATATCCCCTTGTATGGTAGCGACCTTCAGAGATAAAGTTCCTGTTACCCAGGCATTTTCCACAGGCTGCTTGGTTTCTGCATCAAGGACGGTCCCATGAATAACCGGTGTCCGGACGTAACCAAAAACAAGGTACAATCCCAGTAAAACACCAATGATTGCAGAAATGATAATTGTACACTTAGCAGACTTGCGCATCTTATCCCCCTGGCTAAGATTATAGGGTTATTACGACCAAAAAATCTCGCAAGTGCCATTCATGAAACATACCCCCTCACAAAACAACAGTGTCACAAAATAACTAGTAATCTTTTGATAAATGCTTAAGATGATGTATCTAATTTCGATGATATTATAAGTTTAAAATTCTGTCAATCCCCTTTTTTAAAAAATTTTAAAAGACAGTATTCACTTCTGTTCCCAAACAGGCAGATCTTCTGATGAACGCCCGAATAGAAACTGGAGCACCTCACTCTCTACACAGATATCTTGAGTCTTCATGGTGATCCTGTTCAGGAATGAAGAACTGGATGCCCCATTAGACATGACTCTGAAGATTCAGATGGCATATATGCTTTCCAATAAACAACGGGGTACAATCCTAGGGACTTACACGTGGGATCTACTGCTTTAACAGTTAAATTATTTATGGACCTTCAAGAAAGGGCACTTAACTTTTGGGAACACAAGCCAAGTAACAAGGGTAAGGTGGGGTATGATAGATGGCACAGCAAGGATGGCCACACTGGTTGTTGCTCACGACAAGATAGGGATGGAAAAATAAAAGGTAGAACCTTCATTAATGGTCGATTGAGCCCACACTTCGCCGCCATGTCTTCGAACTATACGCTTTACCGTTGCGAGCCCAATACCGGCCCCTTCAAATTCCTCGGGCGGGTGCAGCCGTTCAAACACTTCAAAAAGGCGTTTACTCTGTTCCATAGGAAACCCCACCCCATTATCCTGAACGTAATAGACAACCCTTCCTGGTTCAGACCAACCACCAAATTTGACATCGGACTGTTCCTTGACCCGGCTGTATTTTATGGCGTTGCCAAGAAGGTTGAGCATCACCTGGCGGATCATGGTTTTATCGGCATTTGCTGGAGGGGCAGGTTTAATAGAAATACTCATAGGGTGTCCCCGATATGCAGCTTTGAACTGGTTAAAAATTTCGATAACCATCCCTTCCATATCGATCATGGAGAGCTTGAGTTTTTTGCGCCCAAGGGCAGAGTATGCAAGAAGGTTGTCTATGAGTTCCCGCATTTGACCTGCGCTTTCCCTGATCATTCGCACAAAATTTTTGCCTTTTTTGTCGAGCCTGTGCCCGTATCGTTCAAGCAGTATCTGTGAAAAACCTTCAACAGCTATGGTTGGTGTTTTCAAATCATGTGATATTGAATAGGAGAAGGCTTTCAATTCTGCATTGATTGATTTGAGCAGAGCAATATTGTCCTGCAAGTCACAATTGAGTTTGAATAATTCCGCAGTTCGACTCGCCACCCTTGCTTCAAGCTCATCCCGGGCCTGTTTCAATTCCATCTCAGCCCTCTTTTGCTCTGTTACATCAGAGAGCATGGTAAGATACCTGTCATCACTTAGCTTTGTTGATCTAAACTCAATATCCTTCTTTTCGCCGTTTCTACATTCAATGGAAAAAACTCTCGATACTCCTTTCTCTGTAATATCTTCCTTCCATGTTTTGAGAACTTCTTTACGACTTTCCGGATCAGGATATGCTTTGAGAAACCAGCTTACCCCATCAGGGACATCCGCAATATCGTATCCTGTTATTTTCGTAAATTCTTCATTGATAAAGAGATATTTTCCTCTTTTGTCAATAATGACTGCCCCGTAGGGGGCTTTCTGTAAAACAGAGAAAAAGACTCTTTTTTCCTTTCTCAGGAGGGTTTCAGCGTGTTTTCTCCTTGTTATGTCATCGACCATTTCGATTGCCGCCACCACTTCGCCTTTTTTATCCCTTAAGGGAGATGCAATGATCTTGAAGTGCCTGATCTTACCGCCCGATGGCGTTCTTGTTACTGACTGGTGCACCTTACCGTCAAGCAAGGTTTTCAGTGTGGGACAGTACGGACAGACGGAGTCGCGAGGAGGGTCGTTGAATGCTGTGAAGCATATGGGCCTGGTGTCCACATGGATGAGAGGAAACCATTTCCTCATCTGATTGTTGAGGGAAATTATCTCCATAGCAGGACTTATGAGGGCAATCCCTACCTCAACATTGTCAATGACGCTTCGATAGCGTTCCTCTGACTCCCTGAGCGCTTCTTCAACCCGTTCAAATCTTTCGAGCCGCTTCTCCAGCTCATGGATTTTCTCCTGCAGAGCGTCAATGCGATTCAAATATATCTGTTCGGAATCAGATAAAACTCTCATAGTACAGGCTCCATCACTATTAATAAGTATAGCAGAGTCGTCCAGGACGAACAGGCAAAAAAACATCTATTGTTCAGATAGCATAAAGCAATGGTTTCAGTAGGCGTTGAAAATAAAATCCTCCTGAAATATAATTGCCATATATGAACAATAAGGAGGTGTGCATGTCCGTACTACTGGAATTTGCCATGTTTCCAACTGATAAGGGCGAGAGTGTCAGCGAGTACGTGGGAAGGATCCTCAAGGTAATCGATGAAGAAGGACATCCCTACACGTTGACAGCCATGGGAACAATCATTGAGGTTCAGTCGCTCGATGATGCCCTGAAGATTGTCGAAAAAGCATACAGACAGTTGGAAAAAGACTGTAATAGAGTTTACTCAACAATCAAGCTTGATATCCGAAAGGGTAGCGTAGGCAGATTAAAGCAAAAGATTGTATCCGTAGAAAAAAAGGTTGGGAAAAAACTGTCCTCATAGGGCCATGTTTGCAAGAAAAATGCTTGACACTGCTTTTTCCCACACATATACTTCCACTATATTTAAATCTACGAAACCCCAATAAGGAGGGCATGATGAAAAAAGTCGTCACTGTTTCACTCGTTGCACTTGCTGTAATCTGTCTTGGCACAGCTGTGTGGGCAGATCAGAAGAATTACGGTTGCGGTCTCGGTTCGATTGCTTTTGAAGGAAACGACGGACTCATTTCTCAGGTTTCTGCAGCTACCACAAACGGAACCTTTGGAAACCAGACATTCGGCATTACGTCCGGAACATCAAACTGCGAGCAGTTCAAAACCTTTGTATCAAACGAGAAGATCAATACATTTGTGGCAGAGAACATGGACAGTCTGGCCAAAGACATAGCCCGTGGACACGGGGAATACCTTGACACGTTTGCAGGCCTCATCGCAGTGCCGGAATCACAAAAAACAGCCATATATGCGTCACTTCAGGCCAATTTTTCAAAAATCTACACCTCCGACTCAGTAAGCTACCTTGATGTGTTGAGAAACATAGACTCTGTAATAGCGTCAAGTTAGGTGATTTGTCCCATAGGAAACCTTGCCAGGGAGATGCGGAGAGTATACATGTTCCGTATCTCCCTTTTCATTCTCTGCCTCATATCCTTTTTCATCATTTTTTCAAAGGTCATTGCTGGCAATCCCACGTATGATCTCGTCCTCATAGAGGAGGCAGACCGCAGGGCATTGTATAATGATAAGTACTGGCACACCCTTCTCCATTATAAGAAGGGAGTTTTTGGTTTGCGCAGCCTCATAGATGACCCCAATTTCTTTCTTGCCCCTGGCGGCAAGCACAATCCAAAGGCAGAACTTGAGGCAACTATTAAGGCTTTTTTTCAGGAACCCGGGGAGGGAACAAAACATCCGGTGTGCAGATTTGTTGCACGTTACACCTGGTTGAAGGAGCAACTTGGTATAGATCCTTCTCAACTCCCTGTACCTGAGTGCACCCACTTCGAACAGCTTATGGTAGAGATCAAACCCGAAGCAGTCTCATTGATCTTTCCTACATCTCACATAAACAGCCCTGCTTCCATGTTTGGCCACACTCTTCTCACCATAGAAACTGCGACACAAAGCAAGCTTCTCTCTCATGCAATCAATTACTCTGCCATTACTACAGACACCTTTGGGCCCCTCTTTGCTGTTAAAGGCTTGTTTGGACTCTACAAAGGCTATTTTTCCATTCTCCCTTACTATGGCAAGTTACAGGAATACAGCGATATAGACCATAGGGACATCTGGGAATATCCCCTCAATTTCACCAAGGAGGAGACCCGGAGACTCCTTATGCACGTTTACGAGCTCGACTCAATTTATTCGGACTACTATTTCTTCGATGAGAACTGCTCTTATGACCTTCTCTTTCTCCTCGATGCAGGAAGACCATCCCTCAATATCACTGATCAGATGGATTTATGGGTAATCCCTATCGACACAATCAGGCTGGCAAAGAAGAACGGCCTGACCAATAAGGCAATTTACAGACCCTCAAAAACAACAAAGGTTCAGTATGTTGCTTCTCTTCTTTCACAAAAGGACCGTGAATCAGCCCGTGCTATGGCAAACGGGGAGATACAACCAAAGGACATTCTTGTACAGGCGATCTCTCAGGATGAGAAAGCCACGACGTGTGATCTGGCCATCGAATACCTTCAATACCTCTACACAAAAAAACGCATTTCAAAGCAGCAGTACCTTGACCGCTTTCTGGAGCTGTTAAAAATCAGAAGCACTCTGGGACAATCAACTGAGGATCGCTATGCCATACCCCAGCCGCCACGACCTGACGAGGGGCACGAATCGAATCGCCTGAGCCTCGGAACTGGAATAAAAAAAGACCGTTTTTTCTATGAGTTACGCTACAGACCTGCCTATCACAGTCTTTTAGACAACGACAAGGGGTACCCGGAAGGCTCCCAGATAGTATTTGGTGATACTACCCTCCGATATTATCCTTCCCTCAACAGGCTGAGGTTAGAATCCCTTGATATTATTGACATCACATCCCTGACGCCGAGAGACCTTTTTTTTCAGCCCCTTTCCTGGAAGATTAAGACCGGCCTGACCCACAGGTACATGGAAGACGGTCGGGAACATATGGTTTACCAGCTCAATCCTGGCGGTGGTTTTGCGTATAAACACAACGCCACAGGACTCTGGTATGCCATGGCAGAGACTGCCCTGAATGTAAGCGGCGCCATGAAAGAAACGTATGCTTTAGGGGCAGGGGCATCTGTTGGATTGATAGCAAAGGTGACGGATTTATTCAAATTCCATGTTTGTGCCCGGAATATCTATTATGGTATTGGGGACTACCACAATTATTTTGAGGCAATGGTGCAGGCAAATTACACTGTAAGCTCCAACACAGGATTGGCTTTTCAGATTTCACGAACAAAAACCCGTTCATTTTATCAGACAGAAGGTGCGTTGTCCTGGAATATCTTCTTTTAGGGCCAGACGAAAGAGCAAGTACATGCTCCATCCCTTTAACAGTCATGCCGGGAATTAATCATTTGCAAATTCCCCTCCAACATTCTAAAATGATTATAAAATTATACCATGATGTGATCGTGGCATTTTGAATTATGCGCTCGCGAAAGGAGGTCGGCAGTGTTTCATCCCACAAAGATTATTGCCATAGGCCTGAATTACCTTGATCATGCCAGGGAGTTCAATATGGAGCTGCCGGCATACCCCCTCATATTTATGAAACCCCAAACCGCTGTTATTGGCAATGCCGAAACTATTATCTACCCTCCCCAAACCAAAGAACTCCACTATGAGGGCGAGCTTGCCATAGTAATAGGCAAAAAGACACGGAATGTGACAGTTGAAAATGCTGAGCACTATATAGCCGGATATACATGTGCGAACGATATAACTGCCAGGGACCTTCAGCGAATGGACGGGCAATGGACAAGATCAAAATCCTTCGATACATTTTGTCCACTGGGTCCAAAGATTGCAAAAAATATCGACCCCACAAATCTTGCAATTGCCACAAGGGTAAATGGCATCACAAAGCAGAAATCGAATACGAACCAGATGATTTTCAATGTTTTTCAACTGGTTTCTTTCATCTCCGGCATCATGACTCTGATGCCGGGGGATATTATTATCACAGGCACACCTTCCGGTGTTGGAGAATTGCAGGCAGGGGACACAGTAGAGGTGGAGATAGAGGAAATCGGGATACTGAAAAATACTGTGATGCGTTTGGCGTAGTATATTTGATGTCAAGAAGCTTAAACTGACAAATGTAAAACCAAAAATATGATATGTAGAATCTTGGAAGTTTTTGCTCTGCTCTCTGCGCTAAACAGATTTTAATGAAAGGAGTAATCCATGGACAACATAACTTTTGATGATTTCATGAAGTTGGATTTGCGGGTTGCGGAAATTAAGGCTTGTGAAGATGTGCCAGGCGCAGACAAGCTGTACAAACTGACTATTGACATGGGTCAGGAACGGACAATTGTAGCTGGAATCAAGCTTCATTACACAAAGGAAGAGCTTTTAGGTAAAAAAATAGCCGTAGTGGCAAACCTTGAACCACGCAAGCTGAGGGGCATCGAATCCCATGGCATGCTTCTCGCAGCATCCAGCGAAGACAAGTCTTCAGTGGTTTTGCTGACTCTTGACCGGGACATAACGCCGGGGGCAAAGATATCATAAATCTGTTTGAATTTAAATGTATTGATTCGTTTGATTTTGAGAAATTGACTCTGTATCAAATGGCGCTGGACTTTAATGATAGAATCAACATTACAGGACAGTTTCCGCCAGAGGAAAAATTTAGCCCTGTGGATCAATATAGAAGGGCCTCTGCATACTTCCCGTTGAATATCGTTGATATCTCTTTCAGACAAAGATATCTCGAGAAAGATGTGAGTGATCAGGGGAGGTCAGGCTATGCCGATCCATCCCGAATGATTCATTACCTTTTGAAATCTGTGTGGCGGAATGCAGAACAACGAGCATAGAAAAGATGATTAATAGCCTTTTTCTTTTCATAACCGGTCTCACGATTTTTCTTTTTGGAATGATCAAGCTGAGTACCCTCATGCGGGGGCTCTTCAGTGGCAGAATCAGGGGTTACATTCGTATGTCTGTCAGGAGGCCAATTTACGGTCTTTTTCTCGGGATAGTTTCAACTATCCTTTTTCAAAGCAGTTTAGCCACAACACTTGTTACCGTTGGCATTGTCAGTGCAGGCCTTGTCAGCTTCTACCATTCCCTCGGCATAATATTGGGTGCAGATATTGGTACAACACTTACTGCTCAACTCGTCGTGTGGAAGGTAACAAGCATTTCACCACTCATAATCTTCGCAGGCGGCTTCCTTTTCTTTGCCGGGAAGGAGCAGTGGAAAACAATCGGCGAAGCAGTCTTCTATTTCGGGATTATATTTTTCGGATTAAGCCTGATCAGTGATGCCACATCTCCTCTCAAGGAGAACGAGGCTTTCCTGCATTTTTTTCGCAATACAAAAAACCCCTTTATAGGTCTCGCTATCGGGCTTATTTTCACTGCAATTGTTCACTCTTCTGCCATCCCGGTCAGTACCCTCATCATTCTCGGGCAACAGGGTCTGATAAGCATTGAGAATGCCCTTCCTATTGTCCTTGGTGCAAATATCGGTACAACGGTCACAGCCATCATGGAGGCCACTGTTACAAATGTGAACGGCAAAAGGACTGCCATTGCCCATCTTATGTTTAAGGTCTTTGGCGTTGTCCTCTGCCTGGCTCTCTTTCCATTCTTTGTTTTGTCGGTAAAGAAAATGTCAGGCAGCGTTGCTCAACAGATTGCATACAGCCATTTCCTTCTAAACCTCACGATTGCAATGATCTTCATCTTTATCCTTAAACCATTCTCCCGGCTTCTTGAAGCGATTATTCCTGGAACTGATCAAGTTTTACCTCTATGGCCTGAATTCCTTGACGAAAAATGTCTTGTGTCTCCAGAAGAAGCGCTCGTATGTGTAAACAAAGAGCTTGGGAGGGAGATCGCCCTGACTCAAAAAATGCTTATTACGAGCATTTCACTCATCGATAAGTTTAAACCAGCGAAACAACGAGATTTGGCCTACATCGAGCTTGTTGTTAACAACGTTCAGACTGAGATAACTCAATATCTCTGGAATCTCTCATGTAACCACCTTACGCCGGCCCTCTCAAAGAGATTGTTTGCATTCTCCTCTCTTGTTTATGATATTGAAAGGATTGGTGACCGTTCAACCAACATAGCTGAGTTGGCAGAATCAAGACATAAAAGAAAGGCTCAATTTTCAGAGCCAGCCAAGAAAGAACTCGACGAGATAAGCAAACTTGTTGTGAGGAATCTTGATGATGCTGCCATGCTCATCGAGCAACGGGATACCAAAAGGATACAGGATGTTTTCGAACGCCACCTTGAAGTTCTTTTGGCGATTAAGGCGGCAACACAGAAACACCTGGAAAGATTTTATCAGAAGGTGTGCCTTGCTGAGGCCGGTCCTATTTTTGTGGATGTTCTTGTAAACCTGGAACGTATATCTGATCACTGCCAGGTCATCGCGGAACATATTAGCAATGTCGATGAATAACCCTCATGGGCCGTTGAAACTATCATTACAGGGTTTTGATATAAAAAAGCCCGTCGTCATGACGGGCTTTTTTTGTGAATCCGCCTTAACTACTGTTTCTTGAATTCCTTTTCCATGGCCTCTTTGGCAGGTTTTACATACATATCTCTCAGTTTTGGCTTTTCAATCTTACCGGCCGGGTTTCTGGGGATAGTGGTATAGACCATCTTCTCAGGCCATTTGTACTTGGCAAGGCCCTTATCTTTCACAAAGTTTATGATTTCTTCGTCTGTGATTGTCTCGCCTTCTTTTGGCTGGACTATCGCCATAACAATTTCAACAAGCCTTGGATGAGGGTATCCGAGGACTGCAACATCCTGAATCTTGGGGTGTTTCCTGAGGGTATCCTCAATCTCTGCCGGGAAGATATTTTCTCCTCCTCTAATAATAAGGTCTTTAGCACGGTCTGCAAAGAAGATAAACCCTTCTTCGTCTTCATAGGCAAGGTCACCGGTGTAGAGCCAACCATCCTTGATGGTTTCTGCTGTTTTTTCAGGGTTGAACGCATACTCCTTCATGAGTCTTGGCCCTTTGAGAAGGAGTTCTCCCACTGCACCGTTTGTCAGCCTGTTGCCCGCGCTATCTACAATTTTTGCCTCCATGAAGACCGTTGCCTTGCCAATAGATCCTGGTTTTCTCATAATATCTTCATCGTAGCAGTTTAGTGTTCCGCCACCGCCACCCTCTGTAATACCATAGATGTTTGCAATGGGCAGATTTGGGAATATCTTTTTCGAGTCTTCAAGCAAGACGTAGGGCACTGGCTGTGCGCCTATCTCGATATGCCTTAACGCTGATAAATCATACTTTTTGATATCAACCTGCCCTGTTTTGATTGCGCTGATCACATCAGACCATGTAGGAACGGTATTCCATCCTCCTGTACACTTTTCGTCAGCCATAGACTTGAGATAGAATTCTGGCTTGAGATCCATGGGCATGAGTATTTTGCCAGCGGCGATATAGCATGGGAAGGACAGGAAAAGAGTGCCGCTGTGGTAGAAGGGATGGGGTGAAAGATAGATACTGCTATAACCTTCGTTGTATGTCAGGGCATTGCCCAAACCTATGAAGAATAGCGTTTTATGTGTATGAGAGACCGGCTTCGGCGCTCCGGTTGTTCCAGAGGTAAACATGAGTTCTGCCATGTCGTTGTCATCAACGTCAACGCAGACACTGCTGCCATCACCCTTTTGCATAATTTCCTCATATGATTTCACACCTGCAGGTGTCTGGCCAAGGCATATGAAGTTTTTGCAATAATCCATATCTTTCATAATGGGTTCTACCCTGGCATTGAACTGATCACCAAAAAGAAAGGCTTTGCACTTGGTAACATCTGCAGCATATTTGATATCTGCGCTTGCAAAACGGAAATTCAGAGGCGTCACTGTAGCGCCGGTTTTCAGCACGGCGATATAGCTTGCATACCATTCCATACAGTTCATCATCAGGTGAAGGACAATGTCGCCCTTCTTTACCCCACACTCCTTCATAAGGTAGTTTGCAAACTTGTTTGCCTGATCATCAAACTGCTCCCATGTCAGGCTTCTCCTGATTCCTTTTTCAGCGTAGCTTTCAATGATGAACTCGCGTTTCGGAAACTTTGATGCATTGAGACCGGAAAACATACCAAAATTCATAAAACCCTCCTTATTGTGTATACAATCATTTTGTATACATTTTTTTTATGCGTTTTTTTGTATTGCGTTAATTTTTTTAGCATGATAAATTGATCAGTGTTGTTTGTCAATACAAAAATTAGCAAAAAACACAAATAATTGAGGAGGTAGTATAGATGGCTGACATATATATCCATATCGGTGAAGTTCTGGCAAGAAATGCACGTAAATTCCCTAATGATATTGCTCTTGTTGAAAGGGTTCCGGCAGAAAAAAAGAGAACTGAAATAACGTGGAAGCAGTTTGACGACCAGGCAAACCAATTCTCCAACGTTCTTGCCTCAAAAGGTGTGAAGAAGGGCGACAAAGTGCTCCACTTCATGATGAATTCTATCGATTGGCTTGTTGCATACTTTGGTGTTGTTCGAACAGGCGCATGGGTCGTACCACTCAACTTCCGGTTTACTGCTGAGGACGTTAAATACTGTTCCGAGGTTGCAGAGCCCATGGTAGTGGTATACGATGAGGAGTTTGCTCCGAAAATAGATGCTATCAAAGATCAACTGCCTACAGTAAAATCCTTTATCTGTCTCGGTGAAAAAATACCAGCCTATGCTGAATCATTCAAAAAACTTATGGAGACAGCCCCTGCCAAGTCACTGGAGGTAGAGCTGACCTTTGATGACACGTGTGGGCTCTATTTCACGTCCGGTACAACAGGACAACCTAAGCCGATTCTTCTTACCCATAAAAATATGATGTGTGCCTGTATAACAGAAAATGCCCACCACTGGCAGAGAAAGAAAGATGTTTTCATCCTTATTCCTCCCCTCTATCATACAGGTGCGAAAATGCATTGGTTCGGGAGCTTTATAGTTGGCGGCAAGGCTGTCATCCTCAAAGGAGTTTCCCCGGAATGGACACTCGAAGCAGTAAGTGAAGAAGGCGGAACGATCGTATGGCTCCTTGTGCCCTGGGCTCAAGATATCCTTTTGAAGTTCGACAGTGGCGAGCTCAAACCGGAAAACTATAAACTTGACCAGTGGAGGCTCATGCATATCGGCGCTCAACCTGTCCCCCCGAGTCTTATCAAACACTGGAAAACATACTTCCCGAATATGCAGTATGACACTAACTTTGGTCTCAGCGAATCAACCGGACCAGGCTGCGTCCATTTAGGCATCGGCAATGAACACAAGATCGGTGCTATCGGCATACCAGGCTTTAACTGGGAGGCAAGGATTGTTGATGAGAATGGGAATGATGTTAAAAGGGGCGATCCAGGGGAACTGATCGTCCGCGGTGATGGTGTTATGAGAGAATATTACAAGAACCCTGAGGCAACAGCAAAAACACTCATTAAAGGGTGGTTGTTTACCGGTGACATGGCGCGAATAGATGAAGATGGCTTCATCTGGCTTGTGGACAGGAAAAAGGATGTTATCATCACAGGTGGTGAGAATGTCTTCCCTGTGGAGGTTGAGGATTTTCTCCATACGAACCCTAATGTTAAGGATGCAGCAGCTATCGGTCTGCCTGACGAACGCCTCGGAGAGATTGTTGCAGTTATCATCGATGTAGCTCCCGGCAAGAGCCTCACAGCAGACGAGGTCCTTAAATTCTGTGAAGGCCTGCCCAAGTACAAAAGGCCGCGGAAGGTCTTCTTTGGAGAGGTGCCACGGAATCCGACCGGGAAAATCGAGAAACCAAAACTAAGAAAGATGTATTCTGGAATGGAAGAAGCGTTTAAAATATAAGCAGTAGGCTGTAGAAAAGGGGGCGATGGGAACAGTGAAACTGGCTGAACCTGTCGTCCCTTTTCTTACACCATCGGCAAGATATGCGTCCTACCCCGCTGGAAAAAACCCTCGACTACACATTTAAGAATAAAGACCTCCTCCATCAGGCCATTACCCACAGCTCGTGCTTTAATGAAAAAAAGGCAACCCGCCATTCTGACAACGAAAAACTCGAATACCTTGGTGACGCAATTCTTAACAGCGTTATTACCATTCTGCTCTATAAAAAATATAAAGACAAAGACGAAGGGTTCCTGAGCAATGCCCGGTCCTGTCTTGTTAAACGGGAAACCTTAACCGAGGCAGCAAAATCCATAGACCTTTCAAAGCATATGTCATACGGTTTCGGAGAACAGAATGTGCCACAGGAATCAAAGGTTCTTTCAAACATGATGGAAGCTCTCATAGGCGCTATCTATCTTGATGGAGGTATGAGAAAGGTTACCAGGGTTATCAAGCAGCTCTTTTCTCCTTTCTTTACCGAGGAAAAATTGACTGAGAAAAACCCAAAAAACCTTCTCCAGGAGTATTCCCAGAAAAAATGGGGAATACTTCCAAGATATAAGTTCTCCCGAAAAACCAGGAGCGGTTTTGCTGTCCTTGTCTATATCGGAAAGGATCAAAAAGCAAAAGGGAGCGGTAAAAGCAAGAAGGAAGCAGAACAAAATGCTGCACGGGAACTGCTCCAACAACTGGAAGGCGGTGACGCGTAACGCGTAATCGGTGATCGGCAAGAAAAAAGCACGGGGTAGAGCACATGGAGCGCAGAGGAATGCTTAAAATATTCGGTAATGCGCATCAGGCATCTACTGTGCTCATCACCTGTTGCCCATTACCTATGGCTCACAATTTCGAATGATCATCCCTATCTTCCTCCCTCATCTCGGCTGTCAGAGCCGTTGTATCTATTGCGATCAGGATGTCATAACAGACATTGAAAAAGATGATATAGGGACGAGGATCGATGAATCTCTTGCCGGGAGAAAAGGTCCATTAGAAGTGGGTCTCTACGGTGGAAATATCTTCGGGTTGAATTCAGAAGACGTGAAACGTTTATTTTCGTATTTCCGCAGTCATGAGGATAAAATCACAAATTTCAGAGTTTCAACAAAGCCCATTCCTCTGGACCCTGAGGTCATTGCCATTCTCAGAGAGAACAGGACCACAGTCATCGAACTTGGCATACCTGCATTCAATGATCACATATTATGGTTTCTGAACCGAAGGCATACTACTGCTGATCTGATAAATGCATTCAGCATGCTCACAGGGGAAGGATTTCAGGTTGCCTTACAGGTTATGGTTGGCCTTCCCCATGAGACATTGGATGACGTCAGAGGGACTGTCAGAAATATAGTAAAACTGAAGCCTTCATATATAAGGATCTACCCGCTCGCATTTATAAGTGGGACACCCCTGGCTGCCATGCATGAGGCTGGGGCATTTACCGCAATTACCTTTGAGGAAACCCTTCAACGGACAGTGTTGATTTATCTTAATGCATTGCAGCATGGGATAAAAACAGTGAAGATGGGTCTCACGGACAACGAAGTAATAAAGGACAGGATTGTGGGAGGCTATTACCATCCAGCCTTCGGATTTCTCGTAAAGAGTCAGGCTTTCCATCAGGCCCTAATGGCCAGAGTCATTGAGGGGGGGTTCACTGGATATGCCACTGTTTGTCTCAACAGTCGCGATATCTCCCATTTTCTTGGATACAAACGTACAAACCTTGCCCGATTCCGTGAAGCCGGCTTATCTGTTACGTGGGAGGCTGCAAATATTGCTCCTGGAACGTTTATCCTGAAAACAGGAAAAAAAAAGATATGGGGGACCATTTTTGATGCCCTGTCCGAACTGAACAAGTAGGTTCCCACTGAAAGCACAGGCTCCTGCAGCAGGTGAGAGGTAGAAGTAAGTTTATGCGGATATATCGCTAGAATACATTGATTACATGGTTATTCAAAAAGAGGGTGTATTGTTTCAATTAAATTGATATAATTGGAAAATTAGTATTTTCGGGAAGGCAAATTGTATTCTCATTGACTTGTATTATTTTTTGTGTTGCTTTAGCTGTAGACTCACACGGACAAGGCCGCGGCACTAAAATATACTTGCTGCAGATGAATCTATAAATGGATTCACCTGCCTTTGAAAACACTGACCTCCTGTGCTGCTTGCGTCTTTCGCGGGAAGCTAAACAGCGAATGCCATGAGCTTGACGGGGAGGTTCTAACAGCTCTGCTGGTGGAGGGAACGATGGGCATGGAGAAAGTCGTGGTAATCGAGAGGACCGTCCCTGCCCCGCCTGCAGGCAGGTATTATGAGGGAGCCAGGATTATGCCGTTCCTTGAATCAGCAGCAGGTTCAAGAATGTATAGCCCCTTGGGGTCGGGCTATCACGATGCCTACCCTGGGGTCTTCCAAATAACACCTGGCGGGGTTAATCCTGAACGGTACCGTTTTGCCGGTGATGTATTAGAACATGCCGCATCAGAAAAGAGGTTTGTAGATTTTATCATTTCTCTGCCAGGTGACCAATAATGAAACAGAAGCTCATCCGGTTATACACTTTCTTCATTCTTTCCCTGCTGTGCCTTATTTGCTTTACTTCTGTATCGGCTGCCGCCACGGTGAATCAGTATGGCATTGTCTCTGACAACCCCTATGTTATCGACCGGTTCATGCACGAGGGCAATTGGGTTGATCAGGTCATCGTTCCGGGCCGTCCTCCTCCAATTTATAGGGCACGGGCGGCCATAATCCCGGAACCACAGAAAACTGCGGGTACAAACACACTTACCAATGTTCCTGCCTTTGACTGGAGTTATGGCTGCTCTGCCACTGCCGCAGCCATGATATTTGGTTATTATGACAACACTGGATATCCTGATATCTACACCGGGCCGACCAACGACGGTAATATGCCCATGACCAATGAAGCCTGGGGGCAAGGAGAATGTCCTCTGAGTGCAACACGCCAGGAGATAGACGGGCGGACAACAAGAGGCCATGTGGATGATTACTGGGTTGGCTACGGAAGCACTGCACCTGATCCGTTTATTACCCATGGTTGGGTCGAACACACTAAGAGCGAGTGCACAGGTGACTTCATGGGCACCAATCAGTCTCAATACGATAATTTTGACGGTTCAACCACGTTTTTTCTGTACACTGATGGCAGCCCCACGTATGACTTTACGCTGTATGAGCCTGACAAGCGAGACGGATGTCACGGCATGAGACTTTTTCTCGAGAGCAGGGGATACACAGCAAGCAGTAATTATTCTCAATATATCCTGGGATATTCAAGCAATATCCGTGGGTTTACCTTTGAGGATTACAAGCAGGAGATCGATGCCGGAAGGCCGGTTATGATCCAGGTGGCAGGCCACAGCATGGTCGGATACGGGTACAATGACACGGGAACACTGGTTTATCTTCACGATACCTGGGATTATGAGCCTCATGAAATGACCTGGGGCGGAAACTATGTAGGAATGCAACACTGGGGCGTCACAGTTCTTGTGCCATCCACAGCCCCGCCAGGTACTTCCACCCTCAGAGTCACTATCTCTGGCAGCGGTGTGGGAACTGTCATTTCATCACCATCCGGCATTGACTGCGGAACCGACTGTTCCGGGGTATTCGAACACGGAACTCTGGTAACCTTGACCGCCCAGCCAGACGCACACTATTTATTCACCGGCTGGTCAGGCGCATGCGCGGGCACAAATCCTGAATGCGTTATAATCGTAAATGAAGATCAGGCAGTAAATGCCACATTTGAAAAACCGCTTTCTGTAAATGAAGGCTCCATAGGCACTGTACTCACTATCAACGGAACAGGATTTGGAACCAGAAAAGGAAAGGTTCTCGCAGGGGGCATTGCCGCAAAAATTGCGAAAGGCGACTGGACAGATACCAGAATCACATGCACTATCACAAAACCCCCACTCCCGGCAGAGATGGCTTATCCCGTGGCGGTCGTTGTCAACAATGTATCTCGCCACCTTGATGACACCTTCACTGTAAGGAACCCTGTGCTCGATGATCTTTTGGTCAGCAGGGGAAGATTCCCGGATGTGCTTACCGTAACAGGAAAGTTCTTCGGTAGCAAAAAAGGCAAGGTCTACCTTGAAGACCTGTATGGAAAAAAGAAGAACCTGAAAGTCACCTTCTGGGAGATGATTCCATCCACTGGAATAAGCACGTTGATGTTCAGAGTACCAAGGCCTTCAAAGAAATTTCCTGCGGGTAACCCGTACGTTCTGAAGGTCGCGGGCAAGATAGGGACGGCAATAGCAAACACAGGCTTTGTAATAGAAGGGCCTCTACCGTAAACTGCAGACGACAGTGGGTTTTATTTTATAACCTCCTGCCCCTTTTACTCCCCTGTCGAAGCTTTCATTTTATAAACAGTCCGTTACCAATCTTCCCTTTTCAGCCTGTCCACCCCTTCGTATACTATCTCTCTCTTCATCGATTCTCTCACCACTGCGCTGAATATGGCTTTTTTGTCAAGCTTCATGGGGGAAGTGAATTGAAGAAAAAACCGGATTCTATCACCGGTACTGACACGCCTGGGTATGGTGGTATTCAATTGGATCAACATCCTTTTCAAAGACTCCTCATCGAGAGCTCTGAATCGGATATCCTCCACATCAAGTAACATAAACCCCTCTTCATGGAAGACGAAGACATTACATGCCTTCATGTCTTTGTGAATAATCTTTTTTCGGGTAATCATCAGTAGGAAGTCAGTAAGTCTTGCAATAAAGCGCCTTCTCTCGTGCGTAGCCATGGTATCGTATTTTCCATCGAGGTAGCGGTCGAGCTCCTGGCCTTTTCCCTGCAAATTCTCCATAGTGATAGACCCCATCGAACCATCACCGGGACGCTCCACGTAGAATGCGGTCGGGGCAATGCTGAGATTCATGTAGGCGAGGACCACATGGTTTCTCCATGCCCTTTCAAGTCTGTGTCTACTGGCATAGGTTTTCCGGATATGATCGGTATACTGCTCCACGCGTATTTTGCGGTCGACCTTGATAACCCTTTGTAACCCTCCTACGGCCCTGCTTTCCATACCCGTTATGTAAAACCTGTTTCCACGGACTACAATCATCGATGTTTCCTGAAAAGCCCTTTCCTTCTTTTTCCTGATCCAGCGATTTGCCAGCCGATCCATCTCCTGCTCCACCAACCCCTGAATGCCGGTGTTTCCATAGCTCGCAAAAAAGGCTGATTTCTCATCAGAATCTAAATAACTGTAAATATTTACAAGAACGTGGGACAGATTGGAGGCTTCATCGAGCAGTGTAAATGATGCCTTTATTCTCGTCTTGTGAAGGTCGATAAGGTAAAGTTGCTCATCACAGACAAGAATGTTGTCACTATGAAGATCATTATGTCTAACATGGTGCATTTTGAGAATATTGAGAAATACGGCAAGCATTTCAAGCAGTTCAGAATGGCGCTCAGACTCCTTGAACACTGTCAGGAGGCTTCTGCCCTCAATCCATTTCTGAATGATGTATGAACCCATCCGAGACACTCCGTATCCAAGTGGTTTCGCTGTTTTGATAGAACGAGAAAGAAGAAAATTACCCAACCTATATTCTCTCTTGCCTCTTGAGGAAATTCTATTTCTTATAAAACCAGGCAGTCCTTTCTCTTTAAATGATTTTATGAAAATCTGGCTATCATTATAATCGGCAATAACATAACTCCTCCCGTGGCTGCCATCCGGTATTACAACGTTTCTCAGTACAGGTATGAGCCCCTCATCTTCAACAAACCATTCGATCCCTTGAATCTTGTATGATTTCATAGGTTTTCTATAATCTCCACAACTCTTGGCCCCCATACCCTGAGAGAGTATCTTTCCTCAATAACATCTCTTGCCGCTTTGCCCATGATGGCTCTTTTTTGTGTATCACTGGAAAGTACCTCTATTGCCTCTTTCCAGCCATCAATATCTCGCCTCAGCATGCCATTGACCCCATTTGATATTATTTCTTGTGCCACACCAAAGGGATGGGCAATGGAAGGCAGACCAGATGCCATATACTGAATAAGTTTGAGCCCACATTTCCCCCTTGACCATATGTCATCCCTTAGAGGCATGACACCGATGTCGAAGCTGTTGAGCATGTCTTTTTCCTGATCAGCGGCCCATTTCTCAAAAACCACATTTGCGGCCTTTGTATTGAGGGATTTGTCAGCCACAATCTTGAATATCACTCCTGCCGTATCAGAGGCGTTGAGAACTAATTGTTCCAGATCTACCAGGTACCTGAGCGTAGACCTGCTTCCTATCCATCCTACAACCATTTGTTCTGTTTCACTATGTTTCTTGACAGGGTATTCGTCTGTATTGACCACGGTTGGAACGTAATAAATAGCGTCGGCCCTGTGTTTTTTTGCTTCCTGGAAGAGAAAGTTGTTTCCACAGAAAACAGCATCAGCATGTCTGACCATATTTCTGAATTTTCGAGCCCTCGTTGTGCTGTCCCCTCGGAAACCGTGCATTACTGCATCGTCAAAATCATACACAATTCTTTTGACCGATGCCCTGATGATAGACAGCTTCAAAGGGTTAAACAATAGCCTCTGGATATAGAGCACATCGGCGCTACGTATCTGTTCAACAACCTTGAGAAAACTCATTCGCGAAGTAAGCAGCTCAACCTGAAAACCACAGGCCTCTAAAAAGGGGAAGTACTGCTGTATTCTGTATCCCTGGGGATTCTGATGGGTAAAAAAGACAATCCGTTTCATGCCAATTCCTTAATCCATTCTAACAACTTTGGGGCACAGACCTGGACAGTGTATTCATCCATAATCTTTCTTCTCCCCTCCCTACCCATCTTTTCCCGCAATGACGCATCCTCCACAAGGACTGAAAGCTTCTCAATCCATTCATCCTGAGTATTCGCCCACAGGCCATTCACATTATCTTCTATTACATCCCGGTTAATACCGACTGGTGTGCATACTGCTGGCACACCAACCCCGAGATACTGAATTATCTTGAATCCACATTTGCCTTTAGACCATAGATCATCAAAAAGCGGCATTAATCCGATATCAAGGGACTTAAGATCATCGATCTCTCTTTCATAATTCCACAGTATCTTCCTCAGGCTGATGTCTCTCGTCTCAATAAAGGTGTCACAAATTATGGTGAGAACAACATTCTTGTACTTTCTCCCCACTGCTTCCCACACATCTTTATAGCTTTCCATGTAGTGGATGCTACCGTGGTCTCCAATCCATCCCAAGTTGACCGTATCGCTCACGCTGATCTGTTTTTCCTGGTAACGTTCGGCATCAACAGGCGTTGGGAGTACCTTTACATTGCTGTGATATTTTTCCGCTTCCTGTTTCAAGAACTCGTTCCCTGCAACTACAAAATCTGTGTAGTGCAGCATCCTTTTAAAACTCATCGTTCTTCGCAACGAATAAGGGTTTTTTGAGAGAGAATTCTTGAACATGACCGCATCGTCAAAATCATAGACTATTTTCTTTTTCAAACGTTTCAGAGCTAAAAGGACTGAACGGGGAAGGCGTTTCCGCTGGACAAAGATAATATCGCCATCTCTGAGAGGCTCCCATAATGATGACCAGCCGGCCACACCCGCCGGAAACTCAAACACCTTTGTGTCAACGCCCGCTGTATGAAAAAAGGGAAGATACTGGAGAACCCTGTACCTGCTTGCCGCAACACTCATACCCTGAACAAGAAAGACGACTTTCAAGAGATCAATCCTTATTTAAAGGATGCGGCAGTATATCCGTTGCGTGGTGGTTCTGTCTTGGCACTGCTGACTGATAAATGGTAATTGATAAATGGTTCATCCGGTGTCCAAAATCATAACACGGGGTCGTGAAAAAGCAAATACTTTAAATAATGTAAAAAATATTGCACTACTTTTTAAACTGTGCCATACTGTCTTACAAGGTTTCGGAAGTTTCTGTTATTACTGCAGTAGCTCGTACCGTTGCATTGTAGTATCTTCATAACACAGTTCCGCATTCCTTAAAATTGTGCAAAGGAGGTGTTTTTCGCGTGGCAAAGGGAACTGTTAAGTGGTTTAACGATGCCAAGGGTTATGGCTTCATAACCCAGGAAGACGGCACAGATGTCTTTGTTCATCATACCGCAATCCAGGGAACAGGTTTTAAGACCCTCTCTGAAGGACAGGCTGTTAGCTTTGATGTTACGGATAGCGCAAAAGGCCTGCAGGCAACAAATGTTGTAAAGCTTTAGAAAATAATTTTACAGGCCCTGAGTCATCAGGGTCTGTCCCATCCAATATCCTTTATCATAGTGAAGGATAAACAGTGCGATCTTTCAGCACTGTTTTAAAATATCTGCAGTAATCCATCTCTCCAGAAAGTAATTCAAGAAAATATTTGCACCATTTTGCATTTCCACTCATTTTACACATCGCGTATGTATTGATCCATCTGTTGAAATAGAGGGTTCTTGCTAGTCGGGCCTGGGCGAAAAGACCACGCAGGTGCCTTTTAACTAAAACATTGTACGTTTGAACCTGATCTCCCTGTGTAGTGAGTATCGCTTGAGCGGCAAAAGTCCCGCTCAAGATAGCAAAATAGATCCCCTCCCCTGTTAGCGGCTCCACTAACCTTGCTGCATCGCCAACAAGCAGTATATTGCCGGCACCCAATGTTTTGAAATGGTTGTTGAGTGGAACAGGATGCCCCTTGATCTTTCTCGCTATCCGACTCGGGTCCACACAAACAGCAGCGAGCAAACGCCTGAAGGCAACGAGCAGGTTTTTGTCATCATAGTGCGTCAAGCCTGCAATACCTACTGTTGCAAAATCTTTCTTCGGGAATACCCACCCGTACCCGATCTTGACATAGCCAAAGAAAACCCATGGGAATACATCTTCAGGTGGCACATAGAATTTCAGATTATCATAACCAATGTTCACTTCAAGGCCAAGAGGAAATTTTTCATCATTTTTTGTGCCGCGAAGCTCCTTGCGCACTGTACTGTGGCAACCATCTGCGCCGATTATATAATCTGCACTAATTACCCTTCCGGAAGCAGTATGAATTTTTCCCCTGTCGATTTCCATAACCTCATCTCCCAGGTAGGCTGTACATCCCGCTTTTCTGGCCTCTTGGAGGAAAAAATCATCAAAATCATACCTGTGGACCATGAACAGTGTTTGGTCGGACCTGTAACTTGAGATCCTACCAAAATCGGCATGATACACACCAAATGCATTGTAACGAGAGTCAATCATACTCTCTAAAGAAACTGAGTAGGTTTTTTGAAGAAGCTTGGCTGTCTTCTCGGTTATCATTCCCCCGCAGAGCTTCTCACGGGGAAACCTTGCCTTATCGATAATCAGTGTATTTTTCCCGGCCTTCGCCAGGGTTATTCCTGCTGCAGAACCAGCACAGCTCCCACCGACGATAATAACATCATATTTCTCCATATTCTTTTTATATCACACTTTATGATGCAAATTAGCATGTATCTCGGTTATCCTGGGCGACGTTATCGTCGAAATATTCCATCATTTTCGACATATTTTTCCAGCTACTTTCAAAGCAATCACCGGGTTTGACTAAAAAAAGCCATACTTAACAATCGATTATCTGTTTACTGTTCCATGGCATGGCCGTTGCTATAAAAGTAAATATTTAAGATGCCTCACTTATCCAGGGAGAGTTTCCCCACTCCCCCCTAGAAAAGCCGGCTGCAGTAATTGCGAGACCGACTTACACCTCTCCCTGGATATCTTCCTTTACGGGTCACTGTTGGCGGTTCACGGTTTTTCTTTACTTCGTGCTTTTCACTTCTAACTTCTAGCTTTTTATATTTTACTGTCTTTCATATCCCCCACCCGCCTGAAACGGTTATGGTCGATCCTGTTATGAATGAAGAATCATCAGATGCAAGAAAAGCTGCCACCTTTGCTACTTCAATCGGTTCGCCCATACGACCGAGCAAAGTCTGTTCAATAATAGGGATCTTGTATTTGTCCGGCAACCTGATCATCGGTGGTGTCTTAATGAGACCTGGGACAATGGCATTAACCGTTACACCATCTTTTCCTGCTTCACGGGCTGCCGTTTTTGTCAATCCGATCACAGCGGCTTTGGCAGTGGAATATGCTGCCTCACCCTTAGCTCCCTGTACACCATATATGGAACTGATATTGATGATCCTGCCCCACCTAGCTGCCCGCATCTCCTGTATAAATGATTTAATCAGAAAAAAAGGCACGCCAACGTGAATGCCGAGCACTGCATTAAACTGCTCTTTACCAATCTTCATGGTGGTACCCGGACGGTCAAATCCAGCGTTGTTCACAAGAATGTCTATGTGTGCTTGAGACTTGACCACGTCAATGATCTTGTGAAGTTTTCTGTGATGGGTAAGGTCAATGAGGATCGCTTTGACGTGCCCACCTTTTTCAGTAATCTGGTCGGCTACCTTTGGCAGGGTCCTCTTATTCTTATCCATGAGAACAAGGTTTGCACCGCGTTCAGCAAAGACTTCGGCACATGCCTGGCCAATACCCTGTCCTGCCCCTGTAATCAATGCCGTTCGACCGATAAGGTTCATCAAACCCTCCTGGAGAAAAATCTGTGGCACTACGGTATCAGAAGCTGTTTTCCATTGTCAATGAAATAAAACGCATGGCGAACAGTTCACAGATAAAATGGCAGCCTGTAAACAACGCAATACTCCTCTATCAGCTATAGGTTTAGAGATCTTTTGTGCTGCCTTCTTATGGCTTCTTCGTAAGCGTAAATCAGTCCGCTGGCTTCTGCGTCAACACCCGGCCATTTTGAGGCCCGGTCTCTGCCTGCTTTGTTCAATTCATTTCTCAGTTGCCCGTCATCAACGAGTTTTAATGCTTGTCTGATAAAGTCATTTTTGTCTGATAGTTCAAAAAGAAGTCCACAGGCAGGAACATTTTCTCGCCCTATGATTGGCCACCTATTTCCCGGGATGTCTGATGCTAAAATAGGTTTCCCTGCACCAATAGCCTCGAGAACAGCATTGGAGAGTCCTTCAGAGGAAGATGAATTTATGACAACGTCTACTGTTGCATATGCTGAGCGCATAGAACCATGAGGAATAATCGGTATCCATTGGGCAAACTCACTCTGCCGTTCCAGTTCTTCCTGGAAACGGGCTGCATAGTCCTGATCGAGCGGCTTGCCTGCAAAAACTAGTCGAACATGGGGACGCAATTCATAAACTGATCGCATTGCGATAAGCGTCTCAAGGTTTCGTTTCACCGGTCTTATGCCGGCAGGGAGAAAAAAAACAAAGTGCTTCGGTGACCAGCCCGTTATTTTTCGGAGGTCAAAACTGTCATCTCCAAACCACGTATATGTTTTCGGCACATGCAGGATTCTATTTTTCAAATCAGGAAAAAGCGTTGCCAACCTATTGGCTGTCCATTCGCCCTGGGTAACGATAATACAAGCCCTCCTGCAAACCCGGGCAACAATTGTATTCAAATTGTGTACCTGTCCATCCTGAGACAAGATATCTGTCCCTGCAGGAGATACGACGAGGGGGAGCCCATCATACTGCTCTATAATTTTCTGGTCAAGAAACAGGCCTCCTGCTTTGGAAACATGGTGAGCATGGACAACATCCGCCTTAGTGCTTTCAATATTCTTCACAAGATTGTCAGCATCAAGATTCGTGGTTGCGATTACACGTACAAACAATCCCTTCCCGATCAGGGACTGCCTCCAACGTTCAGCAGAGATTGCGTTGCCCGATATGTCAGGCAACGTTGTAGGGGTGAGAATAAGGACACGCAGGTTTTTTTTCATGGAAAACCTTCTGGGAATGGGGTCAGGTCTATTCCGTATTTCTGCAGAAGTATCGGGAAAACAGGATCGAGAAGGGCTGCCAGCTCCTTTTCTCTCTCTGTTGAGGAGAAGGTTGTGAAGGGACCTGTGGTCTCAGAATCTGCTGCCCTGCCCGGATGAACCATGAACTCGGTAAGCCCAATGGGAAGATTTTGAAATAACTCTTCGAGGTGGATGATATCAAGCTTGCCTTTTAGATAGAGGCCACGAAAATGATCGCAACTCTCAATCTCCGACAACATGACGAAAGATCGCGCTGCAGCGCCTAAACTGCTGAATATTGCTGCTTCGTCCAGGATGTCCGCTTTTGACATTGCATTTCGGATTGAAGGCTGTGGCTCGTCAGGAATCCTTATCCATCTTATTTTGCTACTGGATGCTTCTGATACTGCAATGGGCAAAACAGCAGGCATTATGTGAATGTGCTGATGGCCATCAAGATGTTTGATTGGTACTTCATATTCTTTTAGAACATCTATTTGTGCCTTGATTTCCTCTTGTATCTCCCGCTCCAGTTTTCCGTCTGCTTTTCGTTTTAAGAGTTCCTGCGCAGTTTGCTTCCCTAGGAAATATCCATCTTTGTCTGTGAGAAGATTAAGGTCCTTCCTTATAGGTCTTCCTTCAGAGAGATTGATGTGAATACCTAAAGATATCCCTGTGTTGCCAAGACTTTTCCATCGCTCCATAGCACCTTCGAACCCGTTGCCATTCACAAGAATACTAACGCTCGTAACCCTGCCAGCTTCAATAGCTTCAAAAATCCCGTGGTTTCTTGGTTCATCAGCACCAAGGTCATCTGCGTTGATAATCAGGCTTTTCATAGTTGCTTTGCTCCCGAAGCGCGGATAAAGAAATTGTAGAACATATACTGTCCACCGCCCATATCTTGGAACTCGGCTGTACCGTGGGACCGAAGTTGCAAAAGATACTGAAACAGGCCTTGTTCAAGGGACTCATATTCATCAGCCGAGAAAATTCGGCCGGTCTGACAGACTGTTGTAACATCTTTAAAGCGCACTTTCAATCGCTCAAAAACTGCTCTTGGATTGGCAATAGAAAGGACGAGCAACCAGAGCCTGCTTTTTTGTGAGGAAAGAAATTCCGATGCGCCATCAATTACTGTAAACAGATGTTGCGTTCCATCATGACCTCCATACCGTGGGCCAAAAGGGTAAGGTCCAGGTGTCTGAGGAGGTGTAGCGATAATCACATCGTATCTCTCTTTTTTGTGGTATGTTTTAGATTCTTTTCCCACCAGTTCATACCAGGACCCGAAGCGGGTTTCAATTTGTTTTTCGAAGCCATTCTGGCGAACGTTGTGGGCAGTTGCTTCCAGGGCTTTTGTGCTGATGTCAACTGCAACAACTCTTCTCGCTCCCAGTTTTGCTGCAGCAATAGAGAGTATCCCTGTTCCGCAGCCCAAATCCATAACCTTCTCTCCGGGCTGAATATCCAGAATCCCTGCAAGCTGAATGGTTGAAGGCGGAGGCGTATGGACACCCCGGGGGACAAGAAGTTCCAAAGGGCCGAAAGGAAGATCAAGGGTTACAGCCGCCTCACCCTCTGCCACAGAATCTCCGTAACGGCCTAACGCGGCACTGAGCATGCGGTCAACAAGCGATGGATAGTCTATCCCGGCCCATTGAGCAGATAGGGCAAATGCTTCTAATGGCTCAAGGCTTGGCGTCACATTGGCCTCAAGAAAGTAAAATGTTCCACCAGGTGACAGCCTTAAATCAAAACGGGCATAATCTCTCAGACATAGAGAACGAAATGCATAACCTACGTGATTCTTGAGTTGCTCTTGCAGGTGAGCAGGTATTAATGCTTTAACTGCATCATTTCTCTCCCCTGACCGTTCTTCCAACTTAAAATCCTCACTGAGAAACCCATATTCCTCATCGTCAATTTTCCATTCAAGGGGGGGAAGGATTTCGAGCCCGTGCGGCCCCTCAAGGACAGACACGGCAAGCTCTCTTCCTGCTATATATGATTCTGCAATAATGGGCTGCTGAAAAGCCTTCAGCATGTGCGCTGCCTTTGAGCGAGCATCGACCATGGTTTCAGCTACAACAACCCCCCTGCTCATATGCTCAAACGCCGGCTTAAGAATCAGAGGAAACCTCAGCCATGAAGGTGGTTTCCATTGTTTTGATCTGATCACGATTCCTGGAGGGGTGATAATGCCGGCACTGGCAAGGCAGGCTTTTGATACAATTTTGTCGTCAGCAGTAAAACATGCCCTGGATCCTGAACCAACCAATCGGACACCATGTCCTTCTAAAATCAATCGCACAAATGCCCGAAAGATGCCACGACCCCGGAAAGTGTCGGTGTGGTCGATCACAAGATCGCAATTCCTGGCAAGTTCTGCTGCTCTAACCTCAATTTCTTCAGAGTTTACCGTGGTCACATCGTGACCAAGGGCAGTGAGGCCACCAGTAACTGCCTCAGCGCAGCAACAGGGAGAACCAACTGTATGAACAACGCCTATATGCATTCGCATAAAGATAACACATTCTCTGCAAAACAAGTAGCATCACGAACGAGTATATGGTAAACTAACCCTTGATACGCAGCCGCCTTATCTACCTGCCGTCAACAAAAGTACAAGAACAATAGTTTTTTGTAATCTCTTACAGGAGGGTGTATGCTCATTGGAAAAATTATGACAAATTCCAGGCGAAGAGTCATGGTAACGATAGAAGATCAAAAGGGCGTAAAGGTTGTCGATTTAAGATCGTATCAGGTAATCAATGATGGAGAGTTGATGCCTACATCTGAGGGCATTTCTCTCGCTCCTGAGAAGGTTGATGCTGTCATCGATCTTCTCCGGGAAGCACAAAGGAAAATTGCAGGAGCTTAGACTGTTTCTTACCCATTATTCTCAATCACTGGTTAAATGAATCAGAGACCGGTGGTAGAAAGATTGAGGAGGTAACCTTGGCAAGACATGGCGGAGGCTTCAAGAGCGACAAGAGGCGTAAGGAACTATTACGCCTGCAAAAACAGGAAGAAAAGAGGCAGCGGAGGTTCAGCGGAAAGACCAGCAAAGAGACAGGCGCTGAAGACCAGGACGAGGACAAACTCACTATTGACGAATCAGTATCCGAGGGTAGCACAAAAGAAATATAATAATTGTTGTAGTTTTTTCTTTTTTATGCGATAACCTTATCGGGGTTTCGGAAACATATGTTAGTTGTAGCTGCAAAGCGTTTCATTTTTGTCATCTCTTCATAACTCAGTTCCGTATTCTTCCACATTTTAACAAGGAGGTAGTCAGCATGGCGAAAGGAACTGTGAAGTGGTTCAATGAGTCAAAGGGCTTTGGTTTCATCACCAAAGACGATGGCAGCGATGTTTTTGTTCACTACTCAGCCATTCAGGGCAACGGTTTTAAATCCCTGACTGAGGGCGAAACAGTGACTTTCGATGTTGTCACTGGCCCAAAGGGCCCGGCAGCGTCGAATGTTGTAAAAGGCTAAGCCTTTATTGCGGGCCCGGCACCAACCGGGCCCGTTTTTATCGAAGACACTCCCTCTTTCAAGTTTTTTCTCTGGTTTTTTCAGTATCAATTCCATACTATTATACTGTTATGCCAAAATGGAGGACTATCCTATTCTGGATTGCAGGATTATTCCTGTTTTTCTCAATTGCAGGCTTTTTTCTTGTTCCCCCCATAGCAAAACATCTGCTAATAAAAAACCTGTCTGAAGCTTTGCAACGAGATGTGTCAATTCAACAGATTAAAGCGAATCCATACAACCTGACGGTTGTGGTTAGGGGTTTTGCCATAAAAGAAAAGGAAACGTCTGAAACAATACTTTCCTTCGAGGAATTTTTCATCGATATACATGCACTATCTATCTTCAAACGAGCTATCATTCTAAGCAAGGTCAGTTTAACTAAACCTTACATAAAAGTAATCCGTAACGAGGACGGGTCATACAATTGGAGTGATTTGGTTGAAAAGACTTCTGAAGGACCGTCACCTCCAGCAAAGAAATCTAAACCTGTACAGTTTTCAATAAACAACATAGTCGTTTCAGGGGGTACCATCGACTTTCTCGATGCTCCAAAAGAGGTCTTTCATGAAGTAACAGATTTGAATCTTGCCGTTCCTTTTGTGTCCAACATGAAATATCATGTACAAACCTTTATTCAACCCAGATTTTCTGCACTGATAAACGATGACCCCTTTACTATAGAAGGGAAGACAAAACCTTTTGCAGACTCTTTGGAAACAGTTTTTGATATCAATATTAACAACCTTGATCTTGCAGACTACTTAGCTTATGTGCCAAATAAAAAACATTTTAACCTCCTTTCAGGTTCTTTGAATTTAATCGCAAAAGTTTCTTATATCCAGCATGCAGAGAAAAAACCGACCCTCGAAGTGACTGGCAAAATGACTCTGAATGATCTCAACCTTGCAGATGACAAAAAAAATCCTCTTTTAAAGGTTGGAGTAGTTGATTTTGAAATCGCCTCAGTTAAACCCCTGGAAGACTTAATTCATATATCAAGAATGAGTATAAGTTCTCCCGACATCAATATGAGGCGTAAAAAAGACGGGACCATCGATATTGTAACCATCACCACCCTGCTAATAGGAACAGCCCACCAAAAAGAGGACGCCAACTCATCACACCGGGCACAGGACAAAAATCCCATGTCGCTCCTAATTGATGTATGGCAAGTGAAAGACGGGAAAATGAAATTTCACGATTCCATGACACAGGAACCTGTTACCATAGAGGCCAATGGCATTGTCTTAGATGCTAAGGGCTTTTCTCTCGAAAAGGGGAGTAAAACAGACCTCCAGTTTTCCTTTCTTCTGGGGAAGACAGGCAAAGTTAATGGAAAAGGGACAATAGGCCTTGAACCTATTGCAGCAAATCTATCTCTTGATATGAAAGGGGTGGGTATAAATACCTTCCAACCTTACTTTACTGACAAAGTCAGGATGTATATCTCATCGGGCAGCATAAATACCTCTGGCACCCTGGGACTTGATAAACCTGAGGGTAAAGATGTGAGCGCGAAGTACACAGGCAAACTCCTCATTAACCAGCTTCATGCAGCGAACAAAGAAGATTACGAGGAGTTACTGCGATGGCAGACCCTCTCCTTTGAAGACCTTGTTGTTGGCTACAACCCAACATACTACAGCGCCAAAGGCATATCACTGTCAGACTTCTTTGCAGCAATAACAATCGAACCTGACGGATCGCTCAACCTTCATCATATCGTGGCTGCAGAGGAAGAAGCTGCAAAACCTGACGTCAAAACTTCTCCGAAGACCCCCGCTGCTCAAAGTGCTGTCACTTCTGAATCGACAATGCCGGCGGATATGGTAATTGGAGGGATTACACTTCAGGGTGGAACAATCAGGTTCACAGACAGATCCATCAAACCAAACTATTCTGCCAACCTTACGCAGATAGGGGGGAGGGTTTCAAGCCTTTCCATGAAAAAAGATACAGCCTCTGATGTGGAGGTACGGGGTAAATACAACGATTATGTTCCTCTGGAAATAGCGGGAAAGATAAATCCATGGAAAGAACACTTCTTTGTTGACCTCACTGCAAGCTTCAAAAATTTTGAATTGAGCCCTCTTTCGCCATATTCGGGAAAATATGTCGGATACACAATAGATAAAGGGCAGCTCTCATTCGACCTCAAGTATCTCATTGTCCAGAGAAAAATAGAGGCGCAAAATCGGATACTGTTTGATCAGCTCACGTTCGGAGAGAAGGTGGAAAGTCCTGATGCGATCAAACTGCCTGTGAAGCTGGCAGTAACGCTCCTCAAAGACAGGCAGGGAAAAATAAATCTCGACATACCGGTTACAGGCAACCTTGATGATCCCCAATTCAGCATCTGGAGTATTGTATGGAAGATCATCAAGAATCTCCTCGTCAAAGCTGCAACTTCTCCTTTTGCACTTCTGGGGGCGCTCTTTGGCGGAGGTGAGGACTTGAGTTTCGTAGAATTTGATTATGGCAGGTCCAGTCTAACGGACACTGCCATAAAAAAACTTGAAACCCTCAACAAAGCACTCCAGGATAGACCGGCAGTAAATGTTGAGATAGTCGGTTATGTTGATCCTGAAAAAGATCGTGAGGGTTTGAAGAATCTCTTACTTTCAAGGCGGGTTAAGATGCAAAAAGCAAAGGATCTTGCCAAAAAGAGCGAAGCCCCTGCTCGCGTAGACGACGTGAAAATAGGCCCTGAGGAGTATGAGAAATACCTTCGATTGGCTTACGGGGCCGAGAAATTCGCCAAGCCAAGAAATATTATCGGTCTGACAAAAAAACTCCCTGTTCCGGAGATGGAAAAACTGATGCTGACAAATATTGCTGTGAAGGATGAAGATCTACGTAACCTGGCTCTTGAGCGGGCTACATCGGTAAAGGATTTTATTCTTAGATCAGATAAGGTAGCACCGAACAGACTTTTTATTGTACAAGCTCAAAACTTCACCCCTGAAAAGAAAGAAAATCTGAAGGCAAGCAGGGTTGATTTTAGGATAAAATAGCAGGAAGTTTTAGATCCAACCCTGATCTACCATTTGAATGTGCATCTTCGTCAGTTATTCTCCCAAATTCATTCACAATGAAACGAACTGTTCGGGGATAAAGAAGGTTTGACTGATCACCGATTACAGATCAGGCATTACCGGCCCGTTTCCCCCCTGCTCTTTCTCGCCCAGGCCTCATACTGAGCAGCGATCTCCAGATATTTCTCTCGTGTTACGATTGGCTTGTTGATCTCTTCCAAAAGGCTTGGGTCAACCCCTCCCTGTTTTGATAGCATCTTCCCTGCATGTTGGATCATATCAAGACGAGGTTCAAGTAGATGTGGCGCCATCTGCAAGGCAATTGATCCAGGTATGCAGATCTCACCGATGGGATAGCTGCCAAAGTTAGCAGCCTGGGCCCGGTAGGTTTGAATGAGAGGTGCAAAGCTTTCTGTCTCTGGAAATCCTGATGTGGAGACAAGAAAAAATTTACCAGGCATGTTCCAGATAAAGGGATGGCGTACACGATCTGCAGTATCAATTCTCAGAAAAGGTTCCAGGCAACAGATACATCGATCCATAACCGCTTTCATCTGGGCACTCATGTTGTCAACATAAACGGGCGTTGCCATGATAAGGATATCTGAGTCCTTCAAATACGGATAAATTGTATCCATATCGTCGTTGATGGCACAAAGTCCAGGTGTCTTGTGCATACATGTTAAACACGCACTACAAGGTGAGATAACATGATCCTTAAGTTGAATGGCATGAGTCTGGGCACCGCCCTCTTCAAGGCCCTTCAGAAGCCTATTCAGCAACTTCCATGTAACCCCCCTCAATCCCCTGGCGCTTCCATTTAACGCGATTATATTCATGATCCCCTACCTGTCATACTATTTTCAGTTACCTCTGGTGCAACCTGCTCATATCCTGTCTGTGAAGTATTTGCATTAATAGACGATAATATATCGTATGATGTGTATAGTATTTGTTGCAACAGGAATTTTACATAAAGATATGGCTGGCAACACAAAAATTTTGTATCCTATACGCGATTTTACGGATAACTGCAAATAGTTTTTTGAGGAAACTGCATGGAAACAGAAATAGACCTCATCCCGTCTGAGCTTGGCGCAATAGAAACCCACAAATATTTTCTCTCGGAAAAAGAAGGAAGAGAAATCAGCTTTGACGAAGCTATGGCTGATTTTCTTCACAATTATAAGGCTGATTTTCTTAGTAAGAAACTATTCGAAGACAACCAGAAACAGCATCAGGAAATACAGAAATACAAATGGATTGAGTCTGAGAAGGCAGGTCATGACATTGGAAAAGCAAAAGCAGCCATGGAATGGATTGAAAAATACGGTAGCATTTGGCGTGAAGAGAGAGAGTCACTCGAGAAGAACGGATTCATCAGTCAGAGAGTAGAAATTAAGCATAGATGTGGCGCTTACATCGATACAACAGAGCTTGCAACGATAGCCCATACTTTTGGCTGTGACATATATATCCACAAAAACAGGATGGAACAATACAACTTCACACTATTCAGCAAAAAAAAGTATTTAAATGTTAGGTCGATACTCACCCCAAAATTCCTTGAAGCTTTTTACGGTGAAACTATTGAGTTAATTGCAACAGGGGGCGGGGCAAAAGATGCCCTCGAAGCCTCTGTGCGCCTCCTCAACGAATCGCCTCCTTGTTTTCCTGCTAAAGACTGAGTATACTAAATCGGTTTAAGGCTAATCTCTATGAAAAAATTCTTCTATCCGGAAAGCATTGTAGTTTTTGGCGTCTCCCCAACTGACAACAATCTTGCACGTATCATCGTGGATAATCTGGATCGCTTCCAATTTTCAGGTAAGGTATTTCCTGTGGGAACAAAAAAAGGAGAACTTGGCAGGAGAAGAGTGTTTACATCGGTTCATGAAATCGATGAAACATTGGATTTAGCAGTAATACTCGTTCCCGGAAGATTTGTCCCTGAAACCCTCATGGCATGCGCCAAAAAGGGTATCCGGCATGTGATCATCGAGTCTGGAGGTTTTACAGAGCTTGATGTAAGCAATAAGGCGCTGGAAGATCAAATACAGGCTATCTCTGAACAGCATACTATGCAGGTCATTGGGCCAAACTGTTTTGGGGTCATCAATCTGGAAGCCGGTGTTGTGCTACCCTTTTTCGTCCTCAATCCCGGATACATGAAAAAAGGTTCTGTATCACTTGTCTCTCAAAGTGGTGGTATTTTTTACGATACATCCATGCTTGCTTCATGCGAGGGTGTTGGACTGAACAAGCTGATCAGCATCGGGAATAAGCTTCTTACCGATGAAATCGTCTGCCTCGAATACCTTATCAACGATAAAAAAACTGCCATTATCGGGCTCTATCTTGAAAATTTTATCAACGGTAGACGTCTCATGGACCTCGCCGCTCAGACTACCAAGCCTATTGTGTGCCTCAAGGCCAATCGAAGTCCTGCTGCTGAAGAGGTTGCCCGGTTCCACACAACAGCACTTGCAGGGGATGACAGGATTGCCGACGCTGCACTTGGACAGGCTGGAATCCACAGGGTACAAAATTTTCGTGAAATGATGGATGCCTTCAAGGTGTTCAGCCTCCCTATCATAAAAGGAAACAGGCTTGCGCTCATTACCCGTTCAGGGGGACACGGTGTTTTGTCCGGTGATGCAACCCACCGCTACGGCTTTGTGCCTGCTAGCCTATCAGAAAGTTTTTTTGATCTTGTCAAAAGCAAGAAGATAAATGTCATACGGACGACAAACCCTGTTGATGTAGGAGATGTTTACAGCCTGAATGTCTATGGTGAAATTTTTGAAAAAGCACTCCAGGAAGAGAATGTCGACGGGGTGATCTTTGTGGCAACATTCAGTTCTGAGACAGACAGCGTTGCAGTGGAGAAGGCTTTAAAAGATGCTGCCAGGTTAACACCAATATATGGAAAACCAATCGTGTTCTGCATGGTCACCAATAAAGACCGCTGGTTTCATCTTAAAGAAGCAGCTGATTTCCCTGTGTTCACCGATGTGGACGATGCCCTGAAAGCACTTGCCTTGTCCCGTGAACATTGGAATAACCTGGGCAAACCGACTCGTACAGGGAAAACAATGTCTTTCCTCCGCCACAAAAAGGTCTTAAAAAATATGAATGCACCGGGACTGCTCGATAGTACACACAGTTTTTCTCTTGTGCAAGAATATGGAATCGCTGTGGCAGAATATTCTCTAGCGACAACCCATTCAGAGGCCATGGAAAGTGCACGAAAAATCGGCTATCCAGTGGCATTGAAAACTACCTCTCCATCCGTTCTCCACAAGACAGAGCACAACGGGGTATTTCTCAACATAAAAAATGACAGGGAGTTAAGCAAGGCCCTGGGCAAAATAAAAACAGACACCTATTTTATTCAGAAAATGGCTCCTGCCGGAACTGAGGTGATTGTAGGTGGCAAACGCGATCGTGAATTCGGGCCGGTCATCCTCTTCGGCCTGGGAGGGATCTTTGTCGAAGTATTCCAGGATACCCTAATCAGGGTTGCCCCGGTCGACTTGGTTACTGCTGCGCAGATGATCGATTCAATCAATGGTTCACGCCTCCTCAAAGGATTTCGTGGAAGCAAGCCTTCTGATATTGAGGTGCTTGCCCATGTTCTCGTAAACATCTCCACGCTCCTCATGGATCACCCTGAAATCACAGACCTTGACATTAATCCGCTTATTGTCCTGGAAAAAGGCAGAGGCTGCATTGCAGTGGATGTAAAGATTCAAATCTCTTAACCATCCAACTCAATAATTGACGTGTTCAAAAGTGAAACGTCAAAGATCATGAAAAGACAGGGGCCCGTGATTCCATGAATTGTTTCAGATAAAGAGAAATTGCATGTGCAGCTGGATTTGTCAGCATAACCCTGTCAGCATGCTGGCTTTAAAATTTCAGGCAGGACAGGTGGCCTTTAATCCTGCCTCAGGTTACAATAGCACCCCTAATCAGCAAATTGTGATTATCAATCAAGGTGAGATTATGCAAATTATTCAGTGTACATGGGGATTTATTCCCTCATGGACGAAGGAGCCTGTTATTGGCTATACCATGATTATGCCAGGTCCGGGACTTTAGTTGAGAAAAAGGAGAAACACGGACAGTTCAGTTTACTGTGCGATCCTTTCCCCTATCATTGAATATTTTTCTGCAAAAGGGGTGTCGCCTTCTCTCACAAAAGCTGTGCCCTCCATTCTATCCCCTTTTACCACCGCCTCCATGTTTATAATGAAAACCCTTCCTCGTACAGCATCGGAGACAGTCATGGCAATATCATTGCCCTCTATATTTGTGTCTTCCACATTGTATCGTCTTTTTTCATCACTCAGAGTAGCCCGAATCTTTTGAAAATCCTGTTTAATAGCGAGCTTGTATCCCCGAGACTCAGTCTGTTTATTGAGCGTTATCCGCCAGTTCCCGTCAACCCAGGCAGGGACGACCCACAGGTGTACCGTTGTGCCGTACGCCTTCAAAGTCATGTCCGGTTTCCATTTCCCCATCTCCCACATATGGGAAACAATCTTTGATGCTGGCTTCAATTCTTTCAGAAACTTGGGCAGCAAGCGGGCATTTAAATCCGGAAGAAGGTAAAGGGTAACAACAGTCGCATCATGCAGATCAACTGTAAAGAAATCTTCCTCAAGAAACTTTACCTTCTCAGTAACACCGGCTTCTTTGGCGTTTTTAACGCTTTCCCCAATAAGTTCCTTATCGAGCTCAACCCCGACACCACGGGCACCGAAATCCCTTGCTGCTGCAATTACAATTCGGCCATCACCCGATCCAAGGTCGTAGACAGTATCATCCCTGCTAACTTCAGCAAGTTTGAGCATCTCTTTAACTACCTTATGTGGTGTGGTTGCAAAATGGACATCAGGTATAGTCTTCTTGCCAGGGATGGAGTCACATGAAAACAGGACAAAGCAAAAAGCAAGAATAGAGGCAATATGGACAACCCTTCTTTTCATCGGTCTACCTCCTTTTAGTGACGTGGTGTTTTGAAAGCTTCATAAAAAAAGTGCCTGTTAAAAACACGGCTATCCCTGTTAACGCACCAATGCCTGTATACTGGATGCTTGACATAAGCATATAGATACATATAGCACAAAACAATAACGGAGTAACAGGATAGCCCGGTACGACAAAAGGTCGTTTTGCCTCTGGCTCTTTCAAGCGCAGGATTATGATAGAAAGTGTCGTAAGAAAAAAGAAGAGCCAGAAGATGGGTGCTGTGTATTCGACCATGGTTACGAAGCCTTTCATTGTTATTGAACCAAGTACAACAAGAAAAAAGGAGATTGCACCCTGGACAATTAATGCATTGGCTGGTGTGCCAGAGCTTTCATGCCAGGCCCCCAGGAAGCGAAAAATGGAAAATTCAGTTCCCAGGGCGTAATTCGTTCTCGCTCCTGTGATGATCGTGGCATTCATAGCTCCAAGAGCAGATATGGCGATCAATACTGTGGAAAGCACTGCTCCGTAATGACCTACAATCCGAACCATTACATCGAAAACGATTGCATCTGACTTTCCCACAGAAACAATGCCAAGGACATGGACATAGACCCAGTTGATAAGTACATAGATGGATGTAATGATAAGTATACCCCACAGAAGTGAGTGAACCATTCCCCTGCCTGAGCCTTTCAGTTCCGCTGAAATATAGGCCGCTTCATTCCATCCGCCATAGGTGAGAAGAACAAAGATCATGGCAAGGCCAAACACATGGCCAGTCAAATAGGGTTGGTCTTGTGCAGTCGAGAACGGACTTGAAAAAAATACTCCCCCTATAACAACAATTAGTAAACCAATGATCTTTGTTACAGTGAGAAGGTTCTGGGTGGTCTTTCCTTCCCGTATGCCAATAATATTAATCACTGTAAGAATAATTATACCGGCTGCCCCATAGATGGAAGGTGAGTATGGCCCCAATGAGTATATCCGTGACATGTAGTCTCCAAGTACAAAAGAAAGCATGGCAATGGAGCCGGTCTGAATAACCGTCATCCTTGCCCAGGCAAACAGAAAAGACACCCTGGGACCGTAGGCCCGTGTGAGGTAATGGTATTCCCCGCCAGGATGCGGATAGGCTGTAGCAAGCTCAGCGTAGCAGAGAGCACCAACAAAAGAGATCGCTCCACCGAGAACCCAGGTCAAAAGAAATGTACCCACGCTGCCGGCGTTCGCAGCCACCAGGGAGGGCGTTTTGAAAATCCCCACGCCTACCACAATACCCACTATAAGGGCTACTACATCAAGAACAGATAGGGTCTTCTTCATATGAACTTAACGTTGATGAGGAATCCTATCCAACAGCCTGAAGTTTGTCAATTAGAAACTTTTGTTCAAAAATATGCTCAGTTTTTTATGACACCGCGGCCATGGTATACTCTGATTTGGAGTTAGAATAGGTATGGTGTCTGCAATTCCCTGGATCATCTTGGATATACTCTTGACCCACATGGCTTTTTTTAATTCCTCAGGTCATATGTTCATCCCCCATCCTGATTCATCTTGCATGGCGTTCATGAGGACATTATGCAGGATTATCATAGGTCATGGCTACCACTCTGGGAGCAGTGGCCCTTTTTCTTTCCTACAATACAAAGGAAATATAAATGGCACTTGTAATTGCGGATGATAGGTTAGCAGGGGTTCACAGGGCCATTCTTTTTCCTTGATTTGTCTGCTACCGTGGAGTAATGTAGTCGGCAGGGTCGCATGAAATCAAATCGTATAGTTTTTTTTATACTCGGCTGGATCGGAATGCTTCTCTATTTCACCCAACGATGGATATTCGGCCCCCTCATTCCTCCGCTTATGGAGGAGTTTCATACAGACAGGACTGCCCTGGGTATTATTGGAGCTGCATCTCTCTGGGGCTATATGCTCACGCCCATTGCAGCCGGTGTACTGTCGGACAGGTTCGGCAGGAAATGTGCGATTATTATTGGAATCTTCGGATTCTCTCTCCTTACGGTAGTGTGCGGATTTTCGAACGGTCCACGCTTTCTCTTTTTCGGTCGTTTTCTCACAGGCATGGTGGAAGCTTTCTATTTCATTCCCATGCTTGCCTTTACCCTGGAGCTCTTTCCCGAACGACCTGGATTTTTCTTAACTACTCTCTCCTCTGGATCCTCCCTGGGATGGTTTGTGGGACCAGCATTATCCGGATGGCTCCTCGATCTGACAGGTAGCTGGCGTGTACCCTTCTTTGTGGCGGGTCTGGCAGGCATCCTCGTTGCAATCTTCTTACTTACGACATGGCCTGATCGCGACAAGGCCAGCACCACAATCAGATACTTTGACCGTGCTATCCTGAAGCGTGCGAACCTGGTTATGCTTGTATTTCTCAGTCTCACCGGTATGTTTCAGATTTCCGCCGAATTTGGCTTCACCATGTGGTATCCCGCTTTTTTAAAAACAGAACTCGGATTTGCAGCCACCGCCGCCGGTCTCGTAGCTGGTCTCTATGGCATAGGCCAGTGTATCGGCCGGCCAATTCTCGGCTGGGTATCCGACAGACTCGGCTACAGACGGGTGGGAATCTTCTGTGCATTCATTATGGGGATAACACTGATGATTATCCTCGCCACAAACAATCCTGTTCTCAGAGCGTACTGTACCTTCCAGGCTGGATTTATTGGGGCAGCAATGATGGGCGCGGTATGGACATTTACCGGCCTCGTTTTTCCAACATTTAAAGGGCTCGCCCTGGGTGTGATCACAACCTTCGGGTATGCCACGGCATCTCTAGCCCCCATATCAATAGGCTATATTGGTGATCACTATTCAATTTCCACAGGGCTCTGGGTCATTGCCGTTCCTGCGGTATTTCTTGGCGCCTTATCGCTCCTGTCCACATTCCTCATTAGACCCACCACGAAAAGGTAAACCCGTTCTCCAGAATATCGGATAAAAAGAAACAGGAGTTTTAAATGGCTTATCTGGTATCATTGTATTTTATCTCTGCTTGACTCAACAGCCTTCACATGCTTACAATTTACTATCCATAATCCCTATAAAAGGGTGATCATCCATTAGGGGGTACGTTCATGAAACAAAGAATGTGTTTTATGAGGATTTTAACCATAGTGTGTGCACTTGCAATCTCAGTTCTCTTTATGGCCTACCACGGAGAAGCCAAAACTGCAGGTGAAATCAATGCAAGCGTAAATGCTGCACTGAACCGCTTCTATAAACAGGTTGGTGGAGCCAGGGAGTTTGGGGCTCAGGCCAAGGCATTACTGGTAATGCCGAATGTAACAAAAGCGGGTTTCCTTGCAGGAGGACAGTATGGTGAGGGAGCTTTGAAGGTTGGGGGAAAGACTCAGGGCTACTATAACCTTGTTGCCGGGTCTTTCGGTTTCACATTCGGCGCTCAAAAAATGGATATTATTATAGCCTTCATGACTGACGATGCGCTACAGAGCTTCAAAAAGGTAAAAGGCTGGGAAGTCGGTGTTGATGGTAATGTAGCGCTTATTGATGTGGGAGGCGGAAAACGTCTCGACACAACAACTCTCAGGGACCCAATAGTAGGTTTTGTCTTCGATGCAAAAGGGCTGATGGTGGACCTTTCTCTAAAGGGAGCTAAGTTTACAAGGGTTAAGAAATAGCTAACATCAGACCTGAATAAGTTCATTGGGATCATAAAAAAGGGGCAGCTATGGGAAGGAATAGAGCTGCCCCTTTTGAATCATAAAAAAATCATTATCAGGGTGTGATCAGTTCCGGATCGGTGACAACATTAAAAAACCGGAACCTGCCATTTTTTACAGTCTGGACCTGAACATCTTTTACCACTTCTCCCTCAGGTGTAAACCGTTTAATCTGTCCTGTGAGACCGTCAAAATCCTTGAGCGCTGCTATGGCAGTCCTGATCTCTGGGCCCTTCACACTTTTGGCTCGTTTAATGCCATCCACAATGATCATGAAGGCATCATATGCCGAGGCGCCCACCATATCAGGCTGGATTTTATATCTTGATTCAAAGGTCTTCAAAAAGTTCTGGACATGGGCTCTTTTGTCATCTCGGTTCAGGTTGGTGACAATAATGAAACCTTCGGCTGACTTGCCTGCAATTTCGAGAAACTTGGGTGAATCCGCCCCCTCTTCACCGATTATATGCGCCTTAATACCCATCTCTCTGGCCTGTTTCACCACAGGTCCGGTCTGGAAATAGTAGCCACTGGAAAAAATAGCGTCCACGTTCTCATCCTTTATCTTCGACAGATAAGCTTTGAAATCCTTTTCCTGGAAAGGATAGGCTTGTACAGAAATGATTGTTGCGGCACCTTTGGCATATTTCTCAACGTACATCTTAAAACCTTCGGCCAGGGTCCGCCCAAAATCATTGTCACTGATAAGGAGAGCGATCTTTTTTGCCTTCAGGAGTTTTACTGCTGTATATGCAGCTGCCTTGCCTTCGACCATTCCAAGAAAACCGTTCCGAAAGTTGAAATTGCCGGCCTTGGTCACATCGGGGTGGACAGCATAGGCGTAAACTGCCGGAATCTTCTCTTCCTGAAAAATGGGAGCCATAGCCCTGCTTGGCAGGCTGTATGACCCACCCACCATGGCAACGATCTTGTCCTGCTCAATCAGCTTACGGGCAAGCGCTACGGCCTCTTTGGCATCTCCACGGTCGTCGTAGGTTATGAGTTCAATTTTCTTGCCAAGCACTCCTCCCTCGGCATTCACTTTTTCCACTGCGAGCTTCACTGAGTTCTGGACGCTAAGGCCATCAGCCGCAGCCGGACCTGTAAGGGGGGCCAGAAGGCCAATTTTGATCGTGTCCTGTGCTGATACTATACCCGCCAGAAAAACACACGCCAAAAAACAAAACAGGATTGTTCTAACATACTTCATACTCTACCTCCTTTTTTAGAATCTCTAAATTGAAAAAATCATACTACATTTTTGCCACAGACGGTTTTTATCTGTGATCATCCGGGCACACCTGCGGTTAAATAAGCATCTTTTTATCTAATGCCCCAGATATACCTCCTTCACCCTCGAATTGTCCATCAATTCCTGCGCGCTGCCCTGAAGTGCACACGTGCCTGTTTCAAGCACATAACCCCTGGATGATACTGCCAGCGACGCCACTGCGTTTTGTTCTACCAGAAGGATAGTTAAGCCCTGCTCTTTGTTAAGCTGCTCCAGAATTCCAAAAACCTGGTCAACAAGCTTCGGCATGAGTCCCATGGAAACCTCATCCACGAGGAGAACCTCAGGATTTGAGACAAGGGCACGTGCAATAGAAAGTTGCTGTTGTTCTCCACCTGACAAGGTGTTTGCAAGCTGGTTCTTCCTTTCTTCAAGGATCGGAAAAACCGAGTACATTGATGATATGCGCTCCTCAACAGGAAGTTTATTTCTGAGTCCGTAAAGTCCTGTAAGGAGATTTTCATAGACGGTAAGCCGTGGAAAGACACGAGCTCGTTCAGGAACCATGCGAATCCCTATTCTTGCTCTCTGGTGAGAAAAGATGTTCGTAATATCCTGGCCTTTGAAAATAATCTTCCCCTGTTGGGGCGGGAATATGCCCATGACCGCATTAAGGATTGTCGATTTACCCGCTCCATTGGCACCAATAATCGAGATGAGCTCCCCCTTCTCAATGTGAAAACTCACACCGCAAACCGCTTGGATATCACCATAGCTGACATGAATATTGTTGACTTCAAGTAGCATGAGTGGTTCCTTTTCCTCCGAGATACGCCTCAATTACACTCTTATCCTGTTGTATCTCCGTGGGTCGTCCTTCGGCAATCTTCTGACCATGATCCAGAACAATGATGCGATCGCATAGACCCATTGATACACGCATATTGTGTTCGATGAGTATCACTGTGAGGCCATCTTTTCTGATAGAACGTATAAGATCTTCAAGCCGTGATATCTCGTCATGACGGAGACCGGAAAAGGACTCATCCAAGAGCAACACAGAGTGTCCCACCACCAGTGCCCTCGCTATTTCAAGCCGTCTCAGGTTACCCAGGGGTAATAGACCTGCCTTTCGCTCTGCCAGGTCTGACAAACCAACCTTTTCAAGAACCTCGCTGGCCTTCTCGATCTCTCCCTTTGAATTCCACGACCCCCAGACTTTCGTAAGATGGCTGTATCGTGTAATTCCTCGCGCTACCAGAACATTCTGTAAAACTGTCAGTGATGCAAAAGGCTTGACGATCTGGAAAGTTCTGCCGATTCCCTTCTTTGCAATCGCATGTGGAGGAATGCCATCAATGCGCTCGCCAGAAAACCATATCTCACCCGAAGTGGGTTCATAAATACCGGAAATAAGATTAAAAAGAACTGTTTTACCGGCTCCATTTGGTCCCAGAATTCCCAGAATCTCACCAGGGAAAACTTCAAAAGAAACCCCGTCAACAGCCCGTAAACCACCAAAATATTTTGAAACCCCTTTCGCTGAAAGCAGTGGCTGAATCATTTCCTGAGTCCCTTTAGGAGCGGCGTGATGATTTTCCGGGCAAAACTGTTCTCACCGAGCAATCCCCCGGGCTGAAAACGAATCATAAGGAGAAGAAGGAGTGTGTAGAAAAAAATCCGGTAATCCACAAGCGGACGGAAGAGTTCGGGCAATATACCAAGGATTAACGTTCCCACAACTGGGCCCCAGAGCGTTCCCATGCCTCCGAGGACAAGCATGGCTAAAAATCCAACTGAAATGGGAAAAGAGAAATCACCTGCGCTGATGAACTGCATGTAGTGTGCATAGAGAGAGCCACCGAGGCCGGCCATGGCCGTTCCGATAACAAAGGCGAGCAGCTTGAAGCGGACTGGGGAGATACCCATAGTGGAAGCTGCGGCTTCCTCTTCCCTGATAGCGTAACAGGCAAGGCTTGCCCAGCTTCGTGTTAACCACCAGCAAATCAACAGGACAAGAACCAAAAACCCGAGGCAAAGGAGAAAGAAAGGGATACCCTTCAATCGCACGCCAAAAAACATAACACGGGGAATCCCCCCGATACCGAGAGCACCGCCAAAAAATGGAACATAGCGAAAAACAGCTTCCACGATGAAGTTAATACCGATGGTTGTGATCGCGAGAAAATCTTCTCTTACGCGAAGGCTCGGAAGACCGAGTAAAAGGCCTATGAGCGCGCTGATTCCAATAACAAGTGGGAGTGCTGTCCAGAAGGAGATTCCCAGCTTTGTTGTGAGGACCGCTGTACTGTATGCTCCGATACCAAAAAATGCAGCATGTCCCAGAGAAATCTGACCGGCATACCCTACTATAACGTTGAGTCCGCACACGGCAATCGCCTGGACTACCATAAGGGTAGCTATCGTTACCACATACGCACTCATACAGAACTACCATTCACCATATTAATCCATATCACCTCATCTACCGTGATGAACCAAGGAGTCCCTCGGACCGCCACATGAGGACTCCAATCATAGCAATAAAAGCCAGTGCATCCCTTGGTAGAGGGATATTGGCGTACCCGATAAGGAGTGTCTCGGCCATCCCCAGAAGCAGGGAGGCAACTACTGCCCCTGGTACTGACCCCAAACCGCCAACAACAATTAAGGCCAATGTTTTGTAAGCAGGCACTGCTCCCATGGTGGGATATACCTGGTTGTAATAGATGCCCACAAGAATCCCTGCAACAGCAGCGACTGCAGAGCCAATAACGAAAGTGATACTCACTATGAAATGACTGTTAATTCCCATCGCCCCTGAAATTTCTATATCCTGTGATGCAGCTCGCATGGCAAGACCAAGCTCAGTCTTTGTTGTTATATACCACAGGATGAGAAGCACAACAGCTGTTATGGCATAGACTGCAAGCAAGGTAGATGAAATGTTGATACCCCCCAGACTCACATCAGGGAAAGGAAGTTTCGCTGGAAATGTCAGGATATAGGGGCCTGCTACGAGCCTGCATGCCTCTTCTACGCAGAGTAATATAGCGATACTTGCTATCAGAGGAACAAAGGGTGGATATTTCAACAGTGGAAAGTAGACAAACCGTTCGATAATAACCCCTATTATAGCGCAAACGACCATTGCCCCTGGAAAGGCCAGGAGGAGGCTTCCTGTCAAGTTAAAAATGAGGAGTCCTGCATAGGCACCGATAGTGTACACAGCGGCGTGGGCAACGTGAAGTATCCTTAAAATACCGTAAACAAGGGCCAATCCCAGCGTGACAAGGGCATAGATGGAACCCATGGCAATACCATTTAAAAGTTGTTCAAGAAAAAGACGCATGTATTTTCCTCGACCTATCCACTTATCACGGATGAAGCCAGGGTGAGAATATCCCTCTCTTTTGCCAACGTTGCATGCTCTATCTGCTCTGCCTCATGTTTCACTCTGTCCCTAAATGTAGCATCTTTTATGGACAGGATATTTATTCTCACGTTGTAAAGAGCACCGACAACTGCTGACCGGGCAATAAGCGCTCCAACAGCAGCATCTGTAACCGCATTCTGGTTGCCTTCTTTCACCAGGGTCTCAGCCAGGCTCAATGCCCTCAGCCCCATTTCTGCAACCTCGAGGGGTATTTGGGCCGCATCCTTGAGAGCTTCCTGGACAGCCTTCTGACGCTCCTTCTTCTCGCGGTCAGTCTCTTTGGGCATCTTATACGCTTTCATGACTGCCGCATAGGCAGCGCTGTCACGATCAATATTTTCTGCAAATACCTTCCTTAATTTTGAAGCAGTGTTTAGAATTTCTGCCATCTTTTTTGCCACAACTTCGTCATTGGTTTTTCCTGCCGTTATTCGGGCTACCATTTCAGCAAGGGCTGCAGAAAGAGCCCCACAAAGTGCTGATACACTTCCACCTCCTGGTGTTGGCTCCCCCGAGGCAACATTGTTTAAAAAGTCTCTTACAGGTAAGTCTGCAAACATGATATTTAACCTCTTTTTTTGTTCCTGTCCACAACAATTCGACCTTTCTTAATCACTTTCTCCACACAATTAACGCCGATATGATAAGGTAAATAGCGATAGGATGGAAATTCAAGGATAACTGCATCTCCTTTTTTCCCTACATCGAGGCTACCTATGCTTTTTTCTCTTCCAAGGGCAGCTGCGCCATTAATCGTCAAGGCAGTCACAGACTCTTCAGAAGTCATTCCCATATAGATGGTGGCAAGTGAGAACAGAAGAGGAATTGATTCTGAGAAACAACTTCCAGGATTGAAATCCGTGGCAAGGGCAACAGCACATCCATTATCAATCATGAATCGTGCACGGGCATAGGGCTCTTTTAAACTAAAGGCGGTTATGGGAAGTAGTGTTGCTACGGTTCCAGTTTGTGCCATTCTCTGTATCCCGTTATCCGATGCATGAAGAAGATGATCTGCAGAGATTGCCCCAAGTTCAACGGCCAGCTCTGTCCCCCCCATTGGTGTGATTTCGTCTGCATGAATCTTCAGTTGTAATCCAAAAGAACGTGCATTTTCCAGCAATCTCCGCGATTGGTTAACAGAAAAAACGCCTTTCTCGCAAAATATATCACAGAATTCAGCAAGATTCTTATGAGCAACAGCAGGAAGGACTTCCTGAATAAGATATTCTATAAACCCATCTTCGTTCCCACGGTAATCCCCGGGGACAGCGTGTGCGCCAAGAAAGGTTCTAGCGATATCAATAGGGTGGGCCGCATCGAGATCGCCCATAGCAACAAGCTGTTTTATTTCTGTATCATGATCCAGCCCATATCCGCTTTTCCCTTCCACAGTTGTCACACCGAAGGCAAGCATACTGTCCAGACGCTTTTTACCCAGGTCTATGAGTTCCTCTTTTGTTGCCTTTCTGGTTGCTTCCACCGTGTTTGCAATACCACCGCCCTGGGCCATAATATCCATGTAACTCATCCCTTGCAGGCGCCACGAAAATTCCTCGGCCCTGTAGCCACCAAAAATAAAGTGGGTGTGAGAATCCACAAAGCCCGGGAGTACAGCCCTGTCCAGGGCATCAATCACCTCATAGTGTGAAACATCGAGATTCCGCATTATTTCTGCTGTCCTTCCTACACTCCTGATTATTCCGTCTTCAATTACGATTGTACCGTCAGGAATGACGTGGAGGTTGGACATTTCGCTGCCTTTCTTTGCCGCAAATCCTCTGCACGTAACCAGTTCCGCCGCATTCTTAATGATCAGATTCCCATTGCTTTTCAACTCGTCACCCATTACACATTACGCGTCACCGGTTTCATTCCATTATTCTCGCTTCCAGCACCTGTTCTGCACTGAAGTTTTCGAGGCCCATATAATATGCTGCTGAGTCAACAATCGCTCCCATAGGAACAAGGCCAACAATTTCACTTCCCATAACATTGACGCCATATCGCTTTGCTTCTATTCGGACAAGTTCAAGGGCCTGATAAAGCGGTGTTTGGGTATAATCGGTCATGTTCATTGAAACCTGGGTGATTTTTCGCTCTTTCAGCTCCACACCCATAGCCTTGCAATATCGGAGGCCACCTCCAATATGCCGCACCTTTTTGGCAATTACATTTGCAATTTCAAGACTATCAGTGTCAAGGTTCACATTGAACGCTACGAGGGGCATTCTGGCACCAATGGCAACAACACCGGCAGTAGGGTGTATTCCGCCATTTCCGAAATCAGGCTTCCACTCGGGAATCTTCACCTTTTCTGCCATGCCTTCAAATTGTCCCTTGCGGATATTTGCCAGATCCTTTCTCTCGGGCCGCGATGCTGATGCTTCGTAAAGAAAAACAGGGAGTCTGTACGTTTCCCATACCATCTCTGCTGTCTCTTTTGAGAGTACAACTGCATCTTCCATAGTCACGTTCCGAATTGGGATAAAAGGGATCACATCAACAGCGCCCATCCGCGGATGTTGTCCCTTATGAATACCCATGTCAATAAGTTGAATGGCTTTTCCTACTGCCAGAATAACTGCCTCTTTCAGTGGCCCTGGTTCACCTACCACTGTAATGACTGATCTGTTGTGATCACCGTCTTTTTGGATATCAAGGAGTTTGACCCCTTTGGAGTTGCGAAATGATGAAGCGATCTCTTCAACCTTTTCAGCGTCTCTTCCTTCGCTGAAATTTGGCACACATTCAATTATTTTGTTCATACTTCAACCCCTGTATACTGTTGTTTGTATATCATATATACCGTGAACAGCCAAAAATACATCGATGCCCATGGTAAGATACCTTTATGGTTTGTTTTTCATGGAACACGGTATGTTATGTACGGCTCACCAGTTTTTCCAGCATATTCTCATCTGCTCTATATGGCAGGGTAATGCAATCTGACCCTCTGTTTACCTCGTTGTAACGAATGCAAACTTCTATTGACTGCTCGGATCGAGCCCAGCTCCGGCGTGCTACACCCCCCATGACATCCCAAGGAATTGCCTCACGAATTACCTCGTCTACCTTTTCGCTTCCATCCAACACCAGCCCAAAACCTCCGTTTATTGCCTTGCCGATTCCTACACCGCCACCATTATGGAGCGCAACGAGGCTCATTCCTCGGGCAGCATTGCCAGCAAAGCACTGGGTAGCCATATCTGCCATGATATTACTCCCATCCTTTATATTTGCTGTTTCCCGAAAAGGGGAGTCAGTTCCTCCTGTATCGTGATGATCGCGACCCAGCATAACCGGACCTATCTCGCCTTTTCTGACCATTTCGTTAAACTTGAGGGCAATCTTCGTGCGACCTTCAGTGTCTTGGTAAAGAATTCTTGCCTGTGTGCCCACCACGAGCTGGTTCTTCATGGCATCTCTGATCCATGCATAATTGTCCCTGTCCTGAAATCTTCGTCGGGGATCAATACATGACATGGCCGCCTGATCTGTTTTCTCAAGATCTTCTGGTTTTCCGCTCAAGCAAACCCAGCGGAAAGGCCCATATCCTAGATCAAACAGAAGGGGGCCCATAATGTCTTCAACGTAGGACGGAAAGATAAAACCGTCCAGAGCATCTTTACCATTTTTGCAAATCTCTGTAACGCCTGCATCAAAGACCGCTTTCATGAAACTATTTCCATAATCAAAAAAATAAGCGCCCTTCTGGACAAGGGTCTTGATGAGGCTGAAATGTAGCCTGAGGGAATTATCCACATATTCCCTGAATTTCTGTGGGTCTTTCTGGAGAAGCTCAGTGCGCTTTTCAAACGTGAGTCCCTGAGGACAATACCCCCCATCATAGGCAGCATGGCAAGACGTCTGGTCGGACAGAAGATCGATGGGAATATTTTTGTCCACCGCGTGCTGGAGGAGATCAACGATATTGCCATAAAAGGCAATCGATATCTTTTGCTTTTTATTCTGATATTCTTTTGCCACCCCGAATGCCTCTTCAGGGGTTTTGGCAACAAGACTAACCCAACCCTGGGAAAACCTTGTCTGGATTCTCGATTGATCTACTTCCGCAATAATAGCAACACCATTCGCAATTTCTGCTGCTTTTCCCTGGGCTCCGCTCATACCTCCGAGACCGGAAGAGACAAAAAGATGTCCGCTCATGTCAGCATCGCCAGAAAGGTCAAACTTTAACCGTGCCGCATTGAGAATGGTGCTGTAGGTTCCATGAACAATCCCTTGAGGGCCGATATACATCCAGCCCCCGGCAGTCATCTGACCATAGTTTGCCACCCCGAGCGCTGCAGCACGGCTCCAGTTTTCCTGGTCATCAAAGCATCCGACCATGAGGGCATTGGTAATGATGACACGGGGGGCTCTGGGATGTGACCGGAAGAGGCCTAACGGATGACCTGACTCAACAACCAGGGTCTGATCCTGGTCAAGAGCCTGAAGATATGCCTTGATGAGGAGATATTGCATCCAGTTCTGGCACACCTGCCCAGTCTCTCCGTATGTTACCAGCTCATAAGGATAGAGTGCTACATTAAAATCCAGATTGTTATCGATCATAACCTGGAAAGCCTTGCCTTCTATACATTGACCAGTATAGCTGTCAATGGGGTTTCCACTGATTTGTCCGTGAGGTCTGAACCTGTATGCATAGATACGGCCTGTTGTGAGGAGCTCATTCAGAAATTCGGAGGCAAGTTCTTCATGCCACTTCTCTGGAACATATCGAAGGGCATTCTTCAATGCAAGTATAGTATCTTCTCTGCTGAGAGCAGCCTGTCTCTTCGGTGCGCGCCTGATTCCCTCTGCAAAAGAAGGTACAGGTGGAAGTTCTTTTACTACTTTATCAAGGCTTATAGCCATGGCCTTTGAGATAACGTTGTTATCTATCATAATTGCACCCCCTTATATAACATCAAAATTTTAACTGTTGAAGAGGATGATTACAACATTTTTTACATTAATCACTGATTACCTGCCTGCTTTTCGAGAAAGCATAAAATATGAGGCTTGTCGCAATACCCAGAAAGCAGACCAAGAAAGCGTAATGGTAGGCATCTGCACATGGCAACTGGTTTTTTTGCGTACAGGCTGCAATTATCATCCCCAGGACCGGTGTTAAAACTGCGCCTCCTGCCATGACAAAAAAATTCACGGCTGCGATTACAGTACCGGAAATATGAATGGGGTAAAGTTCTTTTACATGGGTATATGCAAGGGTGCCAGGGCTGTTAAAAAAACCGATCAGAAAGAAAAGTGATCCGAAGACAACTGGGTTTTTAATGTCTACAATACCGGTGAGCGGCAATAGACTGATTGTATAGAAAGTTACAGAACAAAAAGCAGTTATTTTTGCTGATCGTATCACTTTGTCTGCAAGGTAGCCAGCAATCGGGGCACCGGCAATATAACCGATGGACAGCATCATGAGGATGTTCCCTGCATGAACCGGGGAAAAACCTTTCACATCCATGAGGTAGGTTCCCAACCATAACCCTTGCAAAGCGACAAAGGTTCCATAACGAAAAAAAGCAAAAATACTGATCTGCCAGAAAGAGAGACTTCCCACCACAAGGTGGAGGATGTTTTTTATCGGTATTTTTTTGTCATTTTCATTGACTGGGTTTCCGGAGGCTCCCTGTTGTATATCCTTGTTCCTCAGTGCCCAGAAAATGAGGAAAGCACACATGATCGTGGTACATCCCGCAATGACAAAGGTTAATCGCCAACCGATGTTTTGTGAAAGCCATGCAAGGGGTGATGTAGCAAGCATGGAACCTAGAGTGCCAATTGAAATGAGGGCACCGGAAAGGGTGGAAAACCTGCTACTTGGGAATTTTAAGACAAAAACCTTGAAGGAGCCCATCAACACAGAGGCCATACCCATACCCATGAGAACCCTCCCTGCCATGGCGAAGAAAAACGTGTTTGCCATGGCAAAAACAAGGGCTCCACAAGCGCCCACCAAGCCAAAGACTGTCATGATATACCGTGGCCCTACCCGGTCAAGGAGGAGACCCATGGGTATTTGCATAAGAGCAAAGGAATAGAAGAATGCACCACCGAGTACGCCTAGGCCCTCGGCGTTCAGGTGGAAGGTTTCCACGAGGTCGGGTGCAATAACCGCGTTGGATACGCGATAGAACATAGAAAAAATGAACAGTGCAGAGACTGTGCAGAAAATTCCGAACGATTTCATGGGCTACCCCAGGGAAGAGTGGAGCCCTTACTCCCCTAGCCAGCAATGGAGGCAGAGCTTTCCCCTGGGAAGGCCAATGGCTTCCACCATATCGTTTATCCGGAGATATCGAAGGGTTGTTGCATCCAACATGTGGCCAATCCACTCAACCATCTTTTCGTATTTGTCTGACCGGTCATCGAGATATTCGCTCACGTCCTCTTTGTCGAAACCTTCGAGAGCGCGTATGGCATGGCGCGCGACCAGTTCATCCAGCGAACGGGTTGAAAGAGCAAATTTGCATGGAAACATCAAAGGCGGACATGCAGGACGTACGTGAATCTCCTTTGCCCCAGCTTCCCAAAGTTTTTTAAGGGTATACTTCTTGAGTTGCGTTCCCCGAACAATGGAATCCTCGCAGAGAACAATCCTGTTCCCTGCTATTACTTCCTTCACTGGGAGAAGCTTCATTGTTGCAACAAGGTCTCGAATCTCCTGTGCAGGAGGTGTGTAGCTTCTTCCATAACCGGGGGTATACTTAACAAGAGGACGGCGGTAAGGAAGACCTGACTCCATGGCATAACCAATCGCATGACCTACCCCTGAATCAGGGACACCTGCAACAAGATCAGCCTGGACATTATCATTTCTCGCGAGAAGCCTTCCACACCGCTCTCGTACAAGTTCGACGCTGATGCCTTCATAGCTTGACGCAGGGTATCCAGTGTAAATCCACAAAAAGGAACAGATCTGGTTAGTCTGGTTTCCCTGGAGTTTTTCCTCCAGCCCATCCTTTCCAATATGGATGATCTCGCCCGGTTCAAGATACTTTACGATACGGAATCCAAGGTTAAGAAAAGAGCAGGTTTCAGTGGCAATAGCATAGTCTCCATCCCGCTCGCCTACCACGAGAGGTGTTCTCCCCAGACGGTCACGGGCAGCATAAATACCATCTTCTTTCATTAGAAGGATTGAGGCTGACCCGCTGATTTTGTCATACAGTCCCTCAATTCCGTCTATCAAAGTTCTCCCCTGATTGATCAGTTTGGCAATAAGCTCCACGGAATTAATGCCTCCACTCGACATCTCTCCAAAGGTTTCTCCCTGGGCAAGAAGTTCCCCGGCAAGTTCGTTTGTATTCTCCACAAGACCTGCTGACACAATGGCAAAAGTGCCGAACTTTGAACCAATTATTAGAGGTTGAGCATCCCGGTCGCTGATTACACCAATACCAAAATTACCATCCATTTCCTTATATTCATCAAAAAATCTTGATTTAAACTGCGATTTGCTGATATTGTGAATACCACGGTAAAATTTTTTCCCAAGAACAGCCATGCCACCGTACTCTGTTCCCATATGAGAGTGATAATCTGTTCCGTAGAGAAGGTTACTTGCACAATTCTTTTTTGACACAATCCCGAAGATGCCGCTCATGAGTCCTCCTAGAGTTCCGATGCCTTAGATTTTTCGACTGTTAATGAAATGGATCAGCTTCAAACATTGAATATGATACAAACTCTCCATGTTTTTCTCAAGCAATAAACCATGAAATTCATGGCAAAGATCGGTTGTCAGGATTTTTTTGTTTTGTTCTTGCTCCACAGGCTTAACCCTGTGATTCTTTGCATAACCGCCTTCTGTCTTGTTCGGGGTACCCGGTTCACGTTGGCCTATCACGTGGTCTTTGAGACACTGGGGTCTACCTTGTATTTGGCAGTTAGAACCTTGGCCACAGCACCTGCTTATGGGTGGGAAAGCTTCATATTGTGATCCACACTGCCCAATGTTGTCCATGTGACCTCTATAAATATTTTGAGGCTGGGATTGCTCGAAAGGAGTTTATTCATTTCCTGAAGACAGGATCATATTAAAGCTCCGCAGCTGATTTATTAAAATCGAAGTAGTTATCCATAAATGGCCAGATTTAATCTTCTTCAAAATTAAACTAGAGCTTTGCCCAGAGCTCTTTGCTGTCTTATATGAGTTTCATTGATGCTTCAGGCCAATCCTTAGGGTTTTTTTAAACACTGTTTCCCTATCTTTTTGATAGCATTCCCATAATCGGGATACCTGGAGCCGAGAAAAATTTCATACGAATGGTTTAAGCGTCTCGCGTTCTTTGTGAAATTTCTTTTCTTTGTTGTAACCATTTGTTGCGTCATAGGATTAATGAAATCAACAGTATAAAAATCTATATATTTTGAAAAAGCACAATCCGATCCCTTCCATTTTCGAAAACAAAGGATAATCTTATACCCCTTTGCATCCTGTTGCTCAAATACAAAACCCCTGTGAGGATAGCTGTATTCAGAGATGTCATGGTTATCCTCTTTATAATTCTTCTCGCCGTTGAGTTGGAGCATTATTGAAAACCCTACATAAAACAAAGCCGGTTCTTTACAAAAAAATAGGAGCCATTACAATCCATTGTGCCGCTGAGTGCACGTTAGGTTTGCAGTGGCTCCCGTGCAGATATCCAAACTTCCCACCTTCTTACTCGAAACAACCTCTATACATCTAAAAATTATGTATGCATTACATTAAGCAATAATCTATGTAGCTATAATATTTTTAATCTTTCAACATAATATTTCCTGCTTCAAAGAACCCCGATACCTACTCCAACAAAATCTTTTGAGTCATAGGCCTCTGTCAGGTTGATCCCTTCCATGACAAGCTCGTTCTCAATATTATCTGCCACTTCTCGTATCTTGTCCGCAATCTTTCGTCCAGTTTTTATTTCATTTTTAGCTTGGCCAATGTAATCTTTCGCCAGCTTCTCAAGGTTGGCCATTGCCTCTATAACTGTCTTTTCTGATATCTTAGTTGTTGCTGTTTTCTTTGTTTTAGTCTTTGCCTTGCTCTTTTCAACTGACATGTAACACCTCCATTTAATTTTGTAATTGGAGTCATCGAAAGTCGACTCTATTTTTCCATATAGTTGTTGGATTCTAAACCCCAATCCACAACCAAGCCTATTATAAGCATCTATTTTTCATTATACCCTGAATAATATATTAGTCAAGCACAACATGTTGTTTTTACCACTACATGGAATTGATCACCACGAAAAGATATCACAAACATATTCACACAACCCTCCAAAAGGACTCACAACCACTTGACTGGAAATCAGGTATATTCCTCGCGTTACAAATTCATTTTTTTTATATGAATGATTATAATTTAATTATAATCAATGTGGTAGGGTTATCTGACAGAAAAGGTTTCGCGTTGGCAAGAATTTTCGTTGGGTGAAAAATGGAAGCAAAAAACGTTTACATAACAAAGCATGATCTTGAGAGGTTGAAAAAGCTCATGAATGATCATTCCTGGGAAATCCATGGCAAAGACTTTTCTATTCATGAACTGACAGACGAAATGAATCGTGCACTTGTGGTTTCACCAAAAGAAATACCTGAAAATGTAATCACCATGAACTCCAGGGTGCTGTTGAGGGAGGTGGAGTCAGGCAGGGAAACGATCTTTTGGCTTGTTTTTCCGGATAAGGTTAGTGCGGTAAAAAATCCAGCCTCTATCTTAAGCCCCCTTGGGACAGCCATGATCGGACATAAAACCGGTGATATCTTTACGTGGGAAAGCCCTGAAGGTGCGAAACAGATGGAAGTTTTGGACATCTTGTATCAACCTGAGCGCGTTGGGAACTTCGGACTGTAAAATCATGGCACCACAGTGTCATAAGCAACTTTAAAAATCATCCCTGCCACAACAAGCAAAAAGATAAAACGTACAAATCTATTTCCTTTCAGAATGGCGAGTCTCGTTCCGGCGATTGAGCCAATTATATTAAAGACGGCCATGGGAATTGCGAGGCTGTACAAAATGTTGTCTGTAAAAGCAAAGTAAAGCATGGCTGAGAGGTTCGTTGCAAAATTTATTAGCTTTGAAGAGGCAGACGCTGAGAGAAAATTAAAACCGAAGATACCCACAAAAACAAAAATAAGGAAACTGCCTGTGCCTGGACCAAAGAACCCATCGTAAAAACCTATGATCATCCCGGCACCTATACTCATTGAGAATTGAACAATATGGGTCAGTTTCGGCGCATGAACCATTCCAAAGTCTCTTTTGAGAAAGGTAAATATGGCAATAGCAATTAAAAGGATCAATACGGCGATCCTCATTATCTCAGTATTGAGGGTTGCCGCTGTTCGAGCACCAAGGAAGGAAAGGGCGAACGCAGAAATTGTTGCAGGTAATGTAGCCAGCCAATTAATACCTACGTGCCTTGCATATTGAATGACTGCATTGGAAGTGCCCGCAATAGAGGCAAGCTTGTTCGTTCCGAGAAGATGAACCACAGGTACGTGGGGCAAGAAGATAAGCAGGGCCGGAAGCTGAATCAATCCGCCCCCACCAGCAACAGAATCAATAAATCCAGCTAAAAAGGCAAAAGTACATAGAATGATTTCCAAAATCGTGCTTGCCTCCGGATCCTTATATCTGCCCAAAGTCAGGGGAGAACAAAATTGCTTTTGGCGAGTTTACTCAGACATGGATTGTCATGGGGTTTTTGTAACACCTTTCTTACTTACAGAAGAATATTAGAGCCTATGTGTTACGGCTCATACCACGTATTTTGGCAATCCTTTAAAATATCATTTTTTTATGTCTATGTCTTCCACCTGCACTGGAGCATCCCTTTCCAAAGATGGATTTGATTCCTGTGCTCTACTTTCAGGTGATTTTGTTTCTGGCACTTTCACGTCTTGTCCTCCCAATGCGGTTGCCCTTGCAACAAGATTGAGAAGCCCTAAAGCGTGGCGATTACTCACCGTTTTTGACACAAGAATGTCAGATGGAACTACGTTAAGCCCATAGTAAGCAGTATTCCAATCATCACGTACATAAACAACAGAACCTGCGAGTGAAATTCCGCCATACAATCCTTTAGAGCGGGAGAAGGTGAGAATGTCAACACTCAGATTTGCTGTTGAAGCATCAGCCCCCAAGCCAACTGGTCCTACAGCCACCCCAACATCAGCACCAAGCTTTACGCCACTCTTAAGAAGGGCATTGACTCCTCGTTCAGTCATTGCAAGAAAGACAACTTCCGACGCCTCCCCGCCAATCTGAAAGCCAAAACTGACACCGCCCAGTGTATAAAAAGCAGGTCCTGCCCAACTATTTGTCCTCATATCGCGAACGAGGTAAACACCGCTGCCCCCGGAACCGCCAACAACAAAGGCACCCCTCAGTATCTGTGGTGCAATAAACACACCTCTGGCATTCACCACCAAGTTCCTGAAAGCCTGTGTTTCCGGTGCCTGCATAAAGGTCTCAAGTGTAAGTCTTGCCTTGTCAGCAAGATGACGGGCATCCATGGCATCATCTGCTACAGCATGTGTTACAAGAATACCAGGAAAAATGCTCAGGGAAAGAATGATGACCGAAAAAACAAGAGTTGTTCCCCTGGTTCTCCAAAACTCAATTTTTCTTTTCATGATGACTCCTTTTGCATAATGGTAATTTAACCTGCAACACAGAGGGTACTTTGTTGATTCAAAGTATATCAAACACGCACTATTGTCAAGAAAAGGTGCTTTTTTGATTAACGTGCCATTGAATTGAGATGTCGTTCAATCTCGGATTTTGGAAGCGCCCCGACGGCCTGATCAACAATTCGACCCCCATTGTAAAAGTAAAAAGCGGGAACACCTCGTATGCCATGATTTGAGGCTGTTCTCGGAGATTCGTCCACATTAACCTTTACAAATTTTATTTTTCCTGCATACTGATTTGCCAGTTCGTCCAGAACCGGTTCAAGACCTCTGCAGTGCCCTCACCATGGTGCTGTAAAATCCACAAGAACCGGGCCGTTAAAACGAATTACCTCATCGTAGAACGAACTATCATTTACCCTCAGAAAACCATGTGGAAAAAGAAGGGTTAAGTCGAGTTGTGACTTACATTTGCCGCAAACAATGTTCCCTGTTGTTCGTTTATTGGGAACCCTGTTTTTGGTACCACATTGAGGACATCGAACAATAAAGCTACCGTAATCCATGATTCACCTCCCATTCCTTTAATGTGTAAATAATATAAATACTGCCCTGGACCTTTCAAGCATTCCATGATTTTTTCCTGTTGTCCATGGAGTATTACATGCTGAAATATCTCTGTTTATCGAATTCTACCGCCCTCTGAATGATTCTGTTTTTTTCAAATTATTAACAGGTAACGAGGCAACAAAAGTCGGTATTGCGGCTTTTGGGGCACCTTCAGTTCAATGTTTTTACTGGTCAGCTTAATTTAGTATGAGATTCCTGATTGACTGCTCTCAAGACGGTAATGTGGAGAGGTCGAAGGGGGCGTTCTTGATGTGACCTCCCCACATACCAAGGCGTGCTTTTTCAATGCTTTCTCAACCCATTGGTCTCCCTTCACAGGCTTTGGGGGCCAGTGGAAACATGTTTTGAAGCTACGATCTGTTGCTGAACCTCTCTAACAAATTCTGCAGGATGGGAAACAAGCCGAATGGCAGATTTCTTTTTGCCGTCGTATGCAATAATAATTTTGCCAAAATTTAACATTGCACCAAGAGAAGGCTGATAATAGTCAACAAGGACGATCTTGCCAAGGGCAATCTCATGAGATCTCTTCAGAGGATAACCTACGTTGACTAAAATTTTTTTGGTAGTTAATCCAATTTCTGATCTCTGCAAACTTACATAGGATGCTATCCCCCATATAAGACCAAAGGTCACAAGTGCCATGGCGTGATGCCCTTGTGACCTCAGCGCCAATCCTCCTATGATAATCACCAGTATAGGGCCAAGCAGCACAGCCCAGTGCAATCGGGCTCGATAGATAACTCTTTCAGCATCGGGTGTTTCGTGGTCAATCAAATCCATCTACCGTGTTTTCAATAGGGTAATCAAGCAATATCAGTCTCGTTATGCTTTGCCCATCATAAGGTTTGGCAGCCATAATGCAATCTGGGGAAAGGTAAACAGGAGTATCAATGCCACAATAAGAGCTAACAAAAAAGGGATAACTCCCTTATAGATCGTTTTGAAAGGGATTCCTGTTATGTTCCCCAATATGAATACATAAATCGCTACAGGAGGGATAAGGCCTCCGATCATGAGTGTGATGCAAATCAGGATGCCAAACCATATTGGATCGTACCCAAGTTCTACAGCTGTGGGAAAAAATATTGGCGTAGCAAGTACCATGAATGCGAGGTCATCCATAATTGAACCGCCTATAAGGTATATGGCGACTATTATAACCATAACAAAGAAGCCCGGTACAGCAAGCCCACTGGCCCACTTTGCCGCAATCATCGGGATTTCCGTTATTGCAAGGAAATGGCCAAAAATGGCTGATCCGGCTATAAGCATTAGGGTCATAATAGAAGTCTTGAGTGCCCCTTTGAAAGATTTGATAATCATACCTATATTGACTTCTCTTCGTGCAAGAGCCAGAAAAAATATTGCCACTGTTCCTATGGTTCCTGACTCAGTGGGACTGAAAAAGCCAGTGATCATACCGCCTATGACGATACCGAAGATAATGCCAACGATCACAGCATCCGGTATCACGGCAAATCGTTCTTTCCATGTCGCCTTTTCCGCCCTGGGAGCTATGGCAGGTTTTACTGACACCCATCCGGCTATAACCGTCATGAAGAGCGCAGCTATAACCAGGGACGGCACAATCCCTGCGAGAAAAAGCCTGCCTATGGATTGCTCAACCTGAAGCCCATAAATAATAAGCACTGTACAAGGAGGTAGAATCATGCCCAGGGTGCTCACTGATGCAATCGTGCCGGCAGAGAGTTCTTTTTTATACCCATATCGATCCATCTCGGGCATGGCAAGGTTTGAAAAAGTCCCGACTGTGGCAAGGCTTGACCCACACATGGCTTTGAAGGCTGTTGCCCCCACTACGGTTGTCATAGCAAGTCCGCCGGGGATATGGCCAAACCACTTATGCGCTCCCAGATAAAGCCTCTTGGCAATATTTGAATTTGAGGCAAACTCACCCATGACCATAAAGAGGGGGATCACTGTATAACTGTATGTGGTAAAGTTATCAAAGAAATCCTTTATAACGAGATTGGAGGCCGCTGAAAAGGACATGAGGAAGGTAAAGCCAAGAAAACCCACAAGAATCATACAGTAGGCCATTTCAAGTCCGGTAAGGAAAAGGACCAGAAGCAATATTATTCCATATGTTCCGATTGCCACATCACTCATTTTCTGCTCCTTTTACTTTTTTAATCAGGTCGCAAAATATTGTGAAGCTCTGCAAGAAAAAGCTGAATGAAAGGGCAAAGGCAAAAGGATAGTATGGTATCTTAAAGCTGGCAGTACGTTCCCCTGTTTTTTGAACGTCTATCCCATAAATGAAAAAATTATATGCAACAAACAAGAACATCAAGACCCCAACACACCTGGTGATGATCTCGATGGTGCGCTTTTTTTTGGGACTGAGTTTTTCCGTGACTATATCAACGATTACCTGGGCTCCAAGCATTGTGCCATACGGAACTGAGAACCCAAATACAATCGCTCCGCCATATTGTATAATCTCCATGGAACCGGTAATGGGATGGCCGAGATTCCTCAAGATTACATCAAAGAAAGTTAGTATAATCATACAGGCCAGAACACTACCGGCAATGATGTACAATAACTTGTCAACAATGGCAACACCTTCAACAAATCGCTTCATCATTTTCCTCCGCGCAAATACATCACAACTGAGGCACCTCTGTTTTTTGCATCAGTATCATGTATATGCAAAGAGGGCTGTAATACACAGCCCTCTTTTACGAAAATATAACTCTACTGATGAGTCTTCAGGTAGTCCTGGACAAATTTCAACGCTTCATCGCCCGGGAGGCCCTTTGCCTTTGTCATCTTGACATAATCATCGAGGATCGGCTTCATCCTTTGTGCTGTAAGTGCCTCATCCTCCTTGGAAGCCTTAACAAAGGTCACACCTTTTGATTTGGCAAATTCAACTGCTTTAGCATCCAGCTCAACCCATTTTTTTCCGAATTTTTCATTGTATTCATCATTGAGTTTTTCTATCGCCTTCTGGTCAGCCGGGGATATGGCGTTCCATTTATCCTTGTTCATAATACAATACATTGATGTCATATAGGACATGGGGTAGTCTTCAATAACTGTCTTGATGACCTCCCCAATCTTAAATCCCTGCAAAGCTTCAAGAGGGAAAAGGGTTCCATCTACAACGCCCCTTGAAAGGGCATCGTATGTTTCGGTAACCGGCATGGTCACGGGGGAGGCTCCGAGGTTTTTTACAATATCCGCATTCTCTGCATTGGCTTTTATTCTGAGTCCCTTTAAGTCGGCAAGCGATTTAGCAGGGTTCTTAGTAAAAATAAAGCCAGGTGCAGCACCGTGGAGAAACATAACCTTTACGTCATCGAATTCTTTCGGTTTGAATTTTTTATAGAATTCATTAGCCGCCTTGCTTGCCTGATACCCATTCTTATATCCCAAGGGTTGTTGCAGAACCTCAGAAAGTGGGAGCCTGCCCGGTGAGTAAGCCAATAAGTTGGTGCCAACATCAACAACTCCTTTCACTGTGTTGTCATAGACCTGCATGGGGGGCGAAAGCGTGTTAGCAGCAAATACTGTTACTGTAACCCTCCCATTTGTCGCCTTCTCCACATCTTTACCCCAATCAGCAAACAGCTTTGTCAAAGGGTGTTGTGTTGGCCATATTGTCGAAAGTCTGAGTTTCATAGCTTTCTCTTGGGCCTGTGCCGGGATTGAGGTCAGGAAAAACAGAAAAATTATCGTAAAAACAAACAGTGCAAAAAACGTACTTTTTTTCATACTGCATCCTCCTTTTTTTGTGTTTCTATATTGTAATCTCAATAACCCTCATTTACAAGTCACTCCTCTTTACCGCTCGAAAACCTCTTCCTTAACTCCCGCTTCAATATTTTACCAGCAGGACTCTTTGGCATATCTTCGATGACAATATATTCTTTTGGTACCTTAAAAGGGGACAATTTTGTCTTAAGGAAAGACTTGATATCATGAGGAACCACTGTTTGGCCAGGTCTGGCAACGATAAATGCTGTAACCTTCTCTCCCCATTCCTTGTCAGGAAACCCTACTACAGCGCATTCTTCTACTTCTGGACGCATGTAAAGCACCTCCTCTACTTCTCGGGGATAGACATTCTCTCCACCAGTAATGATCATGTCTTTGACACGGTCAACGATATAAAGATAGCCGTCTTTGTCAACGACGCCGATATCCCCTGACTTGAACCAGCCGTCGCCCCAGAAAGCTTCTCGGGTTGCTTCAGGGTTATTCAGATATCCTCTCATAATGTTGTGCCCAAAAATACAAATCTCTCCTTCAAGCCCCTGATCAAGCCTGTGTCCCTCCATGTCCCGTATCTGTACTTCAACCCCGGGAACCGCTGTACCTATGGATCCTACCACGTGACGGTAATAATGGTTAAACGTAACAGCAGATGCAGACTCAGTCATGCCATAGCCTTCGTAAATCGTCATTTTTGTTACTTCTTTCCATTGCCTTACAATTTCGGCAGCCATACTTGCAGCTGCCGAAAAACAATAACGCACATTCCCTAATTTTTTTTTAAGACCATCAAGACTAAGCAGACGGGTATAGACCGTTGGAACTGCAAACATTTTTGTTACCTTACCAGAGCCAGTAAGGGCCAGGATCTTGTCAAGATCGAAAGTAGGAAGAATTTCAAGGCAACCAGCACTGTAAATTGTAGCGTTCATGATGTGCATTTGCCCAAAAACATGATTGAAGGGTAGAAAACAGATTGCCCTGTCCTTCTCATTTGAGTGCTCGTTGTGCGCAACATTATGTGCCGATGTGTTGATGTTTTCGTGGGTCAGCATAACGCCTTTGGGCGTCCCTGTTGTACCGCCAGTGTATAGAATTGCAGCTGTATCAGTGCGGTTTCTATCCACAGCCTTAAAATTTACTATCCCTGCATCTACAATCTGCTGGATATTGATATCTCCATTCTGACTGATGATTTTTTCCAGACCCGCAGGTCCTTTCATGCCCTCGAGGATTGAGATTTTGTCATCAGATGTAAAAATAAACCTTGGTTTTGAGTGATCTACAAGCAATGTTAGTTCATCTTGACTCAAGAGGCTCGAGTATGTGACTGCCACTGCGCCTGCCTTGAGAACCCCAAAATAAAATGCAATCCAGTCGGACGAGTTGGGGGCACAAATTCCAACGTGCTCACCTTGTCTAATTCCCATGTTGATGAGTCCCGTTGCAATACAATTAACCCTTTCATTCAACGCCCCGTATGTTATTTCAGAGTCTGTTTCGCTCAATGCGGGCTGTTGAGGAAAATAGAATGCCGATGACTCGAGGTTTGTGGCAACGTTCATATAGGCCTCCAAATAAGATTCGCAATGCGCAAACCACCTGGTTAATAAGCGCTGACAGAAAGATTAAATCGTGCTCTTTTCTATTGGTATAATATTTAGATATATTAATTTATTTTGTCAAGTGAATAATTAAAATTTTCTTGCAAAAGATTTCGACTTTGTTATACTATGACAAAATCCAAGAGGTATCATACGTGCCTTCATTCAAACCTATCAAACAATCCAGGGTGTCAGGAGAAGTAGCAGAGCAACTGAAGCAATCAATCCTTCTCGGTCAGTTCGAGGCAGGTGATAAGTTACCGTCAGAGCGTGATCTTTCAAACCAGTTTCAGGTCAGCCGCATAGCAATAAGAGAGGCTTTGAGGTTCCTTGAAAATACGGGTTTTGTTGAAACCAGACAAGGTGTCACAGGGGGCACTTTTGTCACCGACTTATCGTTTGAACATCTGAGCAATGCCTTTGTGGATCTTTTTCTGGCTGAGAAAATTTCTGTTCCCGAACTCGTTGAAGTGCGCGTTCTGGTGGAGCCCGAAATAGCGAGATTGGCGGCGACAAAGATTGATCGTAAGCGTGCCAAACTTTTGAAGGAAGCCATTGAAGCAGAGGATTTACCGATCCGATCGCTCGGGGAGGACCTCGATACCAAGACATCTGTTCATTATATCCTGGCCGAAACATGTGGAAATCATTTTTTGGAGGCCCTTGAGAGGTCCCTCATGGCTCTTACCAGACGAGTTGTTCAGACAGTTGATGCTGACCAACCATTTATCCACCCTGCAGGGATGCACCGACCTGTTGTGGAGGCGGTCCTGGCTGGAAATCCAGATGCAGCAGCAGCAGCCATGAGACACCATGCAATCGAGTTTGGTGAAAATCTAATAAATATGGAAAAAGCCTTTCGAGCAAGAAAATCCCAGGCCGCATATTCAACGGAAAAGTAATACCTTCGCTGTCAGGTAAATTCATTTGTGATATGGTGATTCAACTGATTGTCCGATTGTTGTCTAATTCATGAGGCAGGACCATTCCTAACCCTGCCTCATGAATAGTGACCTTCGTGTTATCTCGCAATTCCTAAATCTTTGGTTCAGTCTTAGGGATCACGCATTTAAAACGTTTCGCATCCTCGATAGAACCTCTACCACGATACTTGGCAACAGCAGGATAGGGGCATAACAGCCTTGTGCGATTTGGGGCCCAGCTCGCTGGCACTTCTGCATTCACTACGTTGGCACCTGTTCCACGGGCTGTTGCAACAATAGATTTCGGTGCTTGTCCTTTCTCGACCCATTTCACAAGAGTATCCAGCATATTAAACTGATCGCATGCAGGACCGCCGCTGCAGTGATTCATCTGCGGAACGAGGAAGAGGCGTGCCCTTTTATTAGCTTGCCTTCCCCAGGTGTTTAGAAAGCTTTCATACCAGTTGATGGTATCTGAAACAGAAAAGACCCCATCAGACGTACCATGCACGACCAATAGCTTGGACTTGTGTTCAAATAATCCCGTCATAGCTAGATCAGGCGGTGTCATAAAAGACATCCCCGACTCAGTATAGGTTGCATCGGTGGTGAATATCTTGGGAGCATCAATGTCAGGATCAAAACCTGTGCCACACAGATTAAGTGCGTAGGACAGGCTGTTAAAGGTAAGTGGGTTTTCTGGAGGGGTTGAAAAGATGAAACCCACGGCGCCGGGGTCAAGCAATGTAGATGCTGTAAATTTCCAAAAGCTCCAGTTTGAACCCTTGATACCAACATCCCACGGAAAGTTCGTATAGAGCGGCCCTGTGGTGTTTTTCGCACCCTCATGAATGGCAGCTAGCACATCCTTCTGATCGGCTGTAAGGCACGTCCCATCGCGATCACCCGTACAGGTAGGTACATCCATGGCGAGATCGAATACCCCTTGACATGCGATCGGATCCGTAACCATATCGTCTTCCAATCCGTCAAGGTTATCACACTTGGCGAGAATCGCATCGCCTACAAGAGCCAGTTCCGTTGGAGTAAAACTGCTACCGATGTTCGTGTCAGGTGTGGTGATCGTATAGAACTGCTGTGCCCCCCACAATTGGGCAACAGCAGCCTTGGGAAGGTTGAATCCCGGATTTCCAGCCAATATGCCGTCATACTGGTCAGCATAGCGCGATGCCGCTACCATGGCATGACGGCCACCATTGGAACAACCATACAAATAGGATTTAAACTTCTGCTTCTTATAATATGTGGTGATCAGACTTTTTGCCATGGGTGTGAGTTGGGCAACAGCGTTGTAGCCGTAGTCGATTCGCGCTTGAGGATCAATGCCAAAAAAAGGACCCATTTCTCCTGAGTGCCCAGCATCCGAGCTGATGACGGCAAACCCCTTTAAAAGTCCGTTCGACGTGGGACCGCCGCCGAGGTCATTACCATATGCTGGTACGACGCTACCGTCAATGCCTCCATTAGCCTGATAAAGAAATCTCTTCTTCCATTGCGTCGGCAGGCGCATCTCAAAGCCTATGGCGTAGGTTTTACCGTCCAGAGTTCCCACACGTTCATTCATCCTACCTGTCACAACGCAGTGTTCAGGCATGGGCCCGATGCCGGCCACACTAACTTGACCATCTAACACCAAGGTGGCCGACGTGATAACTGTGTTTGGATAAGTGAAGTCTGATAGGTCGTTACACGACAGCTTTGGTTTGACAGCTGCAGCCTCATTTCCGAAAATCAAACAAAGTCCTATAAGAAAAACAATGGTCAATACTATGCGCCTATTCCGTTTGTTTCTGTCCTTCATGCGTTACCCTCCTTCATTACTCCATATAATTCACACATTGTAATCGTGTGCTGAAGAATATTTGCCACCTGATCAATCCGGGTTCATCTGTGGGTGGCCCTCCTTTTGTTTTACATCAGTCCGATGGTGCAAAAAACACCCTTCATCACCTCCTCAGGCTAACATTTCATAACAACTTGCAACCCGCCCAACCCTAGTGTTTTGATTCTTCCAAAACCTGCCTCTTGAGCTCCCTTTTCAGAATTTTCCCTGCAGGGCTCTTCGGTAATTCTTTAACGATCTCGATCTTCTTAGGTACTTTAAAAGGAGAAAGAAGGGTTTTGAGGCCTGCTTTCAATTCATTCGTAGATATCTGCTGCCCTGGTTTTGGAACAATATAAGCACTGACCTTTTCGCCCCACTCCTTGTCAGGAAGGCCAATGACCGCACACTCCTCTACCCCTGGCTGAGTATATAGAGCCTCTTCGACTTCCCTGGGATACACATTCTCGCCCCCTGTGATTATTAGATCCTTAAGGCGATCAACGATGTAAAAATATCCCCGATCGTCAAGAACACCTATATCCCCTGACCGGAACCACTCTCCGTTCCACATTCCGGCAATGGTAGCCTCGGGGTTGTTGAGGTACCCCTTCATCACATTCCGTCCCCTGATGCATACTTCACCTTCCTGACCTTGTGAAAGCACATTGCCCTCCACATCTCTGATCTGGGCCTCGACCCCATGGACAACCGGTCCTACTGATCCCACAACGTGAAATTCAGGGTAAAAATGGTTAAACGTGGTAGGCATAACCTCTGTCATCCCGTAAGACTCTGCAATAGTGACGCCAGTGCGCTCCTTCCATTGCTTCACAATCTCTCTTGCCATACTTGCAGCAGCCGAAAAACAGTAGCGAAGTTTTCCCACCTTCTTCTCCAAGTCCGGTAGGCTCAGGAAACGAACATACACAGTCGGTACCGCAAAAAATTTCGTGACCCTGCCAGCAGCAATAGCCTCCAAGACACGGTCCATGTCAAATGCTGGGAGCAACTCCAGGCAACCCGAGCTGTATATCGTCGAATTCATAATATGATTCTGCCCAAAGACATGATTAAAGGGAAGAAAACAGAGCGCTTGGTCGGTTGGTACCGAATGTTCATAATATGCAATTGCTCGTGCAGCAAAATTCATTCCCTCATGACTCAACATGACGCCTTTAGGTGCCCCTGTCGTCCCACCGGTGTAAAGAACAGCTGCAGTGTCTAGTCGATCCATGTCAATTGCCTGAAACGCACGTTCTCCCATCCTCATAAGGTGAGATAGGTCCATATCTCCATCAGAACAAATGACTGTTTGAAGGCCATTGTCGCTCTTCAGCCTCATAACGTCTTCAAGTTTGCTCGGGTCAGTAAACAGTACTTTTGGTTTTGAATGAGTGATAAGAAATGCCAGCTCATCTCCGGTCAAAAGCCCAGAAAGAGTGATTGCAACTGCACCAATTTTGAGCACGCCAAAGTAAAAAGCAATCCAATCTGCTGAGTTCAGTGAACAGAGGCCTATGTAGTCTCCGGGTTTGATCCCAAGTTTCATGAGACCAGTGGCAACCTTGTTTGCCCGTTCGTTTAACTCTGCGTAAGTCCACTCGAGGCTGCCCTGTCTAATGGCTGGTCGGTCAGGAAAATATATAGCTGATGATTCCAAATTCCTGGCAAGATTCATTATGATGTCTCCTTTAAAAGTAATTATATCAATTCAAAACTTCATCAATGGCCAAGATGGAGTTAGAGCTCTCAAACTTGTCAATATTGGTCTAATATATAAATATTTATAATAGATAAAATATTTTTGTCAACAAGTTTGTGTTATCGGTTCTTCTGACATGCATCTACGCTGCGGTGATCAAGCCTTCACAGAAAACCTGCTGGAAGTGTTCAACCGTATCAATTGGAGTAACAGTTAGTTATTCGAGAAATGCCTACTTGCTTCCAGTATGTAGGTACCAGGTTTTGGCAACCACAGGGGCCCTGTTAACTTTAGCCCATCGTTGTCTACTCAAACCTTAGACATCACATCAACTTTATCAGAAAGGGTTTTCAGGCTTCCATCCAACAGGGGGAGAATGTACTGATCTCAACATAAAATACTCGTAAACAGCCACATGATGAGGAAAAAGAATAGCTCAATTTTCGGAGGCATTAATGGTAATTCTTGCCGGCCCTTCGGTTTAGGGCTTACTCTACAATCGCCTTTGTGATATAAGTTTTTACTGCAAACATTTTTAAGTTAGCTTCCCCAGACTTTCTGATCTATCCATTGCCAAAATACCTCACAGTATGCACCATTGGCTCATTCAGACTGTTCAATTCCCGAATATTATGGGTATTTTTGCAAGATATGTAAGATATATTCAAGGCTTAAATCCTGTCAAGCAGAAGTTTGCAGAGAAACTGCCTGAAGAAAGAGTCTGATCGTTCCCTCTGCGCAGAGTTCAGGTATTCGCTTAAGTTCAGCTTAACCCTGTCCCCTGATATGCATTACTTTCTTAAAATCCTGTGCAAGCCTTGCAATACCATTCATTTTGTCGTCAATTCTGTTTATGATGACTTTTGAATACATTTCCGCCACACTGCCAATCAGATGCTGTGCGTTGCCGGATTGGCCAAGAGATGTCATCACGATCAAGCCTACGCCTTGCTCTTTGCCCCCTTTTATAATCTGTATATGGAGCCTTCATGAATTCTGGTGACAACTTTTACTGCCTTGGCCTGTGGTAAGCTGAAAGGCTGATCCTGTAACCTTTCCTTGGAACAGACTGAGCTATCTATCCTTGATCTGCTCCATTACTTCGTTGGAAACAACAAGCCAGCATCAGAAGTATGTTCACCTATCGATAACATGGAGGCAGAATATTTCTGTTTTATACAGCCTCGATATATTTAAAAATTTTTTTATTGCTTCCTACAAATATTTCGAAAAATCCGTGTTATTAAAGTCATTGACCGTATGCCCGTTGCCTACTTTTTTTCGGAATTGTTATCATTTGGTATAAGTACGGGCACTGCGGTTCTTCAGTGTAAATTAAGAGGTGCTTCATTCCTGGCTTCCCATGCCAGAGTGTTGTAGTAAATCGAGATATTTTTATTATTTCCCATACTGCATGCACATTTACCTCAAATTCTAATGCACTCTGCACAGGAAAGTTTAATTCGGCTTGTTTAGGAGTGCGCTTGCTGCTGCATCTATTGAAAAATCTGGTTAACGAAAAAAGGCTAATACGACTTTGGTAAATTTATACATGATTGCCCACCAGGCAAACAAAAATACGAAAACTAAAACGAGCAATAGGGGGCGTTCAATCCTGCCCCACATCCTACGAATACGT
>Ga0255342_1000244_pt1 | contig 100886 bp, 94 predicted proteins | sample wastewater_treat_3_FD_192416 | JGI IMG/M metagenome (GOLD analysis project Ga0255342, IMG submission 192416) | Wastewater microbial communities from Lulu Island WWTP, Vancouver, Canada - plant14 | ecosystem: Engineered > WWTP > Wastewater > Unclassified | place: Canada: Vancouver, British...
ACACATGATTTATGTGATTCGCGCTTTTAGAAGGCAAGACTTCCGGCGGACCATGTGCCTGCGGTAGGTTGTGAGACTGAATCCGCGTATAACAGAGTGGCCAATGCCGGGATCTGTTGGCAAAACCCTTGAAAGCGCCCTCAACAACAAAAGGATACAAAGATAGAGAGAAAAACAAACGAGGCAAAAATACCGCTTGACAAATGGGCACTACATAACAGGTTGTTGGAAGCCCCCATGCGTGGGCCCGTCGCAGTCATGTCATCAAGCTGATGCCATTGGAGAGCTGGAAGCCTCTGCGCGTTGATTCGTCCTATTCCCGTGCTTCTTTCACTTCGCTAGTCCTTTGGAAGCCCCTATGCGTGGATCCGTCGCGGTCATGTCATCAAGCTGATGCCGTTGGAGAGCTGGAAGCCCCTGCGCGTTGATCCGTCCTGTGATTGCACTTGGTGTTAAGCCAACCTTAGCGTGTCACCGCTAGGATCCCCAGAGCGTACGTTCATTTTCGTTGCATCTGTCTGAGATCGGCATATACCCGTCAGCATCAATTATCAAGCGTCGCCAACTTCGCGTTGGTACGGATGAACTCACGGCGCGGCTCGACACGATCGCCCATTAGAAGCGTGAAGGTCTCGTCGGCAATTTGCGCGTCGCTCACCGTTACCTGTAAGAGCTTGCGAGCCTCCGGATTCATTGTCGTCTCCCACAATTGATCGGCGTTCATCTCTCCGAGACCCTTGAATCGTTGCATTTTCGGATTTGTCCATCCTGTTGTCTCTTTTATGCGCTCGACGTCCTCTTCGTCGTAAGCGTAATGGCTTACCTTATCTTGATAGACGCGATAAAGCGGAGGACAGGCGATGTACACATGACCGGCATCTACGAGCGGACGCATATAGCGGAAGAAGAATGTCAGCAACAGCGTTCTGATGTGCGAGCCGTCAACATCGGCGTCAGCCATCAAGATAATCTTGTGATAGCGCAGTTTTGACAAGTCGAAGTCGTTGCCGATACCGGCACCTAATGCCATCACGATCGGCATGAGCTTCTCGTTGTCGAGCACCTTGTCGATACGCGATTTTTCGACGTTAAGCATTTTGCCCCAGAGCGGTAAGATCGCCTGATATTTGCGCTCTCTGCCATTTTTCGCCGTCCCGCCCGCGGAGTCTCCCTCAACGATGAACAGTTCACAGAAAGTCGGATCTTTCTCCTGGCAGTCAGCGAGTTTGCCGGGGAGAGCGTTGCTGTCCAGCGCGCTCTTGCGACGCGTCATCTCACGCGCTTTGCGCGCCGCTTCACGCGCCTGCGATGCCGACACGCCTTTGCTTACGACCGTACGCGCTTCCTGCGGATTTTCCTCGAGGAAATTGAGCAAACTTTCATTGACGGTTGCTTCGACGACCGTGCGTACTTCAGGATTTCCGAGTTTCGTCTTCGTCTGTCCCTCAAACTGCGGATTTTTCAATTTGACGCTGATGATGGCGCACATGCCTTCTCGGATATCTTCTCCCTGCAGATTTTTATCTTTCTCTTTCAGGATGTTATACTTACGCGCGTAATCATTGACCGTTTTTGTTAATGCCGATCGAAAACCAGTCAGATGGGAGCCGCCCTCGATCGTCGCGATATTGTTCGCATAAGAATAGACGTTCTCGTTGTATGAATCGTTGTATTGGATGGCGACTTCGACAAATACTCCGTCCTGTTCGCCAGAGAAGTAGATGGGCTCCTTGTTGAGAACGGCTTTGTTTCGGTTGAGATATTCGACAAAGGAGATAATGCCGCCGGAGTAGTGAAGTTTTTTCACGGCTGCAGGAGTCTCCCGCTCATCGATCAGCGTAAAGGCAGCCTCGCGATTGAGAAAGGCCATCTCGCGGTAACGCGTGGTCATCAAAGCAAAGTCGACCTCCGTCTCGCTGAAAATCTCGGGATCGGGCTTAAACGTCGTAATCGTGCCGCTTTTATCTGTTTCACCTATAACTGTCAACGGCGTGACCGTCTCGCCTCTTTCAAAACGGATGAAATGAGACAGACCGTCACGATTGACGACAACTTCCATCCATTCTGAGAGCGCATTAACGACTGAAGCTCCTACACCGTGCAGACCGCCGGAGAAACTGTACGCATCGCCGCCAAATTTCCCTCCGGCGTGTAGAATCGTGTGGACAACTTCGACCGTCGGAATCCCGACCGTCGGATGAATACCGACGGGAATCCCGATGCCGTTATCCTCGACGCGAATAGAATTGTCGGGAAATACTGTGACCGTGATCGAGTCACAACGACCAGCGAGCGCCTCGTCAACCGAGTTGGCGACGATTTCATAGATCAGGTGATGCATACCCCTCGATGTCGTATCGCCGATGTACATGCTTGGGCGCAATCTGACGGCTTCCAAGCCCTCCAGAACTTGGATATCGCTCTCCTCGTATGACCCGCTGGTCGTCGTATCAAAGATCTGACCTTCCAACATCGCGGCAGACGCAAGATCTTCGGAGAAATCTTCTGTCAGCGCATGGACATTATCCGCCAAATTGATCAATTCATCGCCGGAATGGGACGCCTCCACTTTGTTGGCGGCATCTTCTTCCGCGCGACGCAATAATTCTTTCAAGCCTTCGTTTTCTATTTCAGAACGTATGTTTGTTTTATCTTTTCCTGTACTCATATTGTCCTTTCGATATCAACCCCTACCCGTCACACCTTGCGCGCAAAGTCGCAGATGAAACGGGAGAGAGAAAAATTCTACCCGACGTGAGGATGAGAGAACGAGGGACTTCCTCCGTCATCCAATCAAGACGGTTCGTCTCTTCTGCTTGCGCGAGAAACGCAACCGTATCGCTCGAAGGTGAGACCTTCTCAAGATCAAATATGCCGATGATCCAGTGTGCCGGTATGGAGACGTCTGCCCCTATGTGAATATACATATAGCTCCTATCCTCGTCGCTCTTTTCTCATCGTTTTCGGCACTTTTTCGATCTATAAAATTATACCACAAAAAGGCGTGGAAATGTTGATTTTACACCGTTTGCCGGCACCGCAAAAAATCCGTCAAAAGCCTACCGGAACGCGCTTTCAATGTTTTTAGACAACTTCGCTGAACGATGTTCGGACACGAAAAGGATTGTCCGTAAAAACGCTGATAAAAAGGTTGAAAAATCTATAAAACAGTCAACCGAAAAAAAGATTCATGAGCTGAATTAAACTTCAATGCAGGTCACGTCGGCACCTATCTGTATGTTAACCGAAAGCGAGATTAGCGAACTGAACGGACCTCCTCATTCCAACGAAGGATCATCGGTCTTAAGCGTTCGTACAGTTCATCTCTGTTTTCAATAGTAATGTCGAAGATTTCCGCTTTTGGGTGTGAGCGAACGGCATCTAAAAAATCGGTACGAGGGTGTGCTTTGATCGTAGCCAGTACGCGTCGGTCGCCATCAAAACACGCCATCGCTGTCTCACAAAAGGTTCTAGCCTCCGTCTCCATAAAACCGAGCTCGTCCATCGCGATAACTGACGATGTTGTCGTATCGCGAAGTCCTTCTCGCAAAAATTCAACGCCGACCGTTTCAAAGACGTCCAAATTGATCGTTCGATTTCGTCCGTCGCAATCGCCGATATGGTTGGTGCGACTCATCTTTCGCTCTCGGTCGGTTGGTCTGAATATATAGATCGAGTGATACCCTTTTTCATTCCTCGGTGTGCTTCGCGTGAAAAAACCTCTCACAGGCATTTCAATCTCGCGGAGAAGCTTTTCGATGAGCGTCGATTTGCCGACTCCGCGCTGACCGCTGATCACGATATGTCTTTTGTCCATGTTAGTCTCCTTTGATCGTCAGACCTGTATCAGCTCACAGGGTTAACTGTTCCCCCTACGACTTCGTAGTAGTAGACTTTCGAAGTCCATCCGTCTCGTTGTGTCCGGTCGTCCCGCTGAGCGCTTTTGTCATTTTCTCCGCCTGTTCCGACGACGGCATATACATGCTCAGAAGTGAGCATTTGATCAGAGGGGAAAATTTGCGCTGGATCGGTACACGTCAAGAAGACTTGGTGACCTTGGATCACTTCCATGAGTCTGGATCGGCGCGACTGATCGAGCTCGGACATGACATCGTCCAGCAAGAGTATCGGTGTCTCGCCCGTCATTTCCGTCAACAACATAAGCTCCGCAATCTTTAGCGATAGGACGATGGAACGCTGCTGTCCTTGTGACGAAAAGAGACGGGCTTCCATGTCGTTAAGTGAGAGTTGCAGATCGTCCCTATGTGGACCGCTCGATGTGCTCCCGCGGAAGATATCGTCGTCTCTAGAGCGCCTGAGACGCTCAAGATAGAGCCTTTCAATCATCTCACGACTCATATCACGGTCGAGACCGCTAAAGCCTCTATATTGGATATCGAGTTGTTCCTGCGAAGACGTCAGATGACGTATAGAGAGCGATGCGTATTCGGAAAGTTTCTTCGTGACATCGAGCCTTTTTTTCAGAATGGATGAGACGATCGATGCAAGTTGCTCATCCCATATGTCTAGTTGCGCAGCAGGGTCGGGAAAGATCATCTCGCTTTCGGGAGGTTCGCTCTCATCTTCGTCGAACGCCGTACGACCATCGGAAGAACGCCTGTCTATACCGTGCCCGTTAAACGATCCGTTCGCCTTGAGATTCTTGAGCAAGCGATTACGCTGGCCGATTACACGCCAAAAGTCTTGTAAGTCGCGAAAATACGCCCTGTCTGTCCTTGAAATCAAAACATCTAAGAAGCGGCGCCTCTCGCTTGGTCCGCCTTTGACAATCTGCAAATCCTCTGGGGCGAAAATGATGGCGTGAAACAGTCCCATCATGTCGGACAGGCGCGCTACTTCCAAAGCATTGTAATAAACAGTCCGAAACGGTGAACCGCCGCGCGTCGGCGCGAGTTTGTATTCAAGCGTGACTGATTCATTCAAACCGCGATCAGTCACAAACTGAATGCTCACGCGATAAAAATCACACCCATGCTTGACAAGTTCCTCGTCGCGACCCGTGCGATGAGACCTTGCACACGTACATAAATAGATCGCCTCCAGAAGATTAGTCTTTCCCTGTGCGTTCGCGCCGTGAAACACGTGCGTACCGTCCGGAATATCGAGCCGAAGGCGATCGTAATTTCTAAAATTAGTTAAATCTATCGAACAGAGTCGCATACCGACACATTTTGAGTCTTATCTTCTCAAAGGCAAAATCATGTAAAAGAATTTATCTCCGCTTTCAGGTTTAATCGAGCACGGACCGAGACTGCCGCTGAATGTCAACATAACGCGTTCATCTTCAATCTCTCGGAGCACCTCGATGAAAAATCTCGGGTTAAAGTCGATTTCAACTCGATCGCCGGCAAGAGCAATCGGAATATCTTCTTTTGCTTCACCGATGTTCGTCCTCGACTCTATGATCATCGTATCGTTGTTCGGCATACTGAGCGTCACAGGGAATCGTCTGTCATCCGTCTCAATCATGATAGACGCGCGCTCAATCGCCGCAAGTAGAACTTCCGGTGAAATGATCAAGCTCGAATCTGCTTCGCGCGGAATTATACTTCTATAGTTCATGTATTCGCTTTTGATCAGACGCGTCACAAGCTTGACGTTTCCTTTATCAAAAATGATGTAATTATGGGAAGGCAAAATAACGACTTCTTCGTCGCCATCCGACATGATCCTCGCAATCTCCGCCATCGCTTTCGCTGGTATAACGATGTTTATATCGATATCCATTCCTGAAACTGTTTCGTGTCTTATGGCGAGACGGAATCCATCGATTGCCACTAAAGTCAACGAATCACGTTCACAAATCAAATTTAGACCTGTAAGAGCCGACCGGCTATGATAATCAGTACTGGCGGCGAAAATCGTCTGGTTGATCATATCCCTGAGAGTCTTTTGCTTGACGACTATTCTCGATTCTTCTTCGACGAAGCGAATTTCAGGATACTTATCGGCAGGATATCCGCGCAAACGGAATTTACTGTTGCCGCTTTCAACGATCAGGATATTGTCCTCCTGCACTTCGAGGTATACGTGATTGTCAGGCAGCTTGCGCACAACTTCCGATAAAAACTTCGCGGGAACGACAATGTCGCCTTTTCTCGATATATCGGCTTCCATTCTGTATTCAATACCAGTTTCATTGTCATAACCGGTTAAAACGAGTTCCTGATCCGCGACAAGAAGTATCCCGTCCAAAAGTTTATCAGTTGATCGCGTCGCGACAACTCTCTGCACAGTTGATATAGCATCCATCAGGTGATTTCTTGTACAAGTGAGTTTCATGTTGCGCCTCCTGTTCTGCCTTGCAGCTCTCTATGATAATTCATCGATCTTCTTCTTATGTGTGTCAATTCTGTTGAAAACTCATTCGCGCCCCGTCTGTTTCGTCGTTACACGATGTTACTATTTTGTTAGACTTCTGTTATTTGTCTGTTAAGAAAACCGGCTTATTAACGTCTGTTAGTTATTCACTTTTTATCAACATGCGTTTCACAGCGAGTTATCAACAAATGATCACAACTTTGTTTATTACTGCAAACGCGCCTCGATATTATGAACGATCTCGGCAAGCTTTGCATTTTGTTCCATACCTTCTGTAATTTTATCACAGGCGTGTAAAACTGTGGCGTGATTCTTGCCTCCAAAGGCGATACCGATCTCCTTGAATGTTCTGTCGAGTTTCTTGCGACAGAGGTACATGGCAATCTGTCTCGGTTCGACGATATCTTGGCTTCGCTGACGCGATTTCAAGTCATCGACCGTAACGCCGTAATAATGCGCCACAATCTCCATGATGAGCGGAAAATCTAGCTCCTTGACAGCTCCAGGCTGAATCACGTTTTGGAGTGCCTGCTTGGCGGCATCAAGTGTCACATCAACGCCAATCAGTTGTAGAGCGCAAATCGTCTTGAAGGCCCCTTCAATTTCACGCACGTTGGATGTGATATTGTCCGCGATATATTCCAGAATATCGTGAGAGATATCAACGCCTTGTGTCTTCGCCAGATTCTTAAGGATCGCGATACGCGTTTCATAATCTGGCGGCGTGATGTCGATCGTCAATCCGCTGACAAAACGTGTTCTTAAACGATCAACGAGCGATGTGAGATTTTGCGGCGGGCGATCACACGTAAAGACGATATTTTTTCCCGACTCGAAAAGCGCATTGAACGTATAGAAAAACTCAACCTGCATGCGTTCTTTCGACTCGATAAATTGGATATCGTCGATGAGGAGCATATCGGCAAGACGGTAATGATTGCGAAATTCGTCGAATTCATTTAGCTGGATACACGTTATAAATTCATTGACGAATTGCTCTGTTTGGACGTATACGACGCGCTTATGCGGGAAATCGCGGCGCACTTGGTTGCCGATTGCGTGCATGAGATGTGTCTTGCCTAATCCCGATCCGCCGTAAAGAAAGAGAGGGTTGTAGTTACGAGGACTTTCCATCGATGCGACGGCCACGGAAGCAGCGTGCGCGAAGCTGTTCCCAGGTCCCACGATAAAAGAGGAAAATGAGTAATTCGGATTTAGCTGGCTTGCCCTAAAATTTCCGTTTCCATTTCCGTTGCCGTTTTTCTCGAAGGAAGGGACCTGCTCTTCTTGCGACGGAACGGTACCGTCAGGGCGCACGGAAATTTCCAGAGAGTAATTCACACGCGTATAATCTTTGAGTGCATTTTCGATGAGAGGGCGGTGTTGACCGACATACTCCTTCGCAATATCGCTTGGCACAGCAAGCCCGAACACGCGCTCCCCGGAGAGATAAGGCTTTGCACTGAGAAACCAAGTATTGTACGTCAGCGGACTGACTTCTTTGCACAAAGACTTCTTACAAACGGACGACCATATTGAATCTGCGTTTCTCTGTGTCCTCACTCTTTATACCTTCTCCTCCTAGAATCAGAACAAGCATCACTCATGCCCCCGGAACGGGGTACTGATAATCGTAACAGAAAAAACCGTGTCGGAAAAGGCAAAAAAACCGAAAATATAAGCGTTTTAGCCGTTTTTTGATCCTCAAAAACATCAACAATTTGTGACTTACAGAGTGTGAATTGTTGATAAGTTTGTTAATAAATTCGATCGAGAAACAAGAGTACGATCCCTTGTCTTTTTTACCGTTTTTACTTTCACCGGCAAGGATTAAAAGACACCTGCTTTTCAACAAAGTCTGTTGATAACTTGTGAATTATTCATTTTTTGCGTGTTGATAACTTTTTTGAAATTGTGAAGATGTCATCTACACGTCAGGTCAAGTTTTTGACCTGTTTATGCCGGAAGATGACAGATCGATGACAAACTCGCTCAAACTCAGCCACTTCTATGATGCGTCAAGTAGCATGACAGGTCATCGATGCGCATATATGGCAGGCAGGTTCGACTGCATTCGAAAGCAAACGTCCTATCATCGATGCGCATATTTTCAGATGGATTCGATTACGCTGAAAGGGAAGAATCAATACCAAAGGCGCGCATATGCCCGACACGAAAACCGGCAGATTCACCGATGTTGAAAGGGAGAGTCTGCCGGCAAGATAACGCTAAAAATTCGGGTAATTCTTCTACGAGGTCAAGGTAGCCAACGCTTCTAGCGCTGTGTCGATCTCTTCTTCAGTATTCGTCGCGCCGAAAGAGAAGCGGACGGTCCCTTGGGGGAATGTTCTGAGACTTTGATGCGCGAGGGGGGCGCAATGGAGTCCGACACGCGTCATGATGTTCCAGTCGCGTTCGAGCTCAAAGGCAATCTCTGCGTTGTCGCGATCGACCGCCGTAATCGATACAACACTCGTACGACCTTCTACGCCGGGCATGCCGACGGGGCGAACTCCCTTAATGGTCGCGAGCCCGTCGAGAAAGCGCTTCGTCAACGCCATCTTCGTATCGTGCATTTGGCTGATACCCTGTTCCTCTAGATAGATAAGTGCCGCCCGCAAGCCGATGATGCCGGGGATGTTCATCGTCCCGCTCTCGTACTTGTCGGGCATGAATTCCGGCTGCTCCAGGCTATTCGAGCGACTTCCCGTCCCGCCGACCATGAGCGGATCGACGCGATCAATCAAGTCCTTGGCGATCGCGAAGCCGCCGATTCCCTGCGGTCCGCGCAATCCTTTGTGTCCGGTAAAGGCGAGAAGATCGATGTTCATAGCTTCCATATCGACTTCAACGCTGCCTGCCGACTGTGCCGTATCGAGAACGAATATGATGCCGCGATCTTTGCACAACTGTCCGATCTCTCGTGCAGGAAGAATTGTGCCCGCGACGTTGGAAGCATGTAAAGTCACGATTGCTTTTGTGTCGCGTTCCAGCGCCTTTTCAAAGGACTCGACCGGAACCTCGCCGCGTTCATTCGCCTTCGCGATCGTGTAGCGAATCCCGCGTTTAGCCTCTATACGCTTCAAAGGGCGCATAACGGCATTGTGTTCCATGCCGCTGACGACGACATGGTCGCCCGGCTTCAGGTATCCTTCAAAAAAAGTGTTAAGAGAGAACGTAACGCCCGGCGTAAAGACGATATTCCTCGCATCGCTCACGTTGAAAAGCTTTGCCAATCGCAAACGCGTGTCCAAGACGTCGCCTTCGACGGAATACGCCTCCTGATAATTGCCGCGACCGATGTTGACGCCGTGATGCTCAAGCAAAGTCCACATAGCGTCCGCAACGCCGGGAGCTTTCGGAAACGACGTGCTGCTCTGATCGAGATAGATGTCCTTTTTTGTTTGCATAACTTACCCGCTCCTAGTCTTGTTTTCAAAAAGCAATCGCTTTAATAAGAATAACACGTCACAGGTGATGTTTCACGTGGAACACGCGTCAGGGACATAAATGCGCGGAGGCGGTCGAAAATTAGAAGAGGAGTCTTGGTCAATAGCGGAGCTGTTGCGCGGGTGGATTGCTGTCAGACAAAAAGTCGTTGCGCCCGGCTACATGCCGATGGCGAGAGGACAAAAGAGATGTTGATCGTATTTCGAACGGAAAAGCGACGTCAGGTGCGGTTCAGGTGCGATTCAAGTTCCTCCAACCATAAAGTGGGCGACATGTCGCTCGGCATCGTCCACGCGCGCTGCGGCGACAAGCGCCACGGGAAGGCGGAGACGCCTTCGGGCGAAGCGGAACGCTTGAACTGGCTGCGGAAGAAGCGTCTAATAAAATTCTTAAGCCACCGTTCGATACTCGCCTCATCGTATGTGTCGGAGAAGACGCGGACGGTCGCATCGTACACGTCGGAAGGTTTCTTACCATGGAAGACCATGTGCCAGAGGAAAAAGTCGATGACCTCATACGGTCCTACGACATCTTCCGTGATCTGGCGTAAGCTGTCGTTCTCATGCGGCGGCAGGAGTTCCGGCGAGATCGGTCGGCTGAGGATTTCGCGCAAGACCGACGCGATAGTTTTCTTCTTGTCATCCGGCAATTCGACGGGTGACTCGCCCTCTTCGAAAAGCGTTGCCGCCGTCTCGACGAGATAGCGCACGGCTGTCTTCGAGACGGACGCGTTGACGGCATACATCGACATGTGATCGCCGTTATACGTACACCAGCCTAGAGCCGATTCTGAGAGATCGCCTGTGCCGATGACGATACCGCGCTCCATATTTGCCAGATCCATGAGAATCTGCGTGCGCTCGCGCGCCTGAGCGTTTTCGTATGTGACATCGTGAGTCAGGGCACCGTGACCGATCATCTTGAGGTGCAAGTCGACGGCGTCCGAGATATCGATCTCACGAAAATCGACTTGTGTCGCTTCGCCCAACTGACGCGCCAGTCGGCGAGATTTCTTGGACGTGCCGGGTCCGGGCATCGAGACGGCGATGATGTCATCGGGAGAGAATCTGCCGATCTTTGCCGCTTCCAGACACACGAGCAGGGCAAGAGCCGAATCGAGCCCTCCCGACAAGCCGAGTATAGGACGCGCACCGATCGCCGCGAGGCGTGACCGGAGCCCTTGACCTTGAATCATTAACGTTTCGCGGAAGAAAGAACGTGCGTCGAGCTCATTTTTCATCAGGAAGGGGAAACGCTCGTCTGTTTCGTGAGATTTCTCCAAGACGCCGTCAAGGCTTCCCTTTTCTGCCGGTAGATTCGCTTTGGTTGCAAGCTCCGATAAAACCTCCTTCGGGATGACGGCTGTCGTCAAACCCGTCGTAAAGGGTTCTCCTTCCGCGAGGACATGTCCGTCACAGACAATGAGGCGATGACCGGCAAAAACGCCCTCGCTGACTGATTCGCCATCGCCGGCACCGGCGTAGAGGACGATGGAGCAATGAGCCCGAGAATGACCGATCAGTGAATCGCGCAGACGGCGGTAATCGCCCGTCCACTCGTGCCGAGCGTCCGCGATGAGCTCGCAATACGGTCCAAACGGTCTTCTCTGTTTCCCCTTGCGTTCAAAATCGAGTGTCAGATCGATGAGATATGGCAAATCATCCGACTCGTCCTCATCCATCAAATCCGAGAGATCAAAGGATTTGCCATCTTCAGCGGGTCGATCAGGGAACAAATAAGTCAACTCATAGCCCTGTTCCACATGCCGCAGTTCAAACGGTGAGATCATGATGCCCCTAAGTACACCGTGTTGGAACAGCGCGGTCGCCTTGACTATTTTATCGTTCAACTTGAATGGAATAGGGAGGAAAAGAGCGAGCGACGTATCATCCGTCGCGCGCGCAATGCGCTTTAGGCTTAGGCGGATTTCCTCATTCAATAGCTCCTGTCGGTATAAGTCACCGCACGTCGCGCCGGTGAGCGCCCGCTCGGAGAAGAGTAAGACATCGACGCCGGCATCGATCGCCTTCGCCATCATTGTTATAATGGCTCGTTCATTGAACGAGACGTCGCCCACACGGATAAGAGGCGTCGCGACGCCGACGATGAGGTCGTCATCGCAAAAGACCCGCACGCGATTTAGCGGTTCTCGCTCAAACGACGAGTAGCCGGTTGTCCGCATAATTGCCTCCGATACGATCACATCCATTTTCCTCCTCTCCAGGGCGCGCGATCCGTCGTCATTTGACGACAAAAGGTTCAGTTTCTCTCAACAAAAACGCGCGTTCGTCGCCATCGAAATAGGGTAAGAGCTCGTGTCGGACGGAGGCATGGTAGGCGTTCAGCCAGTCAAGCTCTTCGTCCGAGAGGAGTTCAGGCAAGATCGCGTCGCGATCGAACGGAACGAAAGTCATCGTTTGAAATCTTAGGAAAATGTCACCCGCCTCATTGAGTTCTTCAGGGGCCTCGACGATTTCGACAGCACCGTCATAAGTCGCAAGCGTTTTGTTCTTGCGGAGAACGACGTAGTCGTTTTCGAGGCGAATGCCGTGTTTGTCCTGACGGTAGACGCCGGGCTCAATCGTGATCACGATATTTTCTCGGAACTTGTAGTCGCCGTAGAGCGGGTTGTTCGTCAGGCGTTGCGGACCTTCGTGGACACCCGAGACATATCCGAAACCGTGCCCCGTGCCACATTTGTAGTCAAGTCCGTAACGCCACATGACGGAACGAGCGACGGCATCAAGCGCCGTACCGCACGTGCCGTCCAAAAAGGGCAGTGACGCAAGGGCAATATGAGACTTCAGGGTCAACGTATAATCGACTTTTTCTTCCTCTGTCAAGGGTCCGAGCGAACACGTCCTCGTGATATCGGTTGTGCCGTCGTACGCCTGCGAGCCGCAATCGACGAGATAGAAACCGCGCAGTTGAAGTTTGTCATGACGCTCCGGCGTTGCCTGGTAGTGCATCATGGCGGCGTTCGCCCCGTAAGCGGAGATCGTCGGGAAACTTTCAATGATGAATGCGTCGGATAGGGCGCGCAGATCGTGGAGTTTTTCTGTCACTTCCATTTCGTTCAGGCCCTGCACCGCCGCCTCGCGCTTGATGTAATACAAGTATTTTGTGACAGCGACGCTGTCGCGCACGCCGGCGCGGAACTGACCGAAGAGCTCCGTATCGTTCAGGACAGTCTTCATCAGGTAAGGGTAATCCTGTTTCTTCAAAATCTTGACATTTGACGGAACGGCTTCGATCAAAGTGCGGCTGACGCGTGTCGTATCGGCGACGAGGACGCCTTCCGGCAGCTCGCAGATCGCGCTGAAGACGGTATGGTAATCGCGCAACTCAATGCCCTGCTCGTGAAAAACCGCCCTCAAGTCGCCATCAACTTTGTTTTCGTCGATAAAGAGAAGAGCCGTATCGGGCAACACAAGCGCGAAGGTCAGCGCGACACAGTTATTCGGCACATCGCTTCCTCGAAAATTCATGAGCCACGCAATGTCGTCGAGACCGACATAGAGCGCATAATCGGCTCCGTCGCGTTTCATTTTTTCGCGAACTTCCGCGATCTTGTCGCTTGCTTCGCGTCCCGTAAATTCGATCTTGTGTTCAAAGACTTTGCCGGAGGGGAGTGACGGACGATCAGACCAGATCGCGCCAATCAAGTCGAGGTCGGTGACGAGCTCAAAGCCGCGCGCGGCGAACAGCGTCTCCATCGATTCAACGGTCGCGTCCGGCAGCACGGTGCCGTCGACGGCGATGCGCGCTCCTTCCGGCAGCATTTGTTTTATCCATTCATCAGGACGAGGGATGCCAGGCAGTCCCTGTTTCATCAAATCAAAGGGTGTTCCGTCGAGATCGCGTAAGGCTTGGATGTGGTAGCGCCCGTCTGTCCAAAGGAGCGCGCGGTCAGCTGTCACGACTGCGGTACCCGCCGATCCTTTAAAGCCGGTCAACCAGGCTCTTGCCTGAAAATGCTCGGCAACATATTCAGAATTGTGCGGATCTCCCGTCCCGATGTAGCAGGCATCGATCGCGAGTTCTTTCATCTTGGCGCGTAAGCGCTTTAACCTTGTCTCTATTTGCATGACCCCATCTCCAGTCTGGTTTCATTGTATCATCGGGAGCAGAAATCACACTATATGAATCAGTGAACTCTCATAAACAGCAGTATCCCTGTGTATACAGTGGCACAAGTCCGCTCTCGCGACGGTAGAGAGGATTCTTTTCAGTATTCCGGTGTTTATAGTTGCAAAAGGGTATCTCTACATTATTTAGTAGTTCCCGCCAAACAGTTGTACCCAATATATATTGCCTTCTTTTTTATAACAGCCAATGCCGATCGCGCTGTACTCATCCTTGAGAATGTTCTCTCGATGCCCTTCCGATTTCATCCAACCCTCCATCACAGCAGCGGGCGTGCCATACCCCATGGCGATGTTCTCACCTTGAAAAGCGTAACTAATGTTGAATTCGTCGTAAATAGAGAAAAAGAATGATTTGTCCGGACGCTCATGGCTGAAGTGACCTTCCCTAGAGATCTCTTCCGCCCTTACCTTTGCGGCTTCTCGTAGCTTTGCGTCCATTGCCAGAGGCGCTTTGCCTTCTTTTTCCCGCTCGGCGTTCACGAGAGTGAGGACTTGTTCTTCGTAGTTTGAAACATATCCGGCTGTCGTAGTGGTTGTCTTTTTTGTCGTTGTTGGGGTGGTTTTCGTCGTTGTGGCTTTGGTTGTAGGCTTTGTAGTCGTCGCCTTCGAGGAGCTTTTCGTCGTTGTCTTCGAGGAGTTTTTCACGGACGTCCGCGTTGATGTGCTCTTAGGCGATGTAGGTGTTGTGGTTGGAGCCGTATCGGTCGTTGTCTCCTCCGAAGTTGTCTCCGGCGTGGTCGTTACGCTCTCCCCATCGGTAGTAGTGACGGGAGGTACCGAACAATGCGACGGAGCGGTAACGAGCACGGGGGGAAGCGAGACGTCGGTCGAGGTTGGAGGCGGTAACGTAGTACCCATTGATGACTTCGTATCTTGAGGGGGGTCCCCTTCACTAATGGTACGAATTTGAAAACACGACACGGTAAAGCAAAGAATAAGCATAAACACCATGATCATGATGACGACTCTGTATTTTCTCATAAAGGAAACGCTCCTTTCCGCCTAAAAAACGGTCCTAGTAACTTTTCATATACTAATGATACCGCAGAAGGGATCGCGCTGTTAATTAACCGTGTTCGCAAAGTTACGAAAAGAACATACGCTTTTTGATGGCAGGACAGTCGTCACGCGTTTCCGGCAGACACTCTTCTCGTACGATGGCGGCAAGTGCTTCAAGCTCCTTTGCCAGATCGAGCAATACCTGGCGTTCAACGGCGTAGTGCATATAATAACCGTGCTTTTCTCCTACGAACAATCACGCCTCATGCAGGAACTTCAGATGTTGTGAAATCGTTGCCTCTGTCAGTTTCAGCTCATTGACCAATGCTCTCACAACGTAATTGTGTCTCAACAGAAGCTCCAAAAGTGCCATGCGCGTATCGTCCGCAACGGCTTTTAATGCTAGTTTCGTATCCATGGTAAATCTCCTTTGTTCTAATTAAGTGTGCGCCCAAACAGATTGCAGCGCACGAAACTGATTGGGTCAACACCAAAACGAAACGAAAAGAAGATTAGAAGGTTTCTGGATATCAGACGGCATCTTGTTGCGTTGCACTCCTTTTTTGAACTGCTGTGTAGAGTATAGGTATAACTCAATCGGATGTGTTAGTCATTTGTTGCGTGATCCTTCTTGACGCCTTTTTGCCGTACGTAATGTCGTAATATCTTCCATCAAGTTCTCGGTCAATTTCACGAGTTAGTTTCGGTTCCACGTATGTCCCCACGCAAAAAGAAGTAGGGTTGCCAGCATCATCGTAATCTGTAGGAGTTTTAACTACTTGACGATGCAGTAAATAATCTTCCAACTCTCCAATAAACCTTTCCATCACACTGAGGCGGGTTCCGCCTCTGGAAAAATACAACCGGAAATGCCAGGCACGAAACATTACAGCGTGGTTGAACCGGAGAATAGGAAAGTAAATTTTTTCGTAGATATACTTCCGATTGCTAGTAAACCTTTCAAAGAAAAAATCCATATTCCCGTAGGCGGCATCCCAGCCTGACTTGTCGATATCAAGATAATCAATGAAGAATTTCATTTTATCTTCTACTGTCGTTATTTCTTGGTACTTACTTAAGACAAACAGTAGTTGATTGCAGTGGTATCTAAAACCTTCAAGGGTTGATCTTTTTTCGTAAAAATAGGTTAATAGAGAGGAGAGTGTTGTTAATAAGGCGCTGCCAAAAACTGCAAGGCATACATCTATCCAAAAGTCGGTTCCCCTGAAAGGGTATCCATAGTGGAGAAAAAGGCAGATAACAAGTGAAAACATTGCCATGATCCCGCAAATTAAAGTTAATCTTTTGTAAGTTCGCATAATCCATTACGCTCCATATCTTTGCCTGCCAGCGCGTGAGTCCTCATATCACAACATGGTCTTGATAACTTCCGCCCAATGGGCACGAAACTGCAGTTCTAGAGCAAATACTCCCAGTGTCTTCTGGCATAGACGACACGGTAAATACGGACTATTTTTTCCTGTTCAAAAACCTTGTAAAAAAGGAGATAATTTTTAACGAGACATTTTCTGTACCCTTGTTGTCTTAATCTCTCGTCTTTAACGAGCTCAAACCGATACGGCATAGAGGATAACCCTTGGACTGTTTCCTCGATCAAATCTAGGAAATCTTCCGCTGCTTTTGGTGAGAGAAGGTCATGTGCAAGATAGCGAAGGATGGCTTGCAGATCTTGGTGGTATGATCGACTGATGAGGACTTTATAGAGCTCCATTTTTCAGTCCCTTACGCAATTCCCTGAGAGATTCGTCAAAGGTCAATTCCCGACCTGTCTCATAATCTGCCTCTGCTTCCTGAAGCAAACGGTACAGTTCATCCCTGTGAATGAGTTGATCATAAAGATCAATGCTCATGACTGCCAAGTCGCCGCGACCGTTCTTCGTGATAAAAACAGGCTCATTCGACTCGTTGCAGAAAGTAGAAATCTCGTTGTAATTGTTTCTTAAATCTGTGCTGGACCGAATTATAGGCATAGAAACAACTCCTTTCTAAAGAAATTCTATCATTATTTCTTTAGAAAGGCTAGGAAAAAGCTTCTCGTTTTTCGAAATAACGATGGTCGTCCTCTCGAATAAATACAAGCAATAGCGCCTCTACTCATCCGGATAGTCCAAGAATTCGTCGTTCTTCAGCCAGTTCCCATGTTCGTCTTTCAAAAATGGAAGAACATCGAGCACGGCACTGTTGTTAATCAGACCGTACACATGCGGGTAGAATCGTCCGACATTATCGCCATCCTCGTATTTGACTTCCGAGAGCAATTTCGATTCATCCAAGCAAACCAGCACGAGCGGTTCGTCAATCGACAGAAAGTTGGGCATGACTCTCCAGAGGTAGTTAACCGTACAGCAGTGTACAAACCCGCAATCCTCCAGATCGCGATTTCCCCATTCTTTCCGATGTTTTCTTTCATCCCATGTGCTTTTTTTCATGCAATGTACGATCATATGCGTATTCTCCAAACAGAAGCCTTGGCATCCATATCAGCCCCGCTCTTCATGGGCGTAATGTGAACGATCATGATATAACCTCATTATACATATTATCCTTTATCGCTATCAAAATTGTGTATACTGATTCATATAATTTGGTTCGGAAAAAGAACCGGTCGACTCGTGAAGCGTTTGAGGGGAGTAGTCCGTGATTGACATCAAGACGAAGATCAATCTAAACGGCGTCAGGCAGCGAATTCATGTTGTAACGAATGACGAGACGAAGCCGGTTTTGCTGTTTTTGCACGGCGGTCCGGGCGTCTGCAACCGCCACACAATCTTAACGGATCACATCGATCTTCTAGACACGTTTACCCTCGCGACGTGGGATCAGAGAGGAACGGGCGGTTCCTATTACGGCGTGAAAAGGGAGACGCTGACAGCCGCACAGGTGACAAAGGACGCGGCGGATCTCGTTCTGTGGCTGTGCGAACGTTTCCACAAGAATAAAATCTTCGTGATCGGAGGCAGCTGGGGCAGCCAGCTTCTGACGATGCTCGCGCGCGATTATCCTGAGCGTATCGCGGCGACCGTCGGCTTCGGTCAGGTCGTCGACGGCGAGCTGAACGAGAAGATCAGCTACGAGTTCGCCCTCAACGCAGCGCGCGAAGCGGGCGATCAGAAGTCGGTCGACAAACTCACGGAAGTCGGGGCGCCCGTAATGGGAGAATACCAGGGCGGCTTCAAAGGGTTGATGGCGCAACGGCGCGTCATGATGAAGTACGGCGGATACTCGCAGAGCGAGAAGAAGCGGAGTTATGCGCGCGCGATGGTCATTCCGATTATTAAGTCCGGAGAGTATTCCCTCCTAGACCTTTACGGGTATGTCAAAGGTTACAAAAGAGTTCTTTCCGCCATGTGGCACGAGGTCGCATGTGTCAAATTCCCTGAAACGCACACGACATTCGCCGTGCCATTTTTTGTTTTTAACGGCAAACATGACATGAACACGCCGGCGGAACTTGTTCAGGATTGGTTCGACGTGATCGAGGCGCCGAGGAAAGAACTCATCTGGTTCGAGCACTCCGGGCACAATCCAATGGGTGACGAACCGGAGAAGTTTAAGAGGCTTCTGAGAGAACGCCTCATGGAGATCGCTGAAGCAGAAGAAGGAAGCGTATGAGCTTGAGACACTGCACAGGGAAGGCTCTTCAGCCAATCGGGAATGACGAGGAGAAAGAAAACGTATGAGTGTGAAACATTACACGGCGATGACCCCGAAGATGCCCGTGAAAGAAAAAGTCGGATTCGCGGCTTTTTCGGCATCCAACAACATTGTCTATCAATTTAAGAGCCTTTACTACATGTTCTTCCTGACCAATGTGCTGGGGATCAGCATCGGTCTTGCGGGAACAGTTTTTGCGATCGGTACAATTTGGGACGCAGTCAATGACCCTCTGATCGGCTACGCCGCGCTTAATCGCAGATTCAAGAGCGGCGAGAGGATTCGCCCCTATATATTGACATCCGTGCCGTGGGCGTTTTCGATCGTCCTGCTCTTTACGGCGTTTAAGGGATCGGAAGCGTTGAAGGTCGCCGTTGCGCTCGTTATTTACTTCATTTTTGAAACGTTCAACACATTCTGCGGCATTCCTTACAACGGCATGGGTTCCGTGGCGACGAACCGCGACGAAGACAGGCGGAGTCTCAACGTCTACCGCAACATCGGCGCGGGTCTCGGAACGGCGATCGGTTCGCTTGCCTGTTTGCCGCTTCTCAAGCTTTTCGGTGCGATGGACGAGACCGGCAATCTCACGGACGGCTCGAGACTTGGTTTTGTCCTGACCGCTGCCGTGATGGGCGTCATCTGCATCATTGGCGCGGCGATTCACTATTTCACGACGAAAGAACGCGTCCATCAGGCGGAGGAGAGTGACGAGCGTATCCCGTTCAAAGAGGTCGTGCGCATGCTTTTGCAAAGCGACTCCTTCGTGCGCAATACGATCTACATCGTCCTATACGGATGCTCGAACTTGCTTCTTTTGACAAGTCTGACCTATTACGCGACCTATGTGCTCGGCTCCACGGCGGCGGCAACCAGCATTCAGGCTGTGTATCTTGGGGTATCGCTCGTCATGAGCGTCTTTGTCAGCACCATCGACAAACGTCTCGGCAGACGGAAGACCATGATGTTCGGCACACTGTTTTATATCGTGGGAAAAATCTGGTTCATCTTCGACCCGACGAACAAGATCGCGCTGTACGTCAATGCGGCAGGTGTCGCGATCGGCGTCGCCATCTCGTTTGTCATGTTTAATACGAACCGTAACAACATCGTCGACCTCATTGAGGCGAAAGAAGGACACCGGCTCGACAGTATGGTTTCGACGGTCGACAACCTAGCCGCGAAGCTTGCCCAGTCGCTCGTGACTTGGCTGATCGGTTTTTTGCTCGCTCGTGCCGGCTACAACGCGGAACTCTCCACACAGCCGCCTGCCGTCATCACGACGCTCAATGTGCTTCTCGGCGTCGTGCCGATGATCTTCGGTATCGCGATGTTCTTCGTTGTAAGAGGCTTCAAGATCGAAGAAGAGATCAAAGAACTGAACGAAAAGCGGATGAAGTTATCGTCATAAAAAAGACAGTCGGGGAGGTGTCCCATGAATCAACAATCCATTAAGATCGGCAAGCGCTCTTTTATTCTGTCCCTGTCGGTCCTGCTCGTCCTCATGATTTTGGCGACCGTGCTTGCGTACGTGCTTCCTTCCGGTTCGTTCAGCCGGGAAATCGTGGATGGGAACGAGCGCATTGTCGCTGGTACATTTCAACTGGTAGAAAAACCGAAAGTACCGATATGGCGCTTTCTGACCGCGCCTTTTGAGGTGTTTCTGTCGGACGACGCAGCCATCGTCGGTGTGATTCTCATTTTTCTCCTGCTGATCGGGGGGAGCTTCGCGATTCTGCTCTCTTGCGGCATGGTCGCGCGGCTGATGGATCGCATCACGCAACGCTTTCACGCGTCGCGCTACCGGCTGCTCATGTTGGTCAGTCTCTTCTTTATGCTTTTCGGTTCCGTCTTCGGAATTTTCGAAGAGCTGATCATCATGGTGCCGTTCTGCATCGCCCTCGCCAGACGACTTGGGTGGGATTCGATGACGGGGCTCGGCATGAGTCTCCTCTCGGCAGGTCTCGGGTTCGGCGCTGCGACGATCAATCCGTTCACGGTAGGAGTCGCGCAGCAGCTCGCCGGACAGTCCGCGTTCGCCGCCATCGGTCTGCGCGTACTGATCTTCGTCTCCGTGTATGCGGTTTTGCAGCTTTTCCTGCTTCGCTACGTTAAGAAGATCGAGAAGGACCCTGCCCTTTCTACCGTCTATAAAGAAGATCAGGAGACTCCCGTTTCCTTCGACTTGACGTATGAACCCGGCGTTGATCACGGTCTAAAGATTTTCGGCTTCGGACTAATCCTGTTGCCCGTTCTGCTTGTCGCGGGATTTTTCATCCCGGCGCTCTCGACCATTCTTTTTCCGCTGATCGCCCTTCTTTTCGTCGTGCTGTCGTTCGGGAGCGTGCTAATCAGCCGTGTCATGACATTCAAAGAAGCCGGAAAAGCCTTTCTTGGCGGCATGGGCGGCGTGGCGCCCGCAATCCTCTTGATCCTGATGGCAATGAGCATCAAGCTCATTATGACGCGCTCACTCGTCATGGACTATCTGCTTTATGAGGCGTCCTTGCGCTTTGAGGGACTGTCCGCTGTCGGAGGTTTGCTCCTACTTTACCTCATGGTGCTCGTGATGAACTTCTTCATCAGTTCCGGCTCTGCCAAGGCTTTTCTGGTGTTGCCTCTGGTGTTGCCTCTGACGGATTTCCTCGAACTGCACCGGCAGGTGGCTGTCCAGGCTTATCTCTTCGGCGACGGATTCAGCAATCTCCTGTACCCGACGAATGCCGCCCTGATGATCGGTCTTGGTTTGTCTGTCGTCAGTTATCCCAAATGGCTCAAATGGACACTGCCTTTACAGTTGGTATTGATTGCTCTGAGCGTCGGATGGCTCTTGCTCATGCACCTCCTCGGAGCCGGGCTTTTTTAGCCTTGCGATGACGCACCGAAACGGGACTGCAAAAGCAGATGATAGATGCAGTTTTAAATTGCCAAAGAGAGCAGGTGCAACGACGCACCGAAACGGAGGTCGCTTCAATAGACCTGCGTCCTAACAGACACGGATTGATTTACAAGTCCGACCATGTAACCGGAAGGAGTTTCCTATGTCGACCATCACGCCCGCCGCGGAGCATTTAAGTCAGGCGCTGCGTTTCAAGACCGTCTCGCATAAGGACATGTCTAAAATGGATTTGTCGCAATTTTCGGCGTTTGAGGCTTTTCTTGAAGAAACATACCCGCTCGTGCACGAAAAGCTCGAGAAAATGAATATCAGCAAACACGGACTCGTGTTCCACTGGCAGGGGAAAGACAGCAGCAGGCGTGTTCTGCTGACGGCGCACTACGATGTCGTGCCCGCCGGTGACAGCGGCTGGCCTTTCCCGCCTTATTCAGGACACATCGAAGACGGGAAAATCTACGGTCGCGGGAGTCTTGATGACAAAGGATCGCTGATCGGCATATTAGAAGCAGTCACGTCGCTGCTCGAAGAATCGTATGAACCGTCCATAGATATCTGGTTCGCCTTCGGATTTGACGAAGAAGTGGGCGGCGCGCACGGCGCGCAGAAAATTGCCGCCTTTTTCCAAGAACAGGGGCTGACCTTCGACTATGTCCTCGACGAGGGCGGAGCGGTCGCCGACGGCTCCATGATGGGTATTGAGAAACCGGTGGCGGTTATCGGCGTGGCGGAAAAAGGAAACACGAGCTTCAAGCTGACGTTCAAGGGGGAACCGGGACATTCGTCGACGCCCCCAAAGAAGACAGCGATCGGCGAGATGGGCAAGTTTATCAGCGCGGTCGAGGCGAACCCGGAGAAACCGAGGTTGACTGAAACCTTGAAGGCGATGCTGAAAGCCATCGCCCCTTACAAAAAAGGAATCGCGGGATTCGTTCTTGCCCATCCGGACCTTTTCGCGCCGGTGATTCTCCGCATTCTGATGGGCAATCGCCAGACAGCTGCCATGCTCCGCACGACGACCGTCTTCACGATGACGGAAGGCGGAACGGCGCACAACGTGCTCCCCCATTCTGCAGAATGCACCGTCAATACCCGCATTCTTCAGGGCGATAGCGCAGACGACGTTTTGAAACGATTTGAGGCGATCGGTATTCCCTTCACGGCGGAAACACTAATGCGCGACGAACCGACAAAAACGGCAGATCTCAACAGTCAGGGTATGCAGCATTTGAGAGCTTGCATCGCGTCCGTTTTTCCGGACGCCGTAATCACTCCGTACCTGATGACCGGAGGCACCGACTGCAGGCACTACGACCAAGTCGCCAAAAACGCTTACCGGTTCTCACCCTTCCGTGTTTCCGAAGAGGAGCTTGAGCTCGTGCATGGAGACGGAGAGTATCTGTCCCTAGAAAACTTGCAGAGCATGGTAGAGTTCTACACACTGTTTTTAAGGGGTGTTTCGTAACGCACCTTGTCAAGGGATATTTTTGCCCTTTTGAGAGCTCTTCCCGAGCGATATGTGCGATTAAAATGACATCGCGATGTTGTTTTAATCGCGTTTTTGTGCTATCTTTTCATTAGCTGAACGGAGGAAGTTCTCAATGTATGTTAAAAGAACGGTAGAAAACACGATTATTAAAGTCAGTCAGTCTTTTCCTAGCGTCGTAGTGTATGGACCGAGGCAAGTCGGCAAATCAACGACGATTGACATGTTGTTTGCGGACAAGTGTAAAAAAGTAACGCTTGATGATAGAGATGACAGACTGTTGGCCGATAGCAATCCAAGGCTGTTTCTTGAAAGTTACGGCTGGCCTCTGATCATAGACGAAATTCAAAAGGCTCCATCTCTCTTGGATGAAATTAAGATCAATATTGATGAGCAGAGATTATCTTGGATGCGAGAGGGTAAAGAGCGTGAGCTGATGTATATTCTGACGGGATCCAGCCGTTTCGATTTGCAGGAAGGCATTTCGGAATCGCTTGCGGGGCGTTGCGGTGTCGTAGAAATGGCGTCTTTCTCTCAGTCAGAAAAATACGGTTACGACAATCTCTATTTCGAACCAAAACTCGAAAGATTGCGTCTGCGTGAGAAACAAGGCAGAAGGTATAGAACCAAGGATGAAATATTCCAAGATATTTTTATGGGCGGCATGCCTGATATTTGCACGGGAATTTCCGAAAGAGACGTATATTTCAAATCATATGTCAATACGTATATCGAGCGTGACGTGATGAGTCTGATTGCTGCCTCAAGCGAGCTTCAATTCCGCAACTTTCTCTCTATTCTTGCGCTTAGAACTGCACAGGAACTCCATTATGAAGAAATTTCCAGAATTTGCGGCATCGATGTGCGCACAGTGAAGCGATGGATATCTATTCTTCAGACATCCGGGATCATCTATCTGTTGCAACCATACATGGCGAATATTTCGAAAAGGATCATCAAAACGCCTAAGCTCTATTTTATGGATACAGGACTTTGTGCGTATCTTTGCAAATGGCCTAATGCGGAAATGCTGGAAAACTGCGCTATGAGCGGTGCGTTTTTTGAAACCTTTGTCGTAAGCGAGATCTTGAAAAATTTCTATGCTCACAATCAAAATCCGCAGAATACACTGTTTTATTATAGGGATATTGACAAAAAAGAAATCGATTTAGTATACGTGGAAAATAATAGCATTTACCCGATCGAGATAAAAAAGGGCATCGCACCTACCAAACCTACTAAAAACTTCGACGTGCTTGCGAAATACAAGCTCACTATTGAGCCGGGAATCGTGATCGATCATTGTGACAGGATAAGGGCGCTTAATGATAAAGCCTACAAGTTTCCTGTATATCTCTTATAGGCATTCACAACTAAGATTCGATTGAAATGACATCGCGATGTTGTTTTGATTGAAGGTTATATGTTTTTTGAGAAAAGCACTTTATAGTAAACGCCTCTTTTGGTGTGGAGGTCCGTCGACGAGAGGGCAACGAAAAGGCGCTCATTTTTCCTTTTTTATTGATACACACCGGTTTCATCATTGTCACAGCCTGTTTGATATTTGAACGAGGGGGCGAGTTGTTCTAGATGTTACGGTGCGGCGGAGCCGCCGTTCCGCCGCACGTTGAGCCAAACGGTAATTCAACGTGAGGCTATTGTATTGGCAGCGCTTATTACCGGTTATAGTGATAAAACGACCACTTATCGAAAATCTGTAGAAATCGAATTTTAATTCATCTACAGTGTCATCGTAGCCGAGAGGAGGTGAAGGAATGCAAGTTGAGATTCGGATTGATGATCGTTGCACGGAGCCAAAAGTCATTATCGTAACGAAAGAAATAAATGACGAAATTAACGCACTTATGAAAAAACTTTCGGACGACCAAATAAAAATGATTGCTGGCTTCAGGGAAGATACCGTTAAAGTGTTGGAGCCGAATGATATCTACCGTGTCTATGCTTCAGGCGGGAAGGTTTTTGCTGAAACGGATCGTGGCGAATACACGCTTCGCCTACGACTTTATGAAGTTGAGCAGCGGTTAGATAATGATTTCTTTTTGCGAATATCCAATTCGGAGATTGTCAATTTGAAAAAAGTTAAGAGTTTTGATTTGAGTTTTGTGGGTACGATTTGTGTTTCTCTACTAAATGGGAAAGTGACTTACGCTTCAAGGAGATACGTAAGCAAAATCAAACAAGTATTGGGAATGTGAGGTGAGCACGATGAAAAAGAAAGCGGTCATGAGAGGGTTATTGGGATTTCCGTTAGGGATTGCGATAGGGTACATCATCACCATACTGACTTCACTTATATGGGCCAACGGGTTTTACAGCCCATGTGTCCCAGGGCTCGTAGAGCAGATGGGGAGTGAAATCAACGCAGTGATCTTGCAAGCGGCGTTAAGCGGTTTGCTTGGAGGCGTTTTCGCGGCGAGTTCCGTCATTTGGGAAATAGAGAATTGGAGTATTGCCAAACAGACTGGCATCTATTTCGCCATTACCGCACTTGTCATGATGCCGGTCGCCTATTTCGCAAAGTGGCTGGAACCAACAGTTCTGGGCTTTCTGAAATACTTTGGAATTTTTACTTTGATTTTTATCATGATTTGGGTCATACAGTATTTTGTATGGAAAAGTAAAATCGAGAAAATGAATCAAGGGATAGAGAAAAAAAGAGAAGAAGTGTAGACATTTTAGGTGGAGCTGAGATATAAAAAGCACTCTTAATCGAGTGCTTTTTATATCTGTTAAGAAGTAATGGTTTTAGCTTACGGTGTACTGCCCTTTTGAAAAAATGGCGGAGAGGGCGGCTCTCTACCCGCCTAAGAAAATGGTTTCACGATCCGGATTCATTGCCTACAACATCCATTTACGATTGATATTGTGTCGGCAGATTAGAAATAGCGCCACCGAAAAGAGCAGCAACATCCCGAAAGATAGTAACGGAGAGAGGATATTTGCTCCCACAATCGCACCTCTCAGAATATCAGTTCCGTAAGTGAGCGGCAGGCAAAAGGAAACAGACCGCAGAACAAATGGCAAGCTTGAAATCGGTATAAACAGTCCACAGAGAAACAGCATGGGGAAGCGGAAAAAGTTTGAAAATGTCTGCGCTTCAAACACCTGCTTCGCAGATACCGCAATCAATAGCCCGGTCAATGCCGACGTGATGGCGATCATCAAAACAGCAAGCAGTAGCAGACCCCAGTTTACCGCGATCAAATCGACAAAGAAACTTGCGAAAAGGATCGGGACACATGCGTTGAACATACCGAACAGAATCGTCCCCGCAATTTTAGCGAACACCATTATGTTGAGACTTATAGGTGCCAGCAGCAATCGATCAAAAGACCTCCCGCTCCGCTCAAAGGTGATTGTTACAGCGAGCATAGAGGTGGTACCGAACAAAACGCTCATCGAAATCAGACCGGGAAGCAACTCCAGGATGCTCCCGCCGGGAGAGCGCACGAGCTGCATGAGTGTCCATGAAAGGGGAAAAATGATACCCCAACTGATGTTTGGCGGTTTGAGGTAATAGTTCTTAATATCTTTTTTCAAGATATTCCAAAACGTAATCCAGCTTCTCATGGGCGACCTCCTTTTTCCTTGTCTTTCTTCAGCACAGAAGATTCAATGCCGGTCAGCTTGACGAAGACATCCTCCAAGGAGGGACGCAGCTCTCGTGCTTCGTACACTTCAACGTCTTTGTCATGAAAAAACTCCATGACCGGGAATAATGGAATGCGTTGCTCCGATACCATGACAAGCGAATGATCAGGTCGGAATGTGACGTCGCATCCCTTAAAACGGGCTTGAAGTTCAGCGGCTAACCGTTCACTGTTTTTATCCGTCACAAATTGAATCGCATGGTCATGGGAAATACTTTCCATCAATTGGGGCACAGTACCTGATGCGACAATCTGACCCTCCGCAATAAAAGCGATCCTGTCGCAGATACGCTCTGCCTCCTCGATATAGTGGGTAGTAAGGAAGATGGTGGTTCCCTTCTTTTTCAGTTCCACGATCATGTCGCGGATTTGTCGGGAACTCTCCACATCGATGCCTGTTGTCGGTTCATCCAGAAAAAGAACTTTAGGAGAATGGATGAGCGCCGCTGCAATGGTCAGTTTACGACGCATTCCTTTGGAATAGGCTTTGAACGGACGTTTGCCTACATCGTTTAGACGGAACTGCTCCAAAAGCTGACGTGCAATGGGCTCTCTTTCCGCCTTGCGCATCCCGTACAGCGCGGCGCAAAAACAGAGATTGTCAAACCCGTCCATCTCATTGTAAAGGTTGCTTTCATCCGGAACGATCCCCATGATGGCTTGCGCCTTCTTTGTCTGTCTCTTTACATCAATGCCGTCAACGGTAATCTCTCCGGCAGTCGGTCGGGATAAGCCAATCATCATATTCAGTGTAGATGTTTTGCCTGCTCCGTTCGGTCCTAAAAAGCCGAATATTTCACCTTTCTCAATGTCAAACGAGATATCATCCACTGCAGTAAAGCTACCATATGTCTTTTTAAGGTTTGAGACACTGACCATTCCCACGATTTTTATTCTCCCTAGCTATGATCCGCACCGTGGCAGAACGCCCTGACCTCGTCACTGCACGTACCTTTCTTGAAGCACTCTTGCTTTTCGCCGGCGGGGCAATCATCGCGTTTTTCCGGCAGGCAGGCTTCCTGTTCGATCCCTGCCAAAGCTTTAATCTCTTTTGCCAGTTCATGCAACACCGGACGTTCAACGGTATAGTGCATGAAATACCCGCGCTTTTCCCCAACAAGCAGACCTGCTTCCCGCAGAACTTTCAGATGCTGAGATATCGTCGCCTCGGTCAGCTTCAGCTCATTTGCCAGCGCGCGGACACAATAATTGTGTCGCAGAAGCAACTTCAAAATGTTCATGCGTGTTTCATCAGCGATCGCTTTCAATACCTTTTTCTTATCCATGATCATCCTCCTGTAATCTGATTAGCCGTTTAGCTAATTAGATTGTAGCGAGCGATTCTAATTAAGTCAACACCTAATCAAAAGCTCAAGCAATAGAATATGCTCCATTCTTGACAAACATCTTGCTGAAGAATATAATTTGCATTGCCATCCGCAAAACTGCAAGCATTGCGGATGGCAATGCAAATTATGGAGAGTTTCTTATGCTGACAAGAGAACAGTGTCTACAAAAATATGGTTCTGATTATTTCATACAGCAGAAAGTAGAGACCGGTGAACTCTTTCGTCTGGAAAAGGGTATTTACTCCTTGAAAGAGCATGTACCTGAGATAGCGTTGTTGTCTTTTAAGTATCCTCAAGCAATCATCACCATGAGCAGCGCATTCTATGTATACGGTCTCACCGATGGAATTCCCGATGTTTATGATCTGGCTACGACTAGAGACGCAGCAAAAATACGGGATAAGCGTGTGAAACAATACTTTGTCGAGGACAGTTTTTTTGAGCTTGGAGTTGAGCAGATAGCTTACAAAGGATACAGTATCCGCATATATAGCAGAGAACGGATGCTCGTTGAACTCTTGAGATACAAATCGAAGTTGCCGTACGATTACTATAAAGAACTCATTTTGAGCTACAGACGGAATCTTCTAACCTTAAACATTCAAAAGATCCAGGATATTGCTTTAGCAGCTCCAAAGAGTAGCAAGATCTTAGAAGTATTGCAGTCGGAGGTTTTGTAATGGCGAATCTCGCATTGTTAGCTGAAGAATTCAAAAAAGAAGGTTTGTCAGAGGCGAATGCTGAGGCGAGGGTTTGTCAGGATATTGTCCTGACAGCGATTGCCGAAAGCCGTTTGAGCCAATACGTAACTATCAAAGGTGGCGTGATTATGCGAAGCATTACAGGTAATGTAAGACGTGCCACTCAAGATATAGATTTGGATTTCATCAGATACTCTCTTGAGGAAGATTCTATACATCGCTTTATCAACAACCTGAATTGTCTTGAAGGAATATCTATCAAGATTACGGGAACAATTGAAGAGCTTTCCCTGCAGGAGTATCGAGGGAAACGAGTATACGTTCGCATCAGTGATGATAGCGGTCATTCATTCACAAGCAAAAATGACCTTGGCGTACATAAGAACATGCAGATTGAACAGGAAGAATACTGTTTTGATGTTTGTATGAACGATGAAGGTGCGAGCCTTCTCATCAACTCGAAAGAACAAATCTTTGCAGAAAAGTTGCGCGCCCTGCTACGGTTTGGACCCTTGTCAACGAGGTACAAGGATGTTTTCGATCTTTGTTATCTGGCTGACTTTGTGGATCGGCTCAGACTGAAAGAATGTATAAAAACGTACATTCTGGATGATCCGGATATATGGGAAAGGGATTTGGAGGCAATTAGAAAAAGGGTAAGAATGACCTTTATGAACCGAAGTTTCAGAAATCATGTAGAGTGCTCCGGAAGGGCAAATTGGCTAAGGATGAAAGCAACATTAGCTTTTGACAAAATTGAAGAATTCTTGACAACACTTTAGTGTCATATAAGATCCTTTTGCGACTCTTAAGCCCCGGATATGACCCTATTTACGCTTCGAACAATTGGGAAAGAGGCATTCACAAGCTGTATCGGTTTGACGGAGATGGTATTCCCCGAAGGGTTGGAACAAATCGGGCAGGAGGCTTTCTCAGGTTGTGAAAACCTTGAGAGCATCACGCTTCCGAGCACGCTAAAAGTAATTGGTGCGTACGCTTTCTTCGGTTGTCAGGAGCTTGAAACCATCGTGATCCCTAACAGTATAGAAGAGATCGGAGACAACGCCTTTGGGCGCTGTATGAAGCTGAAGGACGTGGATCTTTCCAGTATCGGTTAAATCGATCGGTGAGAATCTTGCATGATCTCCTCTGCTTCTTCTCGTGTAATAAGATCACACCAACAATCTCCCATGAGAATGCCCTCATAGTATCGACTGCGAACCCATTCGCCATCTTTGTAGACGAAAAACCAAACCCCATCATCTTTTACGAGACGTTTGCGCTCTGGGTCAAAGTAGAATTTTTCTTTTTCTATAATCATCTTGTTTAGTCCTTTCAGGTACCTGCATCGTATCACTATGTATTGGCATCGGTTTTCAATAGTGACACCGATGGTAAGAATATACGATGGAGAATTGAAATTATCGAATCGGAAAGATGTGAAATTCCTGAAATTCCGACCACAGGTTCAAAGTGACATTTTAAATGCCACTTTGGATGTCACTTTGAATGGAACAGAGAAAGCGGTTTATGCTGTGTTAAAACAAAAACCGGATTCTTCAAGAGAAGAAATAGCTGAAATGATACTATGCGTAAAACTTCTGAAAAATGAAAGTTTTACGCATATAATGTGTTAAGGAGGGCGTCATGTATATTCAAAGAGAAAACCTGCTTAACACTCTTATCCGTTATAGACACAAGGATTTGGTCAAAATCATAACCGGTGTTAGACGCTGTGGTAAATCAGTCTTATTAAACGAACTGTTTTACCGCTATTTGCTTGATGATGGAGTTCAAGCTGACCATATTATAAGAATTGCCTTTGATATGAAAAAATGGGAGAACTTGCGTAAGTCCGACGAGTTATATTTATATTTACTAGGTCAATTTGCGGATGATGAGAAGTATTATCTTCTGCTCGATGAAATTCAAATGGTTGAAGGCTTTGAGGAAGTTCTCAATGAAATTCGCAGTGAATATAACACCGATATCTATGTAACGGGTTCAAATTCAAAGCTGCTTTCGAGTGATATCAACACAATATTCCGAGGCAGAGGTATAGAAATAAAATGCTTCCCTCTATCATTTCAAGAGTTTTATTCTTTTCGCAAAGGAGATAGAAGAGAAGCCTTAGATGAATATATTTTATTCGGTTCTTTGCCGTATGCTGTTACAGAGCCGGATGCTCCCGCTAAAAGAGATTATTTGGACATGGTGGCAAACACCGTTATAACGAGGGATATGATCGATCGTTATGATATACGAAATGAAGAAGTTTTCCGCGGGGTGATTCATGTTCTTTGCTCGTCCATCGGTTCGCCTGTATCGCCGTATAAAATAGCGAATACACTGCAAAGCAGCGGATATAAATCAGTTGATAATGAGACAGTGAGTCGTTATCTAAAACACATAGCGGATGCTTTTCTTTTTTACAAAGTAGAACGCTATGATCTCAAGGGAAGAGCCTATCTCAAAACACAAAATAAGTATTATGTCTGTGATATGGGTCTTCGCAATGCTCTTATTCAGTACCGTCAGCTTGAAGTTTCCCGTGCGATAGAAAACATCGTCTATGTGGAACTTATAAGGCGGGGTTACATCGTCGATATAGGGAAAAATAGGAATAAAGAAATTGATTTCGTTGCAAGAGATGCAAAAGGACGAAAAAATTATATTCAAGTCACTTACAGCATAGAGAATCCAAGTGTCAAAGAGAGAGAACTCTCCTCTTTTCGCGGTCTGGATGACGGTTATAAAAAGATACTCATCACCATGGACAGAACGCCGTTTTCAAATCTTGAAAATGGCTATCGTCTATTGACGATTTTAGATTTTTTGGAAAATGATGACTCAATCGAGAATGTATAAGACAGTTATGCGTAAAACTTAAAAATACAGCAAGTTTTGCGTATAGGATGATTTCATAGGGCATATTCTTCATTGCAAAAAAATGAATACATAAAAATATTCGGTTCTTCCCGAATGATCTTTTTCTCAAAAAGCTTAAGAAAGTCTGTCGCCTCTTTACGAAGGGGGCGATTTTTAGCATAAAAATGCCCAAAACGCCTGGTATGATGACGTTTGGGGACAAATTGTGGCGGAGAGAGCAGAATCAAAACCACCTTATTCAAGCTATGAAACGCCTATAAATCAATAAACCTAGTGCTTGATATTCTGTAAACACCCTTGTTTTTATGAGGGTTGATGTTTTTCAGTATCATTTTAGTATCACGTTATCAAGTTGATCAATAACAGTCTTTTCATCATCCGGGAAGAGGTAAAAAGACTAAAATAATCCTAGAAGCTACAGAACTGTGTGAAATCCGTGAATCGAGAGAAGCTGAACAAAAAAGGTGGAGCCGAAAGTTGTTGCAAACTAAACGACTCCACCCACGAACATCCGAAAGGCTATAATTAATCCTGCTGCGTTTTGATTATCTTGTAAAGCAGGTCTTATCTAATCTCCCTGTTGCGATATTCTCTTCTTGCGAGTCAAGAAGATTAATCCGCTTGCGGATATGAGCAGCAACGCTAGCCAAGGATAATGTCCGCTACTCTCTCCTGTTTTCGGTATAGTATCCTCTGGTTGAGTTTCATCAGGTTCGGTCTGGGAGCTCTTCAACGTTGTCGCCTCCGTGGCGGGACTCTCCTGCGACGCCAGATGTGTGGCAGTTTCAGCTAGGCGGGTATACAGCTTGTAGGTTGTGTTCGGTGTAAGTCCCGTAAAGACCGGATCGGTCTGCCAGGCGCCATCGTTCAGCCTGTATTCCGCACCGGCGATCACTTCCAGCGTCACGCTGGTGTCTGTCAGCGCGGCGACAACAGGCGCGGGCGGTGCGACCTGAGGGCTCTTCAAAGTCGTCGCCTCCGTGGCGGGACTCTCCGGCGACGCCAGATGTGTGGCAGTTTCAGCTAGGCGGGCATACAGCTTGTAGGTTGTGTTCGGTGTAAGTCCCGTAAAGACCGGATCGGTCTGCCAGGCGCCATCGTTCAGCCTGTATTCCGCACCGGCGATCACTTCCAGCGTCACGCTGGTGTCTGTCAGTTCATCGACAACAGGCGCGGGCGGTGCGACCTGAGGGCTCTTCAGAGTCGTCGCCTCCGTGGCGGGGCTCGCCGGCGACGCCAGATGTGTGGCAGTTTCGGCTAGGCGGGCATAAAATTTGTAGGTTGTATTCGGTGTAAGTCCCGTAAAGACCGGATCGGTCTGCCAGGCGCCATCGTTCAGCCTGTATTCCGCACCGGCGATCACTTCCAGTGTCACGCTGGTGTCTGTCAGTTCATCGACAACAGGCGCGGGCGGTGCTGCCTGAGGGCTCTTCAAAGTCGTTGCCTCTGTGGCGGGGCTCGCCGGCGACGCCAGATGTGTGGCAGTCTCAGCCAGGCGGGCATAAAATTTGTAGGTTGTGTTCGGTGCAAGTCCCGTAAAGCCCGGATCGGTCTGCCAGGCGCCATCGTTCAGCTTGTATTCCGCACCGGCGATCACTTCCAGTGTCACGCTGGTGTCTGTCAGTTCATCGACAACAGGCGCGGGCGGTGCGGTCTGAGGCTGTTTCCCTTCAGCAAGCAAGCGCAAGGGGATGCTTGCCTGAACGCCTGTTTGACCATCTTTTATATTTTTCCAGTTACCATCAACACGTTGAATAGCCGTGCCGGTCGTATAAGTCGTCTCAAGAATATTGGGTATGCCCCAAGGACCGCTAATGAGCGAACCATCCAGGGAAAAAGCAAGCCAATAGGTGCCCGCAGCCAGTTTCAGCTCCGGGCTAGTGCCCTTGCTGACGTCGACCACGATCTTCATAATCGGGCGCTCCGCATTTCTAATACCATAGACCACGCGGTAGCAGCCAGTGAACTCAGCAGAATCAAAAAGGTTGGTCACCTCATCGCCCCAGATGAGGTTGGCGCCGTCCGCCGGATTGCCGTCGTAGATCATCAGGTAAACGCCCGTAAACGTTGGGGTGGTGCCCGAGTTCGTTTGGTAGGCGAACAGCTCGACCGACTTGATGGAGGCTTCCTCTTCTAGGATGAAGGTTTCAGCCAGCCAATACTCGAATTTGTATTGGCAGCTGAAGCCGTAGGTGTTTTGTTCTGCGGCCATTTCACTGTAGGAGGGATCGCCGGGGTTGACTGCAGGCACATTGCAGTATTTCACCGTGTCGTACACGGCAACATCGGCAGCTTGAACAGACGTACCGGGAATTACAGCTAGTGTAAGCAGAAAAATAGAGCAGAATAGGGCGAGGACGATGTTTCTTTTCATGATGAAACCCTCCAAGATTTTTTGTATTCTCATTATACGCCATATTGGACCTTATGGGACTCTAGTTTCTTCTACATCGGTAGATCAAGTTCGCAAATCTGATGGTTATTGCATATGAGCAATAGGTTCGCTGTCACTTTCAGAAAATCGACCCGCTTGATCTGAAATACGGCGTTGGCGACCGCCATGAATATAGTTGGAACGGACGCGCTTTTCGATCTGCTCCACGACAAGAAACGCATGTATAAACTCTGCCATATGGTTCAATAACGGCAAAGAACCCTCGCTTTTTCACTTTCTGTCTTTTTTCCCCCAAATGAAATTGTTCTCAAAAAGCTTAAGAATATCTGTCGCCCCTTCACGAAAGGTGCAATTTTATGCGCCGATTTTTGCGCTATTTTCGGGCATGAAAAGTCCCAAAACACCTGGTATGACGGCGTTTTGGGACAAATTGTGGCCAGAGTGTCCGAAAACTCGTCGTTTAAGGCTTTATTTGGTCTCTTTTCTCTCGCAACATAGTAAAATAGAGGAAGAGAAGACTCACAGCGGAGGTTCGGTTATGGGCTACATCCAAGGTGACGATCGTCGTCAGCAGTTTCTCCTTCCCCCCTCAATCGATGAATATGTAGACGAGTCAAGTCCGGTCCGTGTGCTGGATGCATTTGTTGACGGCTTAGACTTGGAGGCGTTGTCGTTTACACGCAGTACGCCTGCCTCGACAGGACGTCCCGGCTATGACCCTAGGGATTTATTGAAACTTTACGTCTATGGTTATGCCAACCAGATACGCAGCAGTCGTCGCCTGATGCGCGAGTGTCGTCGCAATCTGGAAGTGATCTTTCTATTACGCGGTTTAGTCCCTGATTTTCGCACAATTGCCGACTTTCGCAAAGAGAATGCGGAAGCTTTAAAACGCGTATTTCAAGTGTTCACGAAAGTGTGCGTGGAACTTGATTTGTACAAGCAGGTCTTGCTTGCTGTAGACGGCACCAAGATCCGCGCCGTGAACAGCAAGTCGAACTGCTATACAACCGATGTCTTGCTCAAGAAGATCGCGACGATCGACGCCCATATCAGTAACTACATGGCGGCCATGGATGAGCTGGATCAAACGGAGGAGGATGAAACGACGTATACATGCGAGCGTCTTCAAGAGATTTTGGATGACTTTCATGCACGCAAGGAGCGGTATGAAGGGTATGTCGAAGACTTGAAAGAAAGCGGCGAGAAACAACTCTTAACGACCGACCCTGATGCGCGCCGCATGCACTCAAAAGACGGTTTCCACTGCAGTTACAACATACAGACGGCCGTTGACAGCGAAAACCACCTCATTTGCGCCTATGAAGTCACCAACCACAACACCGACCAAGGTCTTCTGAATGACCTCTGCCAAGAAGCCAAAACGGCGCTTGACACACCGGTCGTTGAGGTGGTGGCGGACAAGGGATACGAGAGCCGTAGGGATATCCTGGATTGTCTCATGAACGGTAACATCCCGCATGTCGCGTTGAAGTATGACAAGGACGCCCGCGTGTTCAGCTTGCCGTATCGGGAAGCTGACATCACCGATGCCTTACGAGCTCGAACCGATCCCGAGGCGATCCGGACGTGCCTTCACGCCGGCGTTTTACCGTTGGCGTACGAGGGCAAAGGCATCTCGATCGAAGTGCAAAGCGGTTCGGAGGTTTCGTGCTTCCTTCGCCATGCAGACGGGACGGTAACCTGTCCGACCGGTCATACTCTTACGCAGGTTAAACAGCGCCGCGGAGGCGGTTACGTCTACCAAAACCGCGATGCATGCCGCCAATGCCGCGTTCGCTGTACGACAGCGAAGGTAAAAGAAGTCTATTTCGGCCCCACAACAGAGTGTGTCGCTGTACGTGTGAGAGGTCGCAGCGATCTGCCCTTGCAAGCGCTACCCGAAGGCTTTGTCCCGAACAACAGTTTCTACCGTAAGGATCACGATGACGCTGTCGTCGTGATTACCATTCCTCAAGATAACGAGAAGTTACGGACGCGCAAGTGTACGGTTGAACATCCGTTTGGAACGATCAAGTGGTACCACGGCGCACACTTCGCTCTCTTGAAAGGAAAAACGAAGGTAGCCGGTGAATATGCCTTGAGCTTTTTGGCTTACAACATGAATCGCGTCATGAAAATCGTAGGGACGGACGCGCTTTTCGATCTGTTCAGCGACAAGAAACGCATGTATGAGCTCTGCAGACTGGTTCAATAGCGGAAAAGATTCCTCCGTTTTTCATTTTTAACCCGCTTTTTTCCCAGTTTTCGGAACTTTCCCTCAAGCTCGTTAGATCTTTATTACCCCTTCCAAAAAAGGAAAAAATTACACGCTTTTTCGGGCACAAAAAAGTCCCAAAACGCCTGGTATGACGGCGTTTTAGGACAAATTGTGGCGGAGAGAGCGGGATTCGAACCCGCGGAGGGCTTGCACCCTCGCCGGTTTTCAAGACCGGTGCCTTCATCCAACTCGACCATCTCTCCATATTTGAAACGGCTTTGACAGTCTAGCCGAGCAATGCCCGCCTTGTCAAACAGCGGGTTATGTCATTCGTGTTGTTCTATACACCGTGGAACAGTGATAAGATGACGATAGAGACATTCACCAAGGAGGCGACGACTATGGCACGTAAATCGGTAACATTGGCGAAACTACTTTGCCTGTTGGTCGCATCGCTATTCTTGCTTACGAGTGGTTGTGATAAGGGAAACGGGACGATCGATCCATCGAATGGTGACTCTTCAACGGCTACAACAGCGAAAACGGATGAGACGACCGAACCCTCTTCGCCGGACGATACGACTTCTCCCTCCACATCCGATTCTATGCCTACCGAGTCCACTTCGCCGGGAGATACTACCCCCACCTCTACATCCAAACCTGCTTCTACCACTCCCCCTACCAAGCCTCTTACTCCAGCAGAGAGAGCGAAGGCAGAAGCGGAAACGGAAAGGCTCGAGTCTTTCATCAATCTTGACGACTGCATCCACGGAGAATGGAGATTATCCAGTGACTACGGCATCCTTGAGAAGGAGCTTTTCAATAAGGATGGAAAGAAGATCGGACTGGTTTTTCTCCACAAGAATGTCGATGATCAAAAGGAACTCGAAACATACGTCGTTTACTGCGGTTTCAACGAGGAAGGGCAGGAGATCGATCGCCATTTTTACGGTAACGGTTACCGGTCCAGAACGATCACCCGGTATTATGAGGCGGGCAAATATGGTTGGGTGCTTCATGAAACACGCTACTATGACCCGTTCGGCTGGTTGTGGATGACCGAAAATGTGGGAATAGACGGTCACATCTTTTATGAAGGCGTCGAAAAAAACACAGATGACGCTGAAAAGCCCACGGAAGGGTTCATGACATTCTACCAAGAAGAATTTGGCGACGACAATGATCGGGTCATGATCTACAGGTCGTATGAATACGATGATGACGGTGACTTTATCACCGGATTTCTCTATGATAGCAGGGTCGACGATCCGGAGGGAAAAGAAATATCGAAAGCTCCGTCTGAGGATCCATGGCGTCAGCACTGGCTCGATACATATGAGGCGTGTCATAGGAAGTAACGCCGGCGAATAGCGACGTGCATTTTTTTGATTTTAGCGTATAATTTAGAAAAACAGGGGAGCTTGTTTGACAGGCTGAGAGGAAGCATCCGGCTTCGACCCTTTACCTGATGCGGATAATGCCGCCGTAGGAAGTCATCAAAGATGTTATTCATGGAGACTCCCGAAGGCGAGCCTCCTGTTTTTTGTTTAAGAGAGGAGAAATCGGTTGTACGATTTCTGCAGACAGAGAGGAAAACATGACGTCTCGTTCCGTGGAGATGTTCCGGATGCCACACGGTCGCAAGTTGGCATTCACGGCTTTGGAGAACAGAAAGGACGGATCTCTACGCCTTGTTTAGCAAACAACCCACGCCACGGATGCCGTACAAAAACCTCTTCGACGACAAGGAGGACATTGATGATTAAGGACTTATGTGAAAACGTAAAAAAGAAGCACCCCCTCATCCACAACATCACGAATTACGTGACGGTTCACGACTGCGCCAACATCCTGATCGCTTGCGGTGCGGCGCCCATCATGGCTGACGAGGCGGATGAGGTCGAAGAGATCACGGCGATCTGCCATGGACTGAACATCAATATCGGCACCCTGTGCCGTCGAACGATTTCCTCCATGCTCATCGCTGGCAAACGTGCGAATGCACTTGGGCACCCGGTCGTGTTGGATCCCGTCGGCGTCGGCGCTTCAACGTTGCGAATGGACACGGCGCTACAGCTCCTTGAGGAAGTGAAGTTCACAGTTATTAAGGGGAACATCTCAGAAATGAAAGCGCTTGCATCCGGCGGCGGTACGACAAGAGGCGTGGACGCCAACTTGGCAGACAGGATCACGGAGGAAAATCTCGAACAGGTCGTCGCTTTCGCCAAAACATTCGCGGAGGAAACGCGAACCGTCATCGCCATTACGAGCGCCATCGATGTCGTGAGCGATGGCAAGACGGCTTACTGCATCCATAATGGTCACCCCATGATGGAGTCGTACACAGGTGCCGGTTGTCAGCTCTCCGCGCTGGTCACGGCTTTTGTGGCAGCAAACCCCGATCGGCCTCTGGAAGCGACGGCGACCGGTGTCGCGACGATGGGACTCGCCGGTGAAATCGCCTACGAAAGGCTCTCGGAGAAGGATGGCAATGCCTCGTACAGCAACTACACCATTGATGCCATCTACAACATGACACCGGAAGATCTGGAGAAAGGAGCGAAGTATGAAGTGCGATAAGGAGATGATGCTTCTCTATGCTGTCACGGACAGGGCATGGGTCGGAGAGCAAAGCCTCTACGAACAGGTGGAGTCCGCTTTGAAAGGCGGGGCGACCTGCATTCAACTTCGCGAAAAAGACTTGAACGACGAAGATTTCTTGGCGGAAGCTCTGGACATCGCTGCTCTTTGCAAGCAATACGGCGTTCCGTTCATCATCAATGACCGCGTTGACATCGCTATTAAAAGCAAAGCGGACGGCATTCACGTCGGTCAGGAGGATATGCCCGTTGCGCAAGTACGAGAAAAAGTCGGCAACGACATGATCATCGGCGTCTCTGTCAGTTCTCCGGAAGAAGCTCTGGAAGCCGTTCGAAACGGTGCCGATTACCTCGGCGTTGGCGCAGTGTTCTCCACATCCACCAAACTGGATGTAAACATCCTTTCGAAAGAAACATTGAGTGAGATTTGCACGGCTGTTGACGTGCCGGTCGTCGCCATTGGCGGTATCGGAAAGGCGAATATCTCCCAACTGTCCGGCACCGGTGTCGACGGTGTCGCTTTAGTCAGCGCTATTTTCTCCGCGGAGAACATAGAGGATGAGTGCCGCCTGCTTCGCTCGCTTTCGAAAGAGATGGTGATGGCATGAAGATCCGATGCGCTATTTTCGATTTTGACGGGACGTTGTTTGACTCGATGTACGTATGGAACACTGCCGGAGAAAGGTATATTCGCTCTCTCGGCAAAGAACCGAAACCGTCTCTGCGAGAAAGCTTACGGGCGTTGAGCTCGTCCCAAGCCGCTCACTATCTCAAAGAAGAATATGAGCTCGACTTGTCAGTAGAAGAGATCATGACCGGCATCGACAGGTCGGTTGAACAAGCGTATTTCCATGACGTTCAGCCTAAGCCGAACGTCAAACGTTTTCTGAACGAATTGAAACGAGCCGGCATACGGATGTGTGTCGCTACGGCATCCGCGCGCTATCAGATTGAGGCTGCTCTACGAAGATGCGGAATGGATCATTTCTTCGATGCCGTTTTCTCCTGCACGGATGTGGGGTACGGCAAGGATGAGCCGATCGTCTTCCGCAAGGCGATGGAGCACTGCGGTGCGGATCGAAGCAATACGGTCGTCTTCGAGGACGCGATCCACGCCGTTGAAACGGCAAAAGACGATGGCTTTATGGTCGTCGTTGTCTACGACGAAAATGAAGAGCAGCAAGAAAAGATTCGACTCTTGGGCGATCTGTATCTTGAAAGTTATGACCGGGCGGAAGCTTTTTGGGAGTTTGTGTCGGAAGACTGAGGCGCTCTTTTGGTTCGATGCTAGGAGGGATATCACTCAAGACGCTCGACCGGCTAAAGCGTTTCTCTCTCAATAACAGCGGAGAAGTTTCCAAAGATGCGCGGAGACACTCATGATTTCAGGGATTCTGAATGAACCGCCGATAGTGGTCCCAAAGACGCACGGAGACACTTGAAGACGTCTGAAGACACGTGCAAAAGCTCGAGGGAGGCATATTGAATATGGAAGGAAATGCACATGAGCAATCTAAAAACAGCTTTGACCATCGCCGGAAGTGACAGCAGCGGCGGCGCGGGTATACAGGCAGATATAAAAACGATGACGATGAACGGCGTCTACGCCATGAGCGCGATCACGTCGCTCACGGCTCAAAACACAATGGGTGTGAGAGCAATCCAGGATGCTTCCCCGGACTTTTTAAGGCAACAAATCGACGCTGTTTTCGAAGACATCTATCCCGACGCGGTGAAGATCGGGATGGTCTCCTCCAGCGAGTTGATCCATGTGATCGCTGACAGACTTACATACTACAAGGTGCGAAACATTATTCTCGATCCCGTCATGGTCGCGACCTCCGGCTCGACTTTGATGAAAACAGATGCCGTGCGAACGTTGCTGAATGAGCTTTTCCCTTTGGCAACCCTCGTGACGCCGAATATTCCCGAGGCTCAAGTAATCTCCGGTCTCACGATAGAAAATAAAGAAGACATGATCGCTGCTGCCAAGAAGATCGGTGACGACTATCGTTGCGCCGTACTTCTAAAGGGCGGTCACAGCATCCACGATGCCGACGACCTTCTCTATCTGGATGGTGAAACAATATGGTTCGAAGGCAATCGTATCGACAACCCCAACACGCATGGCACCGGCTGCACATTATCAAGCGCCATCGCGTCCAATCTGGCCAAGGGCTTTACTCTCATCGAGGCGATCCAACGAGCTAAGGACTACGTCTTCGGCGCTTTGTCCGCAATGTTGGACTTGGGTAAGGGGTCGGGACCATTGGACCATATTGCCCCCACAGAGTTTCTGGATAAGCGGTAATATGGCGCGGTTTAAGAGCAACAGGCACCATAGCTTTGCTATGGGTAATCTCCCTTAAAAATGAACCATGACTTACGGCTAACGATCTTCCTTAGTGATCGAAGTAGTTCTTTATGTTTTCGCAGCGGTAATCATCTAAATTGATCGCGACGATCAGTTATCTCTGACGGGAAGGCTGTTCCAGATCGTGTGTATACCTGTAAAGAAGATCGAAGCTGGTGCTCTCTTCAGGCGTAAAGTACTTTGAGGCATAGGTGTTTGATTTTAGGAAATTAACCGGATGTCCGTAGTCCATCCAATAGATGTCGTTTACTTGATGGGACGGCTTCTCTACCCAACAACCAATCTGTAATGTAGATGATGGGTATGCCCTGAAGCATCTTTTCCTCAAAGTATCTTCCCGTTACGATGATTTTCTTGTAATTGTCGTTGACGAGCAAAAGGTTGTCGATTTCACGCGTGCTTTCAGGCATCTCATATGTTACTTGCACATAGAGTTTTTCATCAACCTTTCTAGCTATAAAGTCAATTTCTTTCGAGTCAATTCGTCCAACATCGACCGTATATCCTCTCCTCAAGAGTTCTATGAAAACGATATTCTCTAATCGATTGCCGAAATTTCCATCTTTCCTTCCTAAGGTGTGCCTTCGTAAACCGCCATCCACAATGAAATATTTGGCGTTGGTCTTTAGGTATGCTTTTCCTCTGATGTCATACTGTCTAACGGGGTAGAATAAAAAAGCATTCTCAAGAAGCTCTAAATACCGTGTAATGGTATGATTGCTTGTAAGTACTTTGTCATTTTTCATAACATTAGCGATGTTTGTTGGGTTGACGAGTTGACCGACATTGTCTGCCAGAAAAGAAATGACATTTTTAAGCACTAGCGTGTCCTTTATCCCCGAGCGGTACGCGATGTCGTTTAGAACAATCGAATCAAAAATCCCTGACAGAATCGTGTCTTTAAGGTTTTCTTGAGCTAGAACGACACTCGGAAAACCGCCGTATTTTTCATATTCACGGTAATATCGATCAACGTCCCTTGAGTCTTTGTCGATCAGCTTTGCTCTCAGAAATTCCTCAAAAGAAAGTGGATAAACCCGGATTTCCACATAACGACCACCAAGCAGTGTAGCTAACTCCCCCGAAAGCATCTTCGCATTCGATCCTGTAATCACGATATCGCAGTTATAACTCGTTCTTAAGCCGTTTACGACTTTCTGCCAACCTTCAACAAGTTGAATCTCGTCGAACAAAAAGTATTTTTTCTCGTCGTTCTTTGGAGTAACGCTCAAAATCAGCTCTCTAAAATCATCTTCATCTTTTATTATTTGATACTCAAATGCTTCAAAATTTATATAAATGATATTGTCCTGAGGGACACCATCATTCTGCAAATAGTCAACATATAGCTTTATCAGTACGGATTTGCCGGAGCGTCTCACACCGGTAATGACTTTGATGAAGTCACTGTCTCTAAAGTTAATAAGTTGATTTAGATAATAAGGTCTCTGGAACATAGATTTTTTCCTCCTGTTCATCTGCATTATAACAGACTGGAACTAAACTTCCACTCTGAGGAAAAAACAACACTACTGGAAGTTGTCTTCCAATTGATGTTTGCTGCTCAGGGCGATAACCAAAAGTGAGATTACAACGACAATATGTGTCAGCAGTTTCTCGGTTCCCCACTTCTTGCTCGTGTTTATAATGGCTTTCCTGAGAAAAGTAAAGTGACGATGATAATGCCTTCTATCCTATATCTAAGCTACTTACCTCATCACCTTGTCCAACAAGTATTGATGGTTTTTACCACATCGTGCCAAACATCTTCTGGTTTAGAGATAAGGTCTGAGTTGCTCTTCGCTCCAGTGTTCTACTGTCTGGCTGTGTCTTTCGACCGGTTTCATTTTTTGCCTGTTATTTTGACCGTCATAATTTATATTCCTTACATGCTGCGAGAAATTACAAGTTTCACTTGCTCACGTTCTTCTACATCTAACAGCCCACTTAGAGATATCGATGATTCGAATACCCTCGTGCAGATATTCCGGATGACCTGTATTCGCTATAAGAAGCTTTGGGTATGGGTCCCTTATTTGCAGAAGAGGTGTGACTTCACGTTCTAGGGTCGAGGGCTCGGAGATATTGTCAGAAATTTGAATGTACAGTTTTTCAGTTAATATTGAATTTCTGGACTTTATACCTACGCCCATGTGCAGTTTTGCAGTTAATATCAATTTTCTGGACTTTATGTCGATGCCCATGTGCAGTTTTTCACTTTGTTTGAGAGCAATAAAATCGATGCAGCCCTTGCTTTCGAAATGTCAATAATTTTTGCTTTTTGAAAGTGACAAAACGGGAAATTATGCCAATACTATGAGACGAAGCGGCTATTGGATACAGTTTCTCAAAAAAATTGATCGTGCTTAATCTAATGTATCGTGATCTTGTTTTTGTTGAAGATATTTAAGGGAGTTTTAACGGGATTCATTCACTCGTCGGCACTACACCAATCATCCCTCCTGATATATCCACTCAAAATCCAGCAAAATCTTTAGCAACGTCTCATCCAGATAAGTCAAAGCTTGCTCTCGAATGTCTTCCGGAATACCGTAATAAGCTTGGGCGATGGATCCAGTGATGGCGGCGAGGGTGTCGCTGTCCCCGCCGATGGAAATCGCATTGCGAATGGCGTCTTCAAAGTTCTTGGATTCTAGAAACGCCATGATGGCTTGGGGAACCGTCTCTTGAGATGTTTCATTGAAGGTATAGGTCGGGCGGATGCCGTCCAATGTAAAGTCCATGTGGTAGTAGTGTTTGTTGATGTAGTCTCGGATCTCCGGTATGCCATACCTTTGCCGGGCGAGCCAGATGGCGACGGTGGTGGCTTCGGCGCCTTTTATTCCTTCGGGGTGGTTGTGGGTGACTTCGGTCACCTTTTCGGACAAGAGACAAGCCTCATCAAGGCTCGTGGCGACATAAGCGCAAGCGCTTACCCTCATGGCAGCGCCATTGCCATAGCTGTTGTATGGCATGGGATTATCCGTACTGAGCCAAAGCTGAAAGCGATTGCCGTAGCAGGCGTGTGGATACTCGCGCCCCAAACGCTGCATACTGGAAACGACCTTTTGCCCAAGTTCCGTGAAGTCGCCTTGACATGCCATGATGGCATCAGCGATGGCAAGCGTCATGATGCTGTCATCCGTGACCTCGCACTGTTCTGTCATGAACTCGAATTCTTTGGACTTGTGATTATTAAACTCAAATCTGGAACCGACGATATCGCCGATGATTGTTCCGAGCATACGATCCCCTATTCATCGGATCACGACAGATGAATCCACCTTACTTCCCCAATATTTCTTTCTTTTTCTCCTCAAACTCTTCCTCAGTGATGATACCCGCGTCGAACAGCTCTTTGAACTGCTTAAGGGTTACTATTTGTTCGTCATGAGAAAGTGCTGTTTTCTCCGGTAATGCCGGCTGCTCTGATTCATTCGTTATATTCTGCATCACCACGCCGCCTGCCACAGCGGCAAGGGCATCGATTGCCTTGCCGCTCTTGCTGCGAGAGCGAGAACGCTTGGAACCGGTTTTCTTCTTGCCGGTTCCGCTGACGAGCGTGCCGATCACGCCGCCTTCAAGAACAGCCTTTGTCGTGCCGACCGTATCAATCCCTAAAGTATCGTCGATGATTTCGATTGCATTTTTTACCTTCTTGGCGCTTCTTGCCGGCGCCGTTTTGCCGGTGACAAGCTTGAAAAGAGCCATTCTGAACTTGTTTGCCTCGATTAAAGAATTAAAATCAAGACTAATCTCTTGGTAAAGAAAGAGAATTCTAATGTGTTTTCCCTTCTGAAGAACCTGCGGCAAGTCCTCATATATTTTAATATCCTGAACGGAATAGACTGTGTGCGTTTCTTCTTCCTTTGCAAAAAGACTGCTTTTTACGTATTCGGTAATTACGATATTCAGATTAGTCAGCATGAGACGAGAGGACCTTTCTTGACCCTGAATCGTCACGTCGCGCTCGTAGAGAATAGTTTCATCGGGTCGTAAAGAATAAGCCGCCATCGTCTACACCTCGTTTTTCTATATTCTGATCGAGTATTATATCTTGTAGGTTCTGTGTGCTTAAGCAGAAAAGCACTTTCCGCTCAAGCGATATCTAGCAAGCGTGATTTTGGTCGTGCACTTCGCTCCCTTTATTAAAACACAGAGCGACGTATTTACTCTATTTTAACCGTAAAATCGCGGATGGTTTTTGTTGCGTGTCACTTAATATGAAATCTCCGCTTTAACTCCCGTATAAAGTCGCTTCGGAGCGTAATGATGCAGGCTACAAGCAGCGTGACGGCCGTGGCGCCCATGGCTATAAACTGCCATCCGGTCGTCTCGCGCATGATAGACAGACCGACGATTGAGGCGATGATCGCCAAAACAATCAGGAGTAACATCGGCAGCAAATTATGCTTTTGCCTCTCGATATCTGTGAAGAACAGGATGCCCGAGACGACAAGCCCGCCGAAACAAACAATCGGAACGACAGTGAGCGCCCAACCGGGAGACAGAAATATGTCAATCAATGCCAACAAAGAACACGAGAAAGAAATCGTTTTGATCGGTTGGCTGATTCGGTTGTACTCAACCAGATCGGGAGAGATGACAAGCGACCACGCCATGTAGATGGACAATACAACGACTAGGCTCCACGCCTTGCCGCCGAGAGCTAGGTTGACGATAGGGCTCACGACGATCGCGAAGAGAACTGGCCACCGAATAATGCGAAGAAAGTGTTTTCGTTGCAGTTTGCGTTTTTCTACGGGCGGATACGTGATCTTAAGCTTCATAGAAGTCGCTCCCTTCCACCTCTATGCTAATGTCGTCAGCCAAGAACAACTCGTACATCGTCTCTTCAAATGTGGGATCCAAGGTTGCTTTCAAGATGGTGAAAGTCACCGTGTCGTTTATCGTCACGACGGAGCAGGAGGCGCGATTGGAGATCGGCTGACCGGTGAGGGAATCCATGCTTTCGATATGTTCCGCCATGGCGGGTGTCATCTCAACCACGCCGAGATTTGAGAGCGTATTGGTGAATATCTTGTCGCCCAAAAATCCGTAGACCATTTTGGCGACAGGTTGCTTGAGGAACAAGGGGATGGACATCATAATATTCACCAATCTCACGGTCGACATAAGCATTGCGCTCATCGATTCTTTGGAAGCTTTCTTCTCCAGCTGCTCGCCTATTTTGACAATAATGGACTGTAAATCCGTCGTCTCTTCTATCGGCAAACGTATGCCGCAGTACATAGAAAAATTGCGCAACGTCTTCGAGGGATAGTACTGTCTCATGTTGACAGGCACTTGAATACTGGCTTCGCCGTGCAAATGATCGGTGGCGGCTCTCCCCGCCAAGAACATCAAGCCCAGAAGATAGACCGTTATCGACGCATGATGTGCTCTCGCGGCTGCTTTCAACTCGGAAACATTCATTTTGAAATGAATGACGCGACAAGGCTTGTTGTCGGTAAGCTTTCCATTCATCTGAACGGCAAGCTTGTCCATGAAACCTGAGGCGTTCTCGCTCTTCGGCACCTTGGAAAATGCGTTTTCGACTTCTTCCGCGATGGGTATGGCATTCGCATTCCAAGGCATGTCATCGGCTCCCGTCTCAATTCCCATTAGCCGCAGATACTCTGCTGTAAGCGCCTTGAGGAACATCAGACCTCCGACGCCATCGGTCAGAACGTGAAAAAATTCTACGCTGATGCGGTTGTTGTAATAAAGCACGCGGAACGATTGCGAGCCGCTGAGAGCGACTTTCATTGCTTGGCATGGAATACCCCGCTCCTGTTCCACGCTAAAACGACGTTTGGTCGTGTCGAGATAATGCCAAAAAAAGCCTTTTTTCAACGTCGTCGTGAAGCTTGGGAACCGCTTGATCGTGAAATTCAAAGCCATTTGCAGAAGTTCGGGAACGACTGGCTGCTTGAGATAGACTGACAAACGGAAGATGGACATATAGCCGTGTTCCATCGACAAGGGATAAATCTTCGCCGCGTCATCAAGAGGAAACCATAAGACAGGCGTTCTTGCGTAAAAACCGCCAAGATTCCTGATATCCAACAGCGCCAAGGCATCGTCGAGCGATACCCCGGCGTTTATGTAATGTAAAATCGCCCGTTCAAAATCTGTTTGAAGCTCCTTCTTGTCTTTTTTCGCGATCAAACAGTGGGCGCTGAAGTTCGCAAAGAAATCTCTCAACATTTCCGCTTTGTCGGCGGGCAACCCGTCTGTGAATACCTTGAACGGGCTCGGCGGAGCGTGTTTCTTTCTAGCAGATTTGGCGGGGCGTTTTGATTTAGTCGGTTTGCTCTTAAGGGCGTGCTTCATGCTCTTGTCAGTTCTTTCCGGCTATTTAGGTCTCCTTACCTCGCTACTCAAACAGTGGGTAGGATCGGTGTAGTTGGTTAAGAGCGGTGCTGTGCAAGGACCGCGTCAAATGTTTTTCCACAGTTTTGTTCGACTCTTTTATCTTACTCGATTCAACGTTTTCTTTTAATCGTCACTTTCCCGATTTTTCATTTGTACGGTCAAAACATGTAGATGCGTAGTTGTTCATGTAGAGCATTCACGCGGGTCATTGCCAGACTCGCACTTTTACTATAAAATCTTTAAGTAATTAGATAAATGAATTGCATTTGTCTTACACGATACTAAGAGTCTCACGGCACCATGCCGGCGACTGAGATGTAAAAACACTAGACAAGCAATAAATGGAAAGGAAAAACGATCATGGCAAAGTATTCTGTTGAGAAAACGACGATTGGAGAGATTGTCAATACGCCGGAACTAGCGGAAATCGCTGAAAGACTGCAACCTGGCATTCTGAAGACTCCCGGTCTTTCTCTCGCGATGAAGATGACGCTTCCGCAGGCGGCGAAGTTCGCCCCGAATGTGTTGACTACCGAACTCTTGGAGAAAGTCGAAGAAGAATTCGCCAAACTCGGCTAATCGCAAAATGTAGAGAGCAAGGACCGCGCGTGTGGTCCTTGCTCCAATTTGGAGTCTGTTAGTTGTGCCCGTATTTAACCGGGCTTTTCTTTTTCGTATAAAAAGCTTTGAGTCGTACTATTCTGTTTCCTTTGAGAGTGCCTGTTGAGCGATATGACTTTGAGCGGCTTCGTTCAATTTTCGAAGCATATCTTGTTCATCGAGCCGATATTCTTTGGCAACAGATTCGATTGAGTCAAAAAGATGGTGACAAAGCAAACATTTGCCTGCGATCTCATCATACTCCCTGAAGACAGGATCGGTTGGAGGGTAATCTCCTACAACATCTAAAATGATCATATGCGATTGAATAAGCATGTCAGTTTCCTTTCTTTATTCGATACTTTTCCCGGTCCTTTATCGAGAGATGATCGGATCTTGCATCCGGCATGCCGATGGCTCCTTTTTTGAACCTCGAGCGGTCTTCCTTCGCGGGGGCTCTTTACCTTTCGAGTTCTTTGTAGCATTATAAATGCCCGACCCACCCTTACATTAGTATAATCAAAGCAATAGCTACTGATGTGTCATCCGGTACTGCCCGGTTGGCACCAAGGCGATCGAGTCAAAGGAGGCAGCATGGGACTGGATATTTTCATCTTTGAGGTTATTGGCACCATCGCCTTTGCTATATCAGGCGCAACGGCGGCCATTGAGAGCGATATGGACCTCATGGGGATTGTCACATTAGGTGCCACGACGGCTGTGGGTGGAGGTGTCATACGCGATATTATCCTCAACGTGGCGCCGCCTAATGCTTTTCGTGAGCCTATTTTTGTTTCCATCGCACTCATAAGCATTGCCATCTTTTTGATTATCATCAAGCTCTGGGAGCGTTCCAAGTTAGCCCGGATGTTCACCCAATATCTGCCAACCATGATCAACGTGTCTGATGCCATCGGCCTGGGTACCTTCACCGTGACCGGCGTCAACGTGGCCATCTCGAGGGGACATGGCGATAACCTGCTTCTGGCAGTATTTGTAGGAATGCTGACCGGTGTGGGCGGCGGTGTGATGCGCGATATCTTCACACAGAAAAAACCATACATTTTCATGAGGCACATCTACGCTTTTGCTTCGTTAATCGGAGCCGTGCTGTATCTGCTGTTGCGACCTGTTATGAGCTCAGGTGCCGCTACGTTCATTGGCGCAGGCAGTGTGATGCTCACCCGGTATATTGCTGCCAAGTACAAGCTGGGTTTGCCTCGTTTTCACTTCCCTTCACAAATGCGCGGTGAAGAGAACGAGGATCAAGAAGTCGACTAAAGACCAATTCCAAAATATTCCTGAACATCGTCGATTATTCTTTGATTCTCTTCGGTATAAGGTTTATATATGATTCCCATATGACCATCCGTCCCAACATCAAAGAGCTTATGGTCAACCTGATGACCATCTAAGACTCTCTTGAAATAATGTGTCATATCTCTAAGGTTATCTTTTTCATTTGTTAACAAGACAGTTTTCGGTAACGTGGATAATTGGCGATTGTTTTCAAAAACTAAATACTGATACTGAGCCATCTTTCTATAGCCTTTGGGAAATATCATATTTCTCATTCCCCAGTACGCTATATTTTTTCTGTAAAAATGCATGACACCGCAATCAAGAATGATTCCGCTGTACTTATAATCTCTTTCATCGATATCAAAATCATCTCTCATTTGTTTGTCATGACACAGCAATGATTCCGCAACTGCCAAAACGCCGCCTGCCGAATGACCGGCTATGTACATGTCATCAATATTAGCTTCGAATTTTCCTGCGTTTGAAACAATCCATTTCACTGCGTTCGATATATCTTCTATTTGGTCAAATACGTTGATGGTCGGATATGCCAACCTGTAATTTAAATTGAAAACAACAAAGCCTCTTTGAGCAAGATAATTAGCAAATAAAGAATTCATTTCTTTATAGCCGGATATAAATCCGCCGCCGTGTATATCAACGAGAATGGGTTTTAACTTTTGATTGCTTAGGTAATGAACATCTAATTTGTGTTCAATGGAATTGTCATCTACGTAGCTAATGTCTTTTACTGACTTGATATCATGATCGAGTTTAGATAAATCGATTCGTTCTAAATCTTTCAAGTAGGCGCTTTCACCGATCTTTTTCATGAGATTATTGATCATAAGCTATCTCCGGCTTGATGATTTTCTATCACTAGTATGTGGCAAAGTTACTGGATCATCACCTTTTCATTTAACATACATCGATAGCTCAATGCTATCCATAAATTCTCCGAGAGACATATTGAATTTTTGGTAATCTGCTTCCTTAAACTCTTCTGTCATGCATGCCACCGCTACATTGACGGTCTTGAGCTGATTGAAAAAAGTGATCATGAGCGGAACCTTAATGATTTTCGACATGCCTCGGATGGTCATGCTTCCGGCTTCCGCAAAATTCAAAATGTCATCTTTTGAACCAATCTCTACTTTCACGTCATCTACCAGAATTTCTGTTCCTCCAAAATACTCGTAAGCCCTGCTTACAGCCTTGCAGATCATTTCCCATGAGGCCGGATACGTCAGGTTAAAGGTAGACGCAAGCCAACCGTTTTGTTCCCTTACTCCTAGTAAAAGCATTGTTTCGCCCTCCGTAAAAATCGGTACTATTACGTGTCATGCACATGGTGCTGACAGGGATTCTTTCCGTACTGTCAAAGTAAAAGATCCTATCTTCTTCATCGTTACGGTTTCAGCGCAGTGATTGGTACAACATAGACACCGTCTTCTCTCCGGCAAGCAAAATTGCTTAGACCGCAGAGAACCGCTAAAACGTCAGGAGTTTTTGCACCTTCTGCTTCTAACGCATCTTTGATTTTTATTAATGACTTTGCAGCGTCATCGACGGCATCTGCTCCTAATTTTATTTCAAAAGCTCACCGTCGTCCATCTTCCAATTGAACGATGGCGTCAATTTTTCTGTCTTTATAATCTTGATAATGGTATAGTTCTCCCCCTAAGCTCTCCGCGTATAGTCGCAAATCTCTTTCGCAGAGGGCTTCAAACATAAAACCGAATGTCTGTAAATCATTGAACAAGTTATCGCAGCTTGCTCCTATTTCATTTGCTCGAGATTCATCATAGGAACCAGTTGTTGCCTTGGAGCCAGAAAAATCAAGCTATTATAATGACAATATGTTGACACTAGACGAATTTAGGCGCATAATGTGTCCACAAAGGAGATTAAGATTATGGCGACAACGAATTTAAATATCAGGACTGATAAAAGAGTTAAGGAGCAAGCGGAAGCAATCTTTTCCGAGTTGGGACTTAACATGACGACGGCTGTCAATATGTTTTTAAGGACGACAATTAGAGAAAATGGCATTCCTTTTGATTTGAAGCTGGATACTCCCAATACCCTTACTGCAGCCGCTATCGAAGAAGGCAGAAGAATTGCCTATGACGATGCTATCAAGGGATATTTAAGTATTGAGGACTTGAGGAATGCACTGGAAGAATGAAATACGAAGTAAAATTCACCAATCAATTTAAGAAGGATCTTAAACTTGCGAAAAAGCAAGGCAAAGACTTGAACAAACTCTACGACGTTATAGATTTACTAGCAAAAGGAGAGTACCTTGAAGCAAGGTACAGAGATCATGCTCTGACGGGAGACTATAAAGGAACAAGGGAATGTCATATAGAGCCTAACTGGCTTTTGGTCTATGAACATATAGATGACGTACTTGTACTCATGCTTTACAGGTTAGGCTCACATTCAGAACTTTTCAAATAAATTAGGATCCACTAAACGATCTTCAAATGCCTGATATCAGTGTATTTCATGTGGTTATTGGATAGAATAAATGGCAAGGAAGCAGGCTAAAACACTGGCGGAACGTTATGGCGACAAATACCCTAAGGCGATTGAGGTGCTACCGGTACCGCTATGTAATATCCTTTTTGTGTTGGGATTGACGAACCTGTTAATAGAAACTGTCCCTTTTTCCTCTTCTATCCGCCTCATGTCTGACCGTATCTCAAACCGGTCATATTCTCAAATTCTATTCGGTGATATTTTTAATTCATAATCGGTCAGATTACTGTCGTGCTTGATTACAGTAGATTAATAATCTATTTCCTGTCCCATATAAAAAATCTGTTCTGGCGCACTCACTCGCTATTCATCGATACACTGATAGGTTTCTCCCGTGTTTTTCTCCGTCAACACGCCGTCTTCTGAAAACTCGAAAACATACGACGGATCCTCTTCATACATTTCGTAAAAGTGTAGTTCATAAGTCTCGCCATTCTCGCTGCCAACATTCGTTATACTGCCCATCCCGCCTTCACTAAGATACCAGTCACTGCCATCTAGTTTGAAATAATGCGAATCGGTGTCGCCGTCCAAATACCAATGACCGGTCAACCTTTCCCGGAAATTGAACGATTCCGCAGCACGGATGCATTGCTTGCCTACAAGATCCAGCATGTCATCTGACATCATTGAACAGCTGTAGCTATAGCTTTTTCCGTCATATATCTTTTCCTCTCCGTCCAAAAAAATCGATTCGTAATCACTGTCGTAAGATATCGTGCCGTGGTCGTAAGGTTTAGCATCTCCTTCGTATATCATGGTGAAAGTTCCATCGGTATGGATTGTCAGCTTTACGTCGCTGGTATCGCCGTTGCGGTGCCATTCTCCCTCTGCATTGGCAATGAAGTCTGCCAGCAATTCTTCGGGATTTTTGTCGGGTACAATGTCTATTTCACTGTAGCTGGGCTCGCTGTCCTCTATGGTCTCGTCATCCTCTACGGACTCGCACGGTTCTTCGTCGCTCGGAAGAATCTCGTTTTCCTCTTCTTTTCCACAGCCGATCAGAGAGAGGACTAAAACAAATACTAAAAAAATTGCCAAATACTTTTTCATCTGTGGCGTCCTCCTATTTGTAATGTCATGTATTATACATTTTGTTGTTTCCAATATGTATTCATGATCGGTTCCACACGTTACTATTTTTCATATTTCTTTTTGTCGTGTGACTAGTGGTTACTATTTTATTTATTTTGCGTCAAAAAAACCTGCTCTATGTTACTGTTATTAAAACCCTTCCGAACCATTTCGACATATTGGATGCCATTCATTTAACATACATCGAAAGCTCTACGCTATCCATAAATTCTCCGAGAGACATATTGAATTTTTGGTAATCTGCTTCCTTAAACTCCTCCGTCATGCATGCCACCGCTACATTGACGGTCTTGAGCTGATTGAAAAAGGTAATCATGAGCGGAACCTGAATGATTTTCGACATGCCTCGAATGGTCATGCTTCCGGCTTCCGCAAGATTCAAAATGTCATCTTTTGAATCAACATCTACTTTCACGTCATCTACCAGAATTTCTATTCCTCCAAAATACTCGTAAGCCCTGCTTACAGCCTTGCAGATCATTTCCCATGAGGTCGGATACGTCAGGTTAAAGGTAGACGCAAGCCAACCGTTTTGTTCCCTTACCCCTAGTAAAAGCATTGTTTCGCCCTCCGTAATAATCGGTACTGTTATGGATCGTGCACATGGTGCTGACAGGGATTCTTTCCGTACTGTCAAGGTCAAAATCCAAGCTTCTTCAACGTTATGGTTTCAGCGCGGTGATTGGTACAACATAGACACCGTCTTCTCTCCGGTAAGCAAAATTGCTTAGACCGCAGAGAACCGCTAAAACATCCGGAGTTTTTGCACCTTCTGCTTCTAACGCATCTTTGATTTTTATTAATGACCTCGCAGCGTCATCGACGGCATCTGCTCCTAATTTAATTTCGAAAGCTCCCCATCGTCCATCTTCCAATTGAACGATGGCGTCGATTTCTCTGTCTTTATAATCTTGATAATGGTATAGTTCTCCACCCAAGCTCTCCGCGTATAGTCGCAAATCCCTTTCACAGAGGGCTTCAAACATAAAACCGAATGTCTTTAAATCATTGAGTAAGTCATCGTAGCTTGCTCCCAGCAAAGCAATCGCTAAAGACGGATCGACAAAATGTCTTTTGTCAGACTGCTTAACACGCGTTGATGATCGTATATTGGTTGAAAAGGCTTTTTGATTGTCGATTAAAAACAACCGTTCAAAGATCGTTAAATACGTGGAAATGGTGTCGTTGTCAAGATCGTCATCTTCATATTCCCTGATGTCTTTTCTCAAGGTAGAAATGGAAGCCGTCGTTGATTCATTTCTTGCAAGCGATCTTAGCAGGAGGTGCATTTTCTTTGAGTTTCTGTTGATTCCTTCCAATCGATAGATATCATGGTTGATTATTGAACTCATATATTCCTTCGGAATCAACCTGTATTGCTCATAATTCAAGCCTAAACCGCCCGGCCACCCGCCACGAATTGTTAACTCTATGAGTGTTTGTAAATCAACGCCCGGAGTTGCTTTATTTTCAAATGTACCATCAAAAAGCGACTGTAAAGAAACCTGTCCCGATGAATCTTTTGATTCAAATAATGACATAGGTCTCATTCTAATGATGGCGATTCTGCCGGCACCACTATGCAATACTCCTTTTTGTGCCGGAGTTGACGAGCCTGTCAGAATAAACTGTCCTTTTTTTCCTCTTTTATCTACCTCGTGCCTCACAGTATCCCAAACTGAAGGCACTTCTTGCCATTCATCAATTAATCGAGGTACTTCTCCCTCCAGAGCTATGTTGGGAGCTAGTTTTGTCAACTCTCTATTTTGAAAATTACCACTTGGATCACCCAGATATATGGCACTTTTAGAATGGTACCTTGAAGTCCATGTCTTCCCGCACCATTTGGCGCCCTCTATGCAAATAGCCCCAAAGCTTTCCAGTTTGTGCGCGACTTGAGTATCGACTAATCTCGGTAAATATTTCTTGCGATCCATGTTGTCCTCCTGAAAGAAGAATATCATAAATCGGTCAAATTCTCAATTTGTATTCGGTGATATTTGTAATTCATATTCGGTCACATTACGCATTCTCGTTCGGTCAAATTGCTGATTTTGTTCAGTAAACTATTTCAGTCGTGCATCAAAATTTGTGCATCGGCAGATTTTCCCTTAGCAAGATTACGGATTTTATCTTTTAATTGTCTTGATGTTTTAATCATCTAAAGAAGCACCTCCAAATAAGGTTTGAGTATTGTACTTACATTCAAAGCATCCGCATATTGCATCAAAGACCTAAGATTCTTATCTTTTTGTTTTGCGTAAGACTTTAAAGCATCTTGAAAGACCTGGATTTCTACACCATTTCTGCTACGCAAAACATCACATAATGTTCTTTCTATATCATAGACCGGAACGGTATGGCCAAACGGAGTTTTAATTTTACTTTTACCAAGCACATGCAATTCTTTTCTTATGGTATAAACCTTAATACCGTCTTCCTTTAAACGATGTGGATTATAGCCTGTTCTCACCGTTACAGAATAATAAGACGGTTCTCGATCAGTCATATCATGTAAAAACAAAGCCGTTTCATGAGAAAAGATAGCCTGTGCCGATCTGAGATGAATTAGATACATCGAATCAGGCCAAACATCAGCCGAAACATAAATACCTTGTCCGACCCTTTCCAATCCGTATTTTTCAGCAAATTTGTAAAAGTCATATTTGCTGATACCCTGATCCAGAACTTCTTTTAGAGTAAGCCAGCCGTCGTTTTCTTGTAAAAGTTGTTTTAGAACATACTCAGTACCCATAAAATTTCCTTTCGTGCTAATATCATATCTCAAATTAGCACGAGAGGAAACATATGTTATTATTATTTATCTGACAGTACTAAGCAGGGCGTCTGGAGAAATTAAAGACGGGATTTTGCAAAGGGATAAATTGTTTACCAGCTCATCTGCCGCCGCAACTATCGCGATGGGATACAGTGTCAGCGGCTCACAACAATGGAAAACGGATAAAGACGAATCATTAAAGTCATTTGAGACGAATAATTGACAATACCGACAACTTACATACAGGCGTCTCACTTGTACCTTCCGGAAGGACGCCTGGCGAGCTGATTTTGATGCGATCCTCTTTTGCTCGTTATGTTCTCATTTTGGCTCCCTAAACATTACCAGGTAAGACAAATGTACGAAAGATCCTTGTAAGTACCCTAACACGGCTTTAATGTTGATGCTGTTATTGCTCATCTACCGGGCTTTTGTTGTTCATGCTGAGCAGAGCATACTCTCTGTTCAATTCTTTAATCAATTCTTCTTCAGTAGGAAGATAAAGTTTATATTTGGAGACATAGATTGACTTATCTCCTTCAGGTAGCGTGTATTTAACTACCAAGTCGTTTTTGTCCGCACAGAGAATAATGCCGATTGGTGGATTATTTCCTTCATTCATGAGTTCTCGTTCATAGTAATGAACATACATCTGCATTTGACCAATATCCTGATGAGTCAGTTCTCCCACCTTTAAATCTATGAGTACAAAACATTTTAAAATATAATTATAAAAGACAAGGTCAATTCGAAAGTGTTTATTATCAAAGCTGATTCTCTGCTGCCTTCCAACGAAAGAAAACCCTCGTCCAAGTTCTAACAGAAATTTTTGCAGATGAGTAATCAGGGCTTGTTCAAGCTCGCTTTCGTAAAAATCAGTATTGGATTTTAGCCCTAAAAATTCAAGAACAAAAGGATCCTTAATGATATCTTCCGGAGTTTTTCTGGGTTCTAATTTATGGATTTCTTCAGACACAGCTCTTTTGTTTTTACTGGATAAAATTCGCTCGTAAAAGAAGCTGTCGATTTGCCTTTTTAACTGTCTTACACTCCAATTGGATTTTACTGTTTCTTCTATATAAAAAGCTCTCGCCTTTTCATCCTCGACGCGCATTAAAAGCCGATAATGAGACCAACTTAAATCGTCACACAGCGTGTGACGATTTGGAAAAGTTAAGTAAAACTGGCGCATATATTTGAGGTTAGTAGTGGTAAAACCTTTCCCGAAATCCCTTGTCATTTTCTCAGATAAGTTTTCCAAAAGCCGAGAGCCATATTCGGCTGTTTCTTTTCCACCCTGCTTTTCTACAATGACCTTTCCAATATTCCAATACGCTTCCACCATCGCAAAATTTGCAGCCCGATAAACTCTATTTCGAGCTGTAGTCAATATTTCTTTTACTTCGCGGTAAATACTTTCATACTCTACGGCAAGTTCCGCACCATCATATTTTGTTAACTCATTACTTGACATTTCTTTCTCCAGGATTATCCCGAGTCACGTTCCAGGTTTTAATTTCCTAGTAGATGATAAGACGCTGAAACGCAGTATTTGCAGACCTTTGCGGACAGCAGTATGTTTTGTCTCTACTCCCACTCTATCGTCGCCGGAGGCTTGCCCGTCAGCTCATACACAACACGGCTCACGTGCGGTACTTCTGTCGTAATGCGCTTCGTGACGTATTGTAGGAAGGACCAGGGGAATTCGACCGGGCGGGCGACCATGAAGTCGTCGGTTTTGACGGCGCGGAGGGCGATGGTGTAGTCGTAGGTGCGGACACCGTCCACGACTCCCACCGATTGAAGTCCCGTCATGACGGCGAAGTATTGTGAGACGAGGTCGGTGAAACCGTGTTCGACGATGGAATCGCGGAAGATGGCATCGGCTTCGCGGAGGATTTCGAGTTTCTCACGAGTGATACCGCCGAGGCAGCGGATCGCAAGTCCCGGACCGGGGAACGGCTGGCGGTCGACAAGCGCTGAAGGGAGCCCCAACGCACGCCCGACGGCTCTGACCTCTTCTTTGAAAAGCACATTCAGAGGTTCGACGATGCCCACGAAATCGATGTTCTCGGGGAGTCCGCCGACGTTGTGGTGGCTTTTCACGACTTCGCCGCCGCCTCCGCTCTCAATGACGTCGGGATAGATCGTGCCCTGCGCAAGATAGGCTGAACCGCCAAACTTCGACGCTTCTTCCTCAAAGACGCGGATGAACTCTTCGCCGATGATCTTGCGTTTGCGCTCGGGATCAAGGACACCTTCCACGCGCTCGATGAAGCGGTCGGACGCATCGATAGAGATGAGGCGAATCTTGAACGTGTCGGCAAACATCGCGCGAATCATCTGAGGTTCGTCTTTTCGCATGAACCCGTGATCGACGAAAATGCATGTCAGTTGGTCGCCGATGGCTCTGTGAATCAACATGGCGACGACCGATGAATCGACGCCGCCCGAGAGTCCGCAGACGACGTGATTGTCGCCGACCTGCTTGCGGACATCGGTCACGGCCTCTTCGATGAACGCCTCTACCGTCCAATCTCCTGAGCACCTGCAGACGTCGAACAGAAACGGCTCCAAGTGATCTCCGACCGAAAACGGTTCAAGGACAACTGCCTGTTCACCCGGTTTTTTCATGGCGACGAGTTCAACATCGAAGAACAAGTTCTCGTCGTCAAATCCGCTCGCTCTCAACATCTCAATTGCCGCCGTTCCGATGGCGAACACGGGCACATCCGCGCAGAGGATCTTTTCCCAGAGCTCGGGAGTCGTACAATCAGCCGCCGTGTCGGCGCAGACTGTTGAGTCGATCCTTCCCGTGACGACGATGCCCTTGAGCGTTTCATCCGTCAAGGTCTCCCGATAGATCGCGCGATGCGGTGTGATCAGCTCGCAGTAGACGTTCAAATCGCGGATTTTATGTACGATCACGCGGGCGAGTTCGCCGCCCAAATCGATGGTCAAAATCGTGTCGTGATGTGCGCGCATGTCGCTATTCTCCTATCTCTCGATACCTATTCGTCCAGTGAGACCGGATGTCTCGTAGGGGTGTTTTCGCATGACGACTTCCGAGACGTAGTCGGCGAGATCGATCAGCGTCTCTGACGGATCGCGACCCGTGAGGACGACCTCTAAGTTGGGCGGCTTCGATTCTAAGAAATCGATGACTTCCTGTTCATCGAGCATGCCGGTCGCAATGGCGCCCATGACTTCGTCGAGGATCAGAAGGTCAATACCTTCGCGGCTTCTGGCGATCGCTTCTCGAAACTGCGTCTCGCAACGCTGGCGCGTCGCCGCCTTCTCTTCCGCGTTCATCATGAAAACGAATTTCTGCGAATAAGATCCCGAGATCACTTCGACGCCCAAAGACCGCAACGGTTCAAGCTCGCCGGAGGTTCCGCTTTTCAAAAACTGCGTGAGGAGCACATTCAATCCGTGACCTCGTGCGCGAACCGCCAGACCTGCGCTCGCCGTCGTCTTGCCCTTGCCGTCACCGCAATAAATGTGGACGAGACCGAGCCATTCTCTGATCTTCTCGATGGAGTTCTTCTGTTTCGCCATGTCGCCACCTCCGCACGTATGCTGTTTCTGCCGATTAGGGCGCAAGTATTATGCCGAATGCGTTGCTATTGTTTTCTTCTTTCACTTTACCATGACGCCCGCTCCGGAACATGATTTTCTGTGAAAAGACGCGTCGCGAAGCGGGTAATCCATGCAGCACCGAAACGAAACGCGACAGTTCGTACAGAATTACGGCAGAGCAGGTCCCGAAACACAAAATCCAACGAAAAGAAACGTCACGAAGCTGCGTTTCGCCGATCGACGCGGGTGCGCTTCGCTCGTCCGATCGAGCTGTCATGACCAATTACTTCGTTAAGCGATGACAGCGCGTTTGCAGAAAGTAAGAGAGAATAAGAAGTGCGAAACCGATGCCCGCGACGGCGAGGAGAGGCAAGGTCGTCGGCATGCCGCTCAGACGGGCGAACGCCCACCCGTGCGGCGTGTATTGACCGACGCGCTCGACAAAGGCGGACGGGAGCCTGATGAACGTCCCGCCGATCAGGGCGAGGATGAAGAGCACGAGCGATGCCGGCACGAAGCGCTGTTCCGAAGGCATCAGCGATACAAGTTGACCGAAAGCGAGCATGAGTAAGAGGAAGACCGCCATGACAAGCCAGTAGCCGTCCGGGCGATTGACGCCCGGGATGATGAGCTCTGTGAGTCCCGCCATGAGCGACAATTGAATGACGCCGGCGATCGCTAGGGCGGTCAACGAAGAGAGAAAGTCGCGCAAGGGTCCGCCGTCGATGGATCGAAGCCTTTGTTGCGTTGCCGGATCCGCGATCATGAGACTGGCGAGAAGCGAAAAGATGGACAAGAAGAGTATCTCAACGGCAAAATCGGGGATCTGGACGATCTGAGCCCTATGGTTTTCCTGTAAGTTGTGGAGTTCAAGCTTTAAGCTCGCTCCCTCTGCGCGCGCCACTTCGGCGCTTTTTCGCAACCGGACGTACATCTCCTCGCGGGAAACGGACGTGCCGTCCGTCATTGTCAGCAAATCGTCGACCAGTATTGATTCGCGCGTCATGGCAAGGGCGGAGATCAGGAAGCTCTCGATGACAAGATCGCTGGCGATCGCGTTTTTGCCGGGAAGGTATTTGGCGGATGCTTCGGTGTCAGCGGACAGCTTTTCGACTTTTCTGTCCGTTGCGGTTCGGTCGCCATAATGAGCGGGAATGATGATGACGCCATCCACGGTGTCTGTCGCGATGGCGCGCTCGGATTCATCTTCCGATATTTCCGTCCAGTAAAGGCCGCTCGACTCGAGCAGTTCAATCAGTTTCATGCTCGACTCATTCTTCGCATGATCCACATACCCCCCGCGCACCGCCGAGAGGTCGTTGCGCGCGAGCGTCGAGCCCGCGAAGAGCGACATGAGTACGGGCATAACGAGACAGAATGCGATCATGAAGGGTCGGCGCACCATCATGCTTAGTTTCAGCCGAATCAAAGTCAGAAGACACTTCACTCGCATGAGCGCCTCTTTCTAATCCTGATAAAGCCAAGCGCCATTGCAGGTGGAACAGCCCAAAAGGACAACAGCACGTTATTTGTCGCGACCGAACCTTTTTCTGACAACGCGGTGAACACGGCTTCCATGGGTGCGTGCATCGGCGTGAAGCGCGCGCCCGCGCGTAGCCAAGCGGGGAACAGCGATGTCGGATAGAATACGCCGCCGAACAATATGAGCGCGAAGAAGATGAGCCACCCGACTTGGAACACGCCGACGGTCGGCGCATGCGCGCGCCCGACGAAGAGCATGAGACACGCTCCGAAAAGATAAACGCTCGTGAGGACGAGAGCTGTCGGGAGTAATGTCTCTAAGACGCCGGCGATCCGCAGGGCGATGAGCCACGGGATGACGAGCGCGATCCACCAGATAAGCCCGATCAACACGCGCGAGATGGCGGGCGAGATGCGACCGGCGATGAGTATCGTTCTGTCCTCGAGGTCCGTTTCGTGCAGGCGACTCGTCTGGTAGAGAACCCCCATCGCGGGGATAAAGGCAAACAGCACGAGAATGCCGGAAAGCGCATGGTAAATGGCGCTCTGGTCGGGGGTTCTGCCTTTTTCGATGAAACGATCTTTTGTGAAATAAGCGCTCAGTGAATTGATGGCGTGCTTCGTCGTTTGCCGCCACGATTCGTCCTCATCGCCGCCCAGTTTTTCGTATTCTTTTTGGTAGCCGAAAACGGCGCTGTAAACACGGTCGATCGCGAAGTAGTACTGTCGAATGAGCGTCGCGATGGCTGATGCCTCCATCGGTTTCTGCGGATTGAGGTAAATATGTACCGATTCCCTGACGGAGCCTGTGCGCGTCTGTTCAAACAGATCGGCGGGGATTGTGAGGAACAGAATCGTCTCATTGCGATCAAGGCGCTCTTTCGCCTTTTCAAACGTATCTAAATAAATATGATCGAGGTATTTGACGTTTTTGACGGCTTCGGCGATTAGTTCGATGAAGTACGAATCTGCCTCATCGACAATTGACACGGAGAATTGCAGGCGCTGCCCGAGCGAATCCGCTTTCTCTTCGCTCTTCAATATGGGTGAGATCAGCGCGATGAGCACGGAATAGATGAGAAGAACGATGAGCAGCCCCGTCCGTGCCTTGCGTAAATCGTTGAGAAAAATGACAAGAAAAGATCGGATCCTTTCGCGAAAAGACGCGGGAACCGTCGTCAAGCCGTCGCGCTTTTGGCGATCGTGACCTTTCATGCGGGATTCCTCATCGAGTCGGCGCATTTATATCGACGTCGGGGAAATGACCGCCTTCGAGGTGCAGCACGCGGTTGCACAGAGACGTCAATGTGTTCTCGACGTGGCTGGCAATGAGGATGGTCCGTCCGCGATTGCGGAGATGTCGGAGCCGTTCCATCATCATGGCGCGACTTCGAGCGTCGGCACCGGAGAACGGCTCGTCGAGCAAGAGCAACGCCGGATCGCCGAAAAGCCCGACAACGAGGCTCGCTCGCCTCGCCATGCCGCCTGAACACTCTCGGATCGGCTTGTTGACGAAATCGGAGATGAGAGGATCGGCCATAGCGCTCTTGACAATCGCTTTCCTGATCGAGACGGGCATGCCGCGGACGGCAGCCCAAAATTCGATCGTTTCACGTACACGTAGCCGGTCGTCCAAGGCGAGTTCCTGCGGAACGTATCCGATGAGTGATCTCCATTCCGCCTTGTCACTGAGCGGTATGCCCGAAAACGAAACATGACCTCCGTCGGGAATGAGAACGGAAGCCAAGATCTTCAACAAGGTGCTTTTGCCGGCTCCGTTGTCGCCGGAAATGCCGTAGATGCTGCCGGTCGGCTGGTCGAATGAAAGGTTCTTGAGAACCTCTGTTCCGCGCATCGATTTTGTCAAATTGCGTACAGTCAGACCTTCGTTCATTCGCTCCCCCGTTTGCTCTGTAATCATCTGTTTGTTATGAGCTCGGTACACCGGTATGTCGCGATTCCGAGCGTTGACCGGGCGCTACGCAGCCCATAGCGCCCGGTTCATTGAAAGTGTTTTCGGTTCGGTGCATATAGCGGAAAGCTAAAGCATGTACCATAGTCCCATGGCGATTAGTCGAAATCGGAAAAGAACATGCTCATGTCGATGCCGAGTTCCGCCAAGACTTGCATGAGTCTGAGCATGAGTCCGGGATCGTCTTCGAAGAGCTTTTCAAGCGTGTCTAGGCTCCGTACGTCGATGTAATCGGACGGCAACGCGGTTTCGAACGCGATGTCATCCTCGGAAAGGCTCCTGTGATCCAGCGAAACGGTTAACTTGACAGGCATCATGTCGTCCGGAACTTCAACGCTTATCGTTGCCACTAAGTGAGAACCGTCGTCCTTCTTTTCGACTTTGCCTTCGTAGGTGATGGCGCCTCCCTGCGTCGGGAATAAAGAGTACTCGTCCGCTTCGGAAGATTGCGGTTTGATGTCGAGTTTTCCAACGGGATACAATTGTCCGTCGGCTTCTTCAAAACCGAAGTTGTTAAAGGTACCGGTAGCCATGATCTGTTCAGCATCGCCTTCATTGACTGTGCAGAGCTTGAATGTCCCCGTGTAGAGATTGTTGTTGAGCGTGTACTCGCTTGTAAAGAACACGCCATTATCACCTTCGGGTTGAGCAGAAAATTTGAATGCGTGTTTGTCTTTCGCCTCTACATGGACGTGCGAGAGTGTAAAGACTTGCTCTTTGTCCTCACCATCGATCATGAAAACGGTCAGCGTGCCGGCTTGCGGTTTGCCTTGATCGTCGAGGTAGAGTTCGCGCCGGAACTCGACCGAGAAATCGTCGCGGTTTTCTTCGATCTCTTTGATTTCGTCATTGATCGACGCGACAAAATCTTCGTAAGTGAAAGAACTGCTATACGGGTCGCCAGGGGCGGGAGAATCGAGCTTCTCGGAGAAAGCGCCCAGCTCTTCAACGACCTTGCGGATATCTTTGTTGTCACGGATATAAGTGAGAATCCCTTTCAGCATATCGGGCGTCTTCTCGGCATTGATGACGATCGTGTACTTCGTGAACTTCTGGGAGATTCCAGCCAAGGTAAGCTCCGCACCTTTTTCGATTTCCGGCTCTTCAGCGTACTTGGCGACGATGTCAAGCAAGTCATGACCGATTTTCTCTGAGGAAGACAAGAGGTCCGCGAGGCTTTTCATGGCGTCTGTAATCTCGGAGAGATCGCCGCTGAAAAGGTCTGAAACTCCATCGTCCACATCTAGCAATTCTTCAAAAGCTTCGGGTCGGAAGACGAGCGGTTTCTCGATGATCGGTGTCGCATCGACGACGATGTTGTTGTCAACGTTATAGATTTGAAGTGTGAAGGCGTCGCCTGCCTTGTTGCGATTGCCGAGTCCGATTTTCGCATGGAAACGCAGGTCATCTTGACCGGTATCGATTTTGCCTCCAAAAGTCAGTCTCAGGTTTCTCACCATGTCGAGAATGGCGGCGGCATCGGGATCATCGACATTCACGTCAATCGATATGGACGTTTCCATGCCGAATTTCTTCTGATCCAGCTTTTGAGTGACCGTGCTCTGTAAAACGCTCAACATGGAAACATCGTCTGCAGTCAGCAACGCTTTTTCAGCATCGATCCAGTTAATCTCTTGTGCAGGTTCAGGTGCGGATAAGCCGAGGAGCCTCTTGATCTGGTCTCCAAAGATCAGGTAAGTGCCCAAAAGGAGTGCGGCGACCACGACGAGTACGATGACAAGAATGAGCCAGCGACGCTTCTTTTTCGGTTTAGTCGCCACGGGCTCCTGAGGCGGGTAATCGTAAGCAGGCGTCTCTTGATACGATGGAGATTGCTGGGCATATCCGTATGTCGGCGGTTGCTGCGGCTCGTATCCGTAAGCGGGAGGATCAGGTGCGTAATAGTCCTCCTGCGGTGCAGGCTGTTCTTGCTGAGCCGGAGGCTCATACCCGTATGTGGGTGGAGCGGGTGCATAGTAGTCTTCTGAAGATGCAGGTTCTTCTTGCTGTATTTGCTGCTCATAGCCGCCGTACACGGGGGGAGTAAACTCAAAGTCGTCCTCCTGCGGCGCAGGCTGTCCGTCTAGCGGGTCGACCGGCTGAACGGGCGGTTCCACCGTCTCGCTTGCGCTTTCAAATACTGGTTCTTCGGCAACCGGTGCAAGGGGAGCCCCGCACGACGAACAAAATCTTGCTTGGTCTTCCACCTCGGCGCCGCAATTCGGGCATCTTTTCATATTGACCTCCTCATCGGGTGGGTCAAGTCAAACCATGACATGACACCACGCATAAAGTCTAATTGTTCTCCCGCCATTCATCGCAAAAAAGAACTATGGAACGCCGATGGCAGTTTCCACTTTTGATAATTATATCTCACTGGAGGTGTGGGAGGAACAGTAGTCGGCAACTAATAATTCGCAGTGGGATCACAAGTTCATGTTGTAACCGTTCGGCTAATCTTTCAATACTTCGTACGTGAGATGACGCTTGGAGTCGATTCTTAGGGAAAATACGCCGATATGGCGCATTTTTCACCTCAAAAAGACAATTTGTCGACTTTTGCAGGGTAACGACGAAAATATGAGGTCTTGGTGCGTTGCTTTTTTTATATCGTCAAGGTCCGCATGAAACTTGTGAATCAACGAAAGGAAGACACGTATGCAAAGACGTACCCCTCTCTTTTTGACACGTTTAAAGACCGGATTCCTCGTGGCGCTCTGTCTCTTACCGCTCCTCTTTGCGATGTTTCTCGCAAACCGCACTGTGGATGTGTACGCTTATACGGCTGCACAGAGACCGGAGCTCCAGCCAACGGATATCGCTCTCTCGCGCGAGCGCATTCTTCGTTCCGCCAAAGCGCACATCGACCGCGCCAACGAGACTGGCTATACGGTGAACAATATTCTCAAAGGTACGGAGTACCTGCCTCTGGCGACTTCGAACAGGGGATTCGTGTGTGTCGATCTCGTCACGCACGTGCTCTATACGGCGACCGCCTCGAAGATTAACGGTCGGTATCACTCTATTACTGAGACGCTTGCGACGCGCCATGCTTTTGCGAACAGCAATGGCATTGTGTTCGATACGTCCGGAGTTGGAGTTCTGCGTCAGCAACTCACCGCTCTTCCGCAGCTCTACACGCGATATGTTGCGCCCATCGACATAACTCAGTTGCGCCTAGGCGATATCGTCATCTCCGGCGACAAGGATTCAGCACGCAGCCCGACTTCGAACGGGGCGAACAAGCACGCAACGCTTGTCATCGGGAAAGTCACGCCCGAGGAGAACGAGTATCTAAAAATCCCGAACTACAATCCGGATACGAGCTATTTCATTTCTATGAGTTCTTTGAGCGGCGCGAGATGGGTCAGTACGAACTGGTACAATCGCGACTGGAATATGGGCGATCCGAATAAAGGCTACTTCATTTCAAACTTGTTTCGTATGCGTTGGGAGCCTTCGCAACAAGATTATGGCGGTTTCCGCATCAAGAAGGTGGATGCGACGAACGGAGCGGGGTTAAAGGGTGCCGAATTCGATTTGCGAGATCCGAATGGAGAAGTGAAAAAAATTGTGATGACATCCTCCGAATACGTATCGGGGCTGGAGTATGAGCCGGGCATCTACACGTTGACGGAGACGAAGGCGCCGGATGGGTATACGCTCGACCCGACGCCGCGGACGATCGAGATTGAGATGGACAAGATCAACAGCGTGTATTGGGACGAACCGATTGCAAATGCGCCGAGCGACGGTTTTGTCCGAGTGACGAAGAAGGATGCCGTGACTGGAGCGAACGTCGCCGGCGCTGTTTTCGAACTGTCGCAATCGTCTGCGTTTCCGGCGGGGAGCACCATTCGCTTGACGACGCGAGCCGATGGCACGACCATACCGCAACGGTTTGGTATCGGAGCCGGAACGACCGTCTATGTTCGCGAGGTTTCCGTCCCTGCACCGTACCTACGTGATCCGACCGTAAAACGAGTAACCCTGATACCAAATCAAACAGTTGGCGTTACATTTGAGAACCATCGCGCACGAGGGCGCTTGGAGATTGTCAAGCAAGGCGCTAACAATACGCCTGTCCAAGGAGCTATCTTCGAAGTAAAAAACGCGTCAAACGCGCTAGTCGCCACACTCACAACGGACGCGCAAGGGAAGGCGCAGACAGGGCTTCTGCCCTTAGGTACATACACCGTGACGGAGACGTTTGTTCCGGCGCCTTACATCCTCGACCCGACGCCGATCACTATGACCTTGACGTACAAGGATATGCACACGCCCGTTGTCGTGACGGCTAAGACGGTGAGCAACGATGCCGCACGAGGGCGCTTGGAGATTGTCAAGCAAGGCGCTAACAATACGCCGGTCCAAGGAGCTATCTTCGAAGTGAGATACGCGTCAAACGCGCTAGTCGCTACACTCACAACGGACGCGCAGGGGAAGGCGCAGACAGGACTTCTGCCCCTAGGGACGTACACCGTGACGGAGACATTTGTCCCGGCGCCTTACATTCTCGATTCGACGCCGATCACCATGACCTTGACGTACAAGGATATGAACACGCCGGTTGTCGTTGAGGCTAAGACGGTGAGCAACGATGCGGCACGAGGGCGTTTGGAGATTGTCAAGCAAGGCGCTAACAACGCGCCTGTCCAAGGAGCTATCTTCGAAGTAAAAAACGCGGCAAACGCGCTAGTCGCTACACTCACAACGGACGCGCAAGGGAAGGCGCAGACGGGACTTCTGTCCCTAGGGACGTACACCGTGACGGAGACATTTGTCCCGGCTCCATACATTCTAGATTCGACGCCAATCACCATGACCTTGACGTACAAGGATATGAATACGCCGGTTGTCGTTGAGGCTAAGACGGTGAGCAACGATGCCGCACGAGGGCGCTTGGAGATTGTCAAGCAAGGCGCTAACAATACGCCGGTCCAAGGAGCTATCTTCGAAGTGAGAAACGCGTCAAACGCATTAGTCGCTATACTCACAACGGACGCGCAAGGGAAGGCGCAGACAGGGCTCCTGCCCTTAGGGACGTACACCGTGACGGAGACGTTTGTGCCGGCGCCATACATTCTTGACCCGACACCGATTACTATGACTGTGGTGTACAAGGATATGAATACGCCGGTTGTCGTTGAGGCTAGAACGATCAGCAATGTCGACGCTCAGGGGCAAATCGAGATAGTCAAACGCGGTGAGAACAATGCGCCTGTCCAAGGAGCTATCTTCGAAGTGAGAAACGCGTCAAACGCATTAGTCGCCACACTCACAACGGACGCGCAAGGGAAGGCGCAGACAGGGCTCCTGCCCTTGGGTACATATACCGTGACGGAGACGTTTGCACCGGCGCCATACATTCTTGACCCGACACCGATTACTATGACTGTGGTGTACAAGGATATGAATACGCCGATTATTGTTGAAGCCAGGACGGTCCGCAACTTTGTGGCAGAAGGACGCATCAAGATCGTCAAGAAAGATTCGATCAACCAAGAAGTGCTTGCCGGCGCAATCTTCGAGATTCGCGACGATAGCGACACAGTTTTTGACACGATCACGACTGATGCTAGCGGCGTGGCAATCTCTAAGATCCTGCCGTTAGGCGACTATAAGGTGAAAGAGATAAAACCTCCCACTGGCTTTGTTCCCAACGATACGGTCTACAATGTGACAGTTGCATATAAAGACGCAAACACGCCTGTTGTCGAAGTTGAGATGACGATCGAAAACGATCCGATCCGCGGAAAGATTCGCGTCATCAAGTTGGCGCAAGGCGAAGCGACACCCATTGAAGGCGCAACATTTGAGCTATTCAATCCGGATGACACACTCGCCGTTGACCTTTATGGCAATCCGGTCGGGACGTTGACGACAGACAGCAACGGCATGGCGCTCACACCCTACCTGCGCACCGGCACGTATATCCTTCGCGAGACGGGCGCACCCGAAGAGTTTTACATCAGCGATGACGACTTCGAGGTCAAGATCGTCCGTCATGATGAAGAAGTAACTCAGTACGTGCGAAACGAGCGCATCATACTGAGACTTCGGATCATCAAGAGTGATTCAGCGACAGACGAACTGCTCCACGGCGCAGAGTTCCAAATTTATGATTCGGTCGGAGACCTTGTGACCTTCACCGTCATTGTTGACGGACGTCCGGTCACCGTAGATTGCCTCGTCACAAATGATGACGGCATCGCCATCTCAGCGGGCGGACTGCCGATCGGCACATACACGTTGAGAGAAGTCAAAGCTCCGGACGGATATGCCTCCATCGGTGACATCACGTTCGAGATCACAAGAGATACCGACTATGTTGAAATCCCTCTTGTCGGCAAGACGCTTGATGTAAGGATCGGTAACGCTCCGACCGTGATTGAACTCTCTAAAAGGAAAATCACAGGTGACGGAGAGTTGCCCGGCGCTCACTTACAAGTGATTGAAAAAGAGAGCGGCACGGTTGTGGAAGAGTGGGTATCGACCGACACACCGCACGTCATCCTGAAACTGAAAGTTGGCGTGACGTACATCCTTCGCGAGACACTTTCCCCTGCAGGCTACACCATGGCGACCGATGTTGAGTTCACGGTTCTTGACACCGGCGAGGTGCAGCCTGTCGTGATGCGCAACAAGCTCACACGTGTTGAAATTCATAAGCAAGACAAAGAGACAGGCGAAGCCCTTGAAGGCGTTGAGTTCAAGATTCAAGACAAGGGCGGGAACGCCCAACGATTCGTTTACGACTCAGTGTTGAACGCCTACGTATGGGAAGAATTTGCCCATGCGGGCAATTCATCCGTACTGACTACAAACGCTGCCGGTACGATCCTGATCTACAGACTCCCTATCGGCGAGTACGAGCTTTCTGAAACAAAAGAATCGCCCGGTTATAAGCGTCTGCGCAATCCCATCGCGTTCACAGTGAAGGACAACTCCAACGCCACGTCTCCCGTTGTCATTGACCTTGAAAACGAGATGAACGAGGTCACGCTTGAGAAGATCGACCTTGTGACGGGCAACCCTGTTGTGGGCGCGGTCATTCAAATCTTTGATGAAGCGGGCGAGCTGGTACGTGAAGTCACGACCGATGAGAACGGACAAGTCCTGATTAAAGGGCTCCCCGCCGGCACGTACACATTCCGCGAAGTCCTTGCACCCGAAGGCTACATCCTGAACGAAGAGACATTCACGTTTACGATTGACGAACAGGGTAACGTCACTGGCGTCACTGAGTTTACGAACGAGCCGACCTCGCTTACCATCGTGAAAGAAGATAGGGAGAACGGGCAACGGCTTGAAGGAGCAACGTTCGAGCTCTATCGCTTTCGCGACGGCGAAGAGTCGGAGCTGATGCGCTTCCGTCTGGAAGATGGCGTGTACATTGCCGATGCGACGGGTGATCTTACGTCCGTTGTTTCGAACGCTGAGGGTACAATCTCCATCTTGCGACTTCCATATGGCGACTACCGCCTTGTGGAGACAAAAGCTCCGAAGGGCTATGACTTGAACGAGAAAGCAACGGACGTGACGCTGTCGGATGACGGCGAGACATTAACCGTGACGCTTTTGAACGAAGCGTCAGTTCCACCGGTGGAAACGGGCGAGAACTTTCCTCTCCATGCCATGCCATTCTTCATGCTCACGGTCATCTGTCTTTCGATCGCACTGTATCTCGGTAGGAGGTGGAAAACGCTGAGCTGACACGCTAAACAAAAAACGCCATCGGATGTCTCATCCGGATGTCCCATAGGGATGGCAGAATAATGACGTCTCCAGTGACATGCGCTTATGGATGCTCCTGGAAAGAGGCAAACCGTAGAAAAGAATACCGGGCGGAAACTAGTTATGAATATAAAAGGATGACAGACGAAGAACAGCAGTACATAGCTGAATTGCTCCGTGCCGATCTTGAGAAAATACTGTTCGAGATGATTGATCAGACGAAAGAATAAGTCAGACCCTTTGCCTTGAAGAGCTCACACCGGATGTTGCAAGCCCTTTTCAGCATCAGTCGTCGGCTATCTTAATAAGCACATCGAAGAGACGGTCCTTGGGGACACATATCACCTTTTGCTCCGTATTGTTTTTGTAGAATATCCTGAAACTGACCGACTTCAGCTCATCGTATTTCTGTCCCATCATGGCGCCGAGCAACCACCCGCGTTCGCCAGCGACCATGTAGCCGAATCCGGCACGTTCAAGGGAGTCATCCTTTGTTACGATGTTGACATCCGTGATTTCCACCCTCCTGACGCCATGCTTTTCCATTTTTATTTCCGCAGACAGATGGGAGATGAATTTATATATTTTGCCAAAGATGAAAAGCCCCGCCATCAATGCGAGTATGATCAGACCGTACTTGAAAAATTTACCAATAGCTTTCTCAATATCAACAGCGTTCACTACTACGTACAATTGAAAGTGCAACATGTCTATTGAGTCCTTTCGTGCGTATCGTCACGGTTAAAATCCGGCAATTTGTTTGGATGCCATCGAGCGATGTCTTGATCGTACGTGACATACACCGTCACATTAACTTTAGCAGGTTTTTTCAATTCTTTCTATTCAAACGTCTCTATGGACATGAGCTTTACGAACACTCTTGTTTGTTGCATGATAGTTATTGGACAGAGGGAATGACACGTACAAAGAGTATTTTCACGCAATTGTGGATGAAATTCCTTCCTGCACATTCAGAAAAAATGTCGACCACAAGACGTTCAAAAGAATAATCGGTTTGCCGTTGCTTCCAATGAAAAGAGGTATAACAGATGAAATCTACACCGAGTCGCAAAGCCGGAAATAGCAGCCGCGTTCTTTTGTCTGAAACAAAGAGTGTTTGCCCCATATGTCTTGAAAGGATTGATGCACGTTATACGGCGGGCGCTGATGGTGTTTTCCTTGAAAAGGATTGTCCCGATCACGGGGCTTTCTGTGTTTTTGTTTGGGACACTCCGTTGGGCTTTCTTAAATGGAAGACGCGTGTCTTCGATGAACCGGATTTCAAGAGTGATTGCCCATACGGTTGTGGTATCTGCGAGCACCACTTGCAGGAAACGTGTTGCGTCTTAATTGAGCTAACGCAACGATGTAATCTCGGCTGTCCCATCTGTTTTGCCTCTTCCGGCGGGGGAGACGTTGTCGATGACCCTGATCTCACGACGATTGCCGGTTGGTACGACATGCTGATGGAAAACGGCGGACCGTTCAACATTCAACTCTCCGGCGGGGAACCGACGATGCGAGATGACCTGCCGGGAATCATCCACTTGGGACGGAAAAAAGGGTTTTCATTTTTCCAGCTTAATACAAATGGTTTGCGGATTGCCAACGAAATCGGATACATTGAAAAGCTTAAAGAAGCGGGACTTTCAACAGTGTTTTTGCAATTTGACGGCTTTTCCGATAAAGCGAACTTCGCGCTCCGAGGGCGCCGCGTCATAGAAGAAAAGCTCCGCGCCGTGCAGCGTTGTAAAGAAGCGCATATCGGAGTCGTGCTCGTGCCAACAGTCATGAGGGGCGCAAACGATGATGAAGTCGGAGATATACTGCGCTTCGCGGCTGACAACATGCCTATTGTGCGCGGCGTTCACTTTCAACCTGTTTCTCTTTTCGGCAGATATTCCGCAGGAGATGATGCGCGTATCACTTTCCCCGAGCTGTTTGTAAAGATTGAGAGGCAAACGGGCGGGCAGCTAAAAAGGACTGACTTTTTGCCATCGAACGCCGAGCATCCTCTCTGCGGGTTTCATGCGGACTATACGGTGAAAGACGGAAATTGGACACTGTTAAGTAGTGGTGGCGACGGGTGCAGTTGCGGTATATCGAGTCTTCAGGCAAGAACAGTTGTGGCAAGAAAGTGGACGGCTCCCGAAAAGATCGTTCCGTCAGAAACGACGACCTCCTTCGATGTCTCATCTTTGGACGGTTTTTTAATGGAGCGGCAGAATACGACGCTAGCGATTTCAGGCATGACCTTTCAAGATGCGTATACGATGGATTTAAACAGGCTTCGCCGTTGCTATATTCATGTGGTTTCCCAAGACGGGAAGCTGGTTCCGTTTTGCAGTTATAATTTGAGTTCGGATACGGGAAAAACCTTATATCGATAACTTGAAAACAGGTTGTCGATCGAGAATGAAAACAGTTGCAACTATTTGTCGATTGAACGGAGGGATCGATATGTCACAAGCCAAAGCAAAGTATATGGTAACAAGCGGATTTTTGGGAGCGGGAAAAACGACGTCAATGATTGCTTTCGCGCATGTCATTGACAAACGCTATGGGAAAGCTGCCATTTTGGTCAATGACCTCGGCGCGGACAACATTGTCGATGCCAGCTTTACTGCAACGACAGACATACTGACCATGCAGATCGCAGGTGACTGCATTTGTTATCAGCATGAAAATCTCGTTGACAAACTCAATCAGCTGGTCGATCAAGGCGCCTCGGTCATTATGTCCGATATTCCCGGTTGCGGTATCGGCGCGCTTGAACATGTTTATCTTCAGCTTGCTGAGCGTAGACCGGGTGAGTTTGATTTGATGCCTTTCACCTGCATCGTGGATCCCGAGCGTCTGCGCTTACTAATGCCTGAAGCGGAGCAGATCAATCTGCCTGCCGAGATGCGTTTCCTGCTTGAGGCGCAAATGGCCGAGGCAGATATCATTGTGCTGAACAAAGTGGATTTGATCAGTGTCGAGGAACAGGAAAAACGCGTGGAGTTCATTAAGGCTTCATTCCCGGACACTCCGGTCTTTTCGATGTCCGCTCTTACAGGGGAAGGAGTCGAAGAGGTTGTTGACTATCTAATGACCCACAAAGCCGCGGCTGTGCATCGTGAAATCGGCTATGGTTCGGAAGCGTTTATCGCCGCCGAGAATTTATTGAGCTGGTACAACCGCCGCGTGTTCTTTGAAGAAAGGGACGACAAGAACATTGATTTTAACAAGGTTGTCGAAGACATTTTTAATCACGTTCGCGAGGGTCTGAAAGCCAGCGACAGTAACGTTCCCCACTTGAAAGCGTTTGCCGCCGGCGAGGGAGACGATTTTGTCAAAGCGAGCCTGATCGGCATAGATTACGACGTTGAATATGACCGAAAATTAACACAGCCTTACAGCGCGATTTCGCTTGTCATTAACGCACGTGCCGTCGCCGATTCACATGTCATGGCGGATATCGTCGAAGATGCACTGGTTGCAATTGCGGACAAATATAACCTCAGGACTCGAACATTCTTTGTCGAGACGTTTGGAATGATGGAGGAAGGACGAGGTGACGGAGGAAGGGCCTCGCGTTATGAATAACTTTGTTCAGCGATTGTAGAGAGAATTGAAAGATTTTCTAAATCAGTTTGGTCTGAAAGTCTTGCTGAGCAAGAGTGAGATAACGCATATGGTGAGATGAACGGTACAAACTATCGGATGAATTGAACCAGATAGAATGGCAAGTAAAGTAAATCGCCGCTCTTCTTCAAATCTTTGGTGTGGACGACGTACTTTGAATGAATCCTGTCTGAATGCTTTTTTGAGAACTCATCAATCGACCTGTGCACTCGATAATTCGATGATTTCACTTCAATGGGACTGACTTTATGGTTGTCTGCCAATAGGAAGTCCACTTCGAAATTCCTCTTTTGAATTTCATCATAATACGTGTTGTAAAACAACTTGATCATCAAAAAGTTTTGACTTCTATACTGTTCTCATTTGATTGAGCGTTGAATCTGTTGTCTTTCTTTCGCAGGTTAGTGGGCAATTCTTTTTATACTGTTCTTTTTGCCGGAACGCTTCGGTTAGTCTAAACTAATAAGTGAATGTTTTCACGCTGTTTTACTTGCTGAATATTCCGGCCTCGTTTTACGGAACGATGGTTCAACGTGCGGCGGAACGGTCCGCCGCACCGTAAATATCCACTTGCTGTGGTTTGGGGAGGTTTTTTCATGAAAATCAGTAACAAGTTGATTATGGGGGCTTTGTGGCTATTTTCCTATTTGAAGCCGCCGGCTAGAGACGTGGAGACCATTTACGCTCATGCCAAGAAGCATAATGAAAGACAGGTCTTTAAAGTTCCGAGATATAGGAATATTGACTGCGAAGACTTGATTATTCGCACTGATTCCGGCGACTATCATTGTCTTCGTATGAGGAGGAAGAACCAAGAGCCTGAAAGGGCTGTTCTCTATATTTGCGGCGGCGGAGGCGTCTACGATTACTGCCGACTGCAGCTCATTCTCGCGAAAAAACTCCTGCGATGGGTCAATGCTGAAATTTATTATCCCTTTTATCCCCCTTCGACAAAGCATCCCGTCAGGGAAGCCTATCGGATGATCTTTGAAACGTATAGGGTCATGCTCGATCAATACAGCCACGAAAAAATTGGGGTTTTAGGTCTGTCCTTCGGGGCTACAGCTGCTATGACCATGATTTCTTGGAATAATTTCTATGAGGAAAATCTGCCCATGCCGGTCTTGACGATAGGTCTTTCCCCCGGTCATGTGCCGGTCAATCAGGTTGAAAGGGAAAGGCTCGAAAGCTACAGAGGCATAGATCCCTTCATTCCTGTCGAATGGATTGATGCGTTCGGGCATATCCAAAAAGGAGGAGCGGATGTGGAACCTTGGATGATCCACACCGGTCATGGGGATTTTCGTAATGCCGGAAAGATTTTCCTTTACTATGGCGAGAAGGAGTGTCTGGTTTATGCGGCGCCCATCTATGGAGAGTCTCTTGAAAGGGCGGAAGCGGAGTACAGGATTCATATAGAATCCGGTATGCCCCATTGCTACGGGATCGGGAGAATAAACAAAGCTACAAAGACGACCTATGATGAGATTGTGAGCCTATTGAATGATCTCTAGAGGTTGTTGTCTTATTTTTGAGACAGTGGTGTGAAGCGATTCAGTCATTTCTTTGCTGCCGACAGGAGCTTTCGCCATTTTCGCTGCCTGTGAGTATAAAACGCTTTCGCCTACAGGGCGACAAATGGTGTTTTCCATCCGCATCGATTTCCACTTCATCGGTATAACGCGTTGTTGCTTGATCGATTGACTCAAGATAAATAAGGAGCCGATATTCAATTGGACTGACACGCCTTCTTCATTAAGAAATGAATCCATTGTTTACCTTCCTGGTACAGGCAAGGTGTTCTTTCAATATGAATGATTTGTAAAATCCGGACGGAGGAGAGAACCGTTTGCATGCTCTCCTCAGTCATGTTGGCCATGAATGAGCCCAATGGTTCTCGCCATTCTTCCTCGTCGCCTTCCATAAAACTGGCGTAAACATACCCGCCGGGCTTTAGGGCGGTAGCGATTCGGGAAAAAGCGTCCGGCATCGCTCGTCTTGGAATATGGAGGAGAGAGCAGCATGCCCACACCGCGTCGTATAGAGCGACATCCGATAGCTGATCAAAGCGGAGGTTCCGTACAGGAATGCCGAGTTTTGCGGAGGCAATACGGCAACAAGCGGTTGACGCATCCAAAGCGCTCACTTTAAATCCCAATCGCTGAAAAATGAGACTGTAATGACCCGTCCCGCAACCTAGATCGAGAATGTGGTCGCCTTCTTTAAGATAAGGTAAAAGAAACTTCTCCCAAGAAGGATACCGATCATCGGGTATTTGTTCATTTTCGTTAATATTGCGGTCGTATTGATCAATCGTTTTTTGACAATACAGCATATCTTCTCGATTCATCGCTCTGACTCCTGGCAATCATTCTTTGTACGGACATAATCCTTTGAGCGCACCGTGCGCTGCCTTTCGCACCCTCTTACAGGCAACAGAATGATGTTTGATCTGTAAACTGTAAACCGGTTAGTGTATACTAACGCTATGTTATCAGACAGCATATCGGCAAGCAAATGGAGCAATCGATTAACCGTTGTCGTTTCATTGACTTGGAATTTGATGTAAGCACCATCTAGTCAGCAAAAGATAACCACGTGTCGCATTGTTTGTACGCAAGGAGTAAACATGATAAAACTAAGCAACGTTTCAAAGATATATCAAAGCGGTTCAACCGAGATCAGAGCGCTCGACAAGGTCAATCTGGAAATCAAGAGGGGTGAATTTGCTGTTGTTCTCGGTCCGTCAGGATCCGGCAAGTCTACTCTCTTAAACTTGATCGGCGGGATGGATGTCGTCAGTGAGGGCGCAATCGAAATCGATGGAGAAAACATCAGTACAAAGTCTGCTGCGGAAATGGAAAATTATCGGCGGGATATGATTGGCTTTGTTTTCCAGTTTTACAACCTGATTCCTTCTCTTACGGTGAGAGAGAACGTCGATATCGTGACGTCTCTGACGAAAGATCATCTTGATGTCGATGACATCATTGATTCCGTCGGTTTAGGGGAGAGGAAGTCTTTGTTTCCTTTCAATTTATCGGGCGGCGAATTGCAACGCTTGTCGATCGCGCGAGCCGTCGTGAAAAAACCAAAAATTCTCCTCTGTGACGAACCGACAGGAGCTTTGGACACAAAGACAGGTATACGAATCTTGAAGCTGTTAAAAGAAACGGCGAAAGACTATGGGATCACTCTGATCATCGTCACGCATAACTCCAAAATTAAAGAAATCGGCGATACCGTCATTGAATTAAAAGACGGCAAGATCGAAAGCATCACGGAAAACATGAACCCCATCGAAATCGAAGAGGTGGAATGGTAATGAAACATCTTTTCCTAAAGACGCTCAGAGATGTCAAGACTTACTGGACTCAGTTTCTCGGCGTGTTTTTTATGACCTTAATTTCGATCACAATCTATGCGGGGATGGCTGTTGTCGGTCATGGACTCGACGTATCCGTAGAGCAATACGTTAACGAGAGCAATCTTGCCGATCAGTGGATCTACACGACGGGCATCACGGAAGAAGATATGCGCCGCTTTGAAAACGACGAAGGCATTCAAGAGGCGACGTATGCGAGTCGTCTCAGAGCTGATGTAAAGGGTGCACAGCAATTCTTGGAACTTACGGCTTTGAGCAACGACACGTTCATGAAGTCACATCTGGTGGATGGGGAGGCGTACGACCCTGAAAGTAGCGGGCTTTGGCTAGACAGTAAATTTGCGCAGGATAATAATCTGAAGCCAGGCGATGCGCTTATCATCAAGTATGAGGGCTTTGAGAAGGAGTTTGAGATTAAGGGACTCGTGCTGAACATCGAGAAGATGTTGTTTACCGGTTCCAACCTCTTGACAATCCCCGATCACAAGACTTTCGGCTATGCGTTCATTGGTAAAGAGAGCCTAAATGAGCTCATCCCTTTGTATCCATACACGGAGATGAGATTGGGCAACGGGCAAAGTCTTTCCGATGACACTCTTGAATCTGTATTGGGAGATCGCTTTCTGTTTTCCGAGATGCGAGAGGATAAAGATTTTTTAGAGGAAGTCGCAAAAGAGTCGAATCAGATGATGAAAATGTCGATCCTGTTTTCGCTCGTTTTCGTCCTCTTGTCGACCTTGACGATGTATTCATCCATGAGTCGATTGATCACGAATCAACGGACGATCATCGGCACGATGAAAGCTTTGGGAATCGAGGCGTGGAAGATAAAACTCCACTACGGCTTATATGGTGTCATCATCGCCACCATCGGATCGGTATGCGGTCTATTCTTAGGACCTGCCATCGTACCGCCCATACTGATCGGCGTTAAAGAGACGTACATCACGTTACCTTATTGGCATACGATGCACCACAAGTCCGTGTACTTGATTATCGCGGGTCTTATCTTCACATGCACTTTTGCCTCCATAAAAAACACGAGATATTTACTCAAAAAAGCACCGGCGGAAATCTTGCGAAACACGCACAACATGGACGTCGTGCTGAAAAAGGGTCTTTTAGAACGATTTGATGTTTTCTGGTCGCGGCTTCCCAACGGACTGAAATGGAGTCTCAGAGACAACAGCCGCAACAAAGTCAGATTCCTCATGGGAGTCGTCGGCGTTGTCGGCGGCATGGTCTTGCTCGTAGCCGGCCTAGGCGTGACGAAGTCGATCGAGCATGCCAACGAATACATCTTTACGGAGCAGTCGACATACAGCCACATCAGCGAGATCAAGATGAGCCGTCATTACGAAGAAGCTTTTCAAGACATCGGCGGTGAACAAGAGTTTTGTTTGATGTTGCAGGGCACAGCGTCCAAGGGCGACAAGAGGAGAAACATCGCCATCAGCGCCGGTGAAAATAAGGGGCTTCTCATCTACAAGGATCTCGACGGCAATGCGATCAATCTCGACAGTGGAGATGTATTAATCACCAGAAAGTTAGCGGGACAACTCGCTGTCGATGTTGGAGATGTCGTTAAAGTTGACATCAAAGGTATAGGCGAAGAAGAACTGAAGGTTACGAAAATAACGAGCAACATTTCACCGCAGGGCATCGTGATGGCAAAGGAGAAGTACGAGAAGTATTTTGCGGATTTTATGCCGAATCTCTTGTTGACGAAAGACGCCCGCTTGAAAGACCTCGAAGAAAATGGTCTGACATTGTTTACCGCGACGAGAGACCATCAGTTAAGGCAAGCCAATATCTTGGCAGAGAGCGTTGAAGCGATCATGTATATATTGATCTTGGCTTCTGTCGTGCTTGTCGTCGTCATCATTTACACCCTTTCCACGCTCAATTACATCGAAAGAGAAAGGGACTACGCCACGTTAAGAGTTCTAGGATTCAGGAAACATGAGATCAGAAACATCCTTCTCAACGACTCTATTTTAACCGTGTTGTTAGGATGGATTGTGGGTGTTTTTACAGCGGCGAAATTTCTCGATATCTATCTGAAAGTCGTATCCTTAGACAGTGTCGAGTGGGTCGCTTATCTGGACGGCAGAATATTGGCGTTGGCAACCGTCATCGTCGTCGGCGTCTCCTTCTCAGTCGTCTTTATCTTGAGTTCGAGAATTAGGAAGATTGACCTCGTCGCATCGTTCAAATCGGTCGAGTGAGATGCGCAGTTCTCACTCGACCTCTACAACTTTCAACGTTTTTCCTAAGGGAGCGAGAAGTTTTAAGATGGTGTCGATCTGCGGGCTGGTCTTGCCTGTTTCCATACGGGCGATGACGGGCTGGCTGACACCGCTTAGTTGCTCAAGCTCCTTTTGAGTAATTCCTTTTTCTTGCCTTGCTTTAATAATCTCACTCATTAAAGCTGCACGCAGATCACTTTCACGGATTTCTTCCTCCGTGTAAAAGTCACTTTCAATATCATCCCATCGTGTAAAAGTCACTTTTTTCTTACTCATCGATCTGACTCCATAACAGGATTGCCGCCGTTTCTGCTTTCGTATAGTACTATTTCATACATGGAAGCCTACGTCTATGGCGCATTATAACTTTTAAGGCATATTATGTCAAGAGTCCTTATTAAGATCGACCTCTACTGAGTGCACTGAGTGCAGAAATTCGATATAAACTGCAAAATTGTACTCGAACGACGCTAAACCACTTAGCCCCCTATGCTGTGCAAAAATTCAACTTAAATCGAAAAATCACTGCCAAAAGTTTGAACCCCCCCATCTAGGGCTTGGCACCGGGTAAAAAATCCAAAAAATCGATATAAACTGCAAAACTGTACGCCGGTGCGGGGGCGTCCGAAGAGACCGTGTGGCGCCTAGTACGGAAATCCGATATTAATTGAAAAATTGTACGCCCAGTGTGGAGCGCTCAGGGAGACCGGCTGACGCTGAGTACAGAAATTCGAAATTAACTGCAAAATTGTACGCCAGTGTGGAGCGCTCAGGGAGATCGGTCGACGCCTAGTACGCAAATTCGATATTAATTGAAAAACTGTACGCCTGTGTAGGGGGTGCAGAGGGGGTGCGGACGAACAGGTTTCCTCGAAGTACAGAAGTTCAATGTTAATTGAAAAATTGCACACCTAAGTTTTTGAATCTCTTTAAGAATTGCTATGCGTTCCAAAACCGCATGACTTCCCGATGTAAGCGTTCCGGGAACATCATCACCAGTTCGCCATGTGCTAATCCCTCGAATTCTTTTGGGACGATCTGGGGGAATGCTTTCCTAGCGTACGCGAGGTCGTTTTTCCTTGCTCTCTTTTCTTCTTCGCCGTACCAATATTCTATTTCTGTATCTGTTGCAGGAACGGGATCGGGCATCGGGTAATTGTTTGCCGACCAGAAAACGTTGTAGATCGTTTTGCGGGAATAGTGGTGTTGACCGAATTCAAATAGCTTTCGATAATGCTCTTCCGGGTCTTCCCCTTCGGGTGTCCACCGTTCGGGAGGCATGACCAGTTTCATGAGCCGCAATGATTTGAAAGCCATACTGACCATCAGATAATCTTTTAAAGCGATCAGTCGGCACACCCATTTAGGGTAGGGGTACGGCGTTATGCCGGCGTCAATGATGGCTTTTTTGACCGGCATTGCCCGATGAGCCAGCATATACGTGACACTTGAACCGCCCATCGAAATCCCGTAGGCCACATCTAGGTGATGAACTCCTTTTTCACGGAGATGGGAGACGGCTTGTTCGACATTCTTTTCTATTGAGATGAAGTCTGTCCCCTGCTCGTCGTGTCCGTCAGAGATAAAAAGGAAAACATGAAAGTTTTGTGAAAGTGCCTCTGCCGATCGCTTGAACACCCACCAAGGCTCCGCGGCGCATTGGAACATCAATAATGTTTTTTTATTTTCTTTACCGTATTCATAGACCTTCATATTGGTGCTCCTATTACGTTATCTGTTATGTCCAGTGCATTCGTTTAAAGAAAGGTCGTTCTGCCGGAGCATGTAATCTCAACAGACTACACGCTCCAGCCGGAACCTTCGGCTTGCAGCTCCGTCATGCGCCTGAAGATGCTGTTTGGCTTCTTGCGCAGTTTGGCGGGATCGCCCTCTTCGACGACTTTCCCGTCTTCCAGCACGATGATCTTGTCGGCAGCTTCGACGGTGCGCATGCGGTGCGCGATGACGAGAACGGTCTTGCCAGTAAGGAGGCGCGATAGCGCGCCTTGCACTTTTGTCTCGTTCTCGACATCGAGCGATGCGGTGGCTTCATCGAGGAGTACAATGGGCGCATCCTTTAAAAGGGCGCGCGCAATCGAAATGCGTTGGCGCTCGCCGCCGGAAAGTCTGGCGCCGTTTTCCCCGATGAGCGTGCTGTAGCCATCAGGCAACTTATTGACGAACTCGTCGCAGTTTGCCGCAGTAGCGGCGCGCAAAACCTCTTCATCGGTGGCGCCGTGTTTGCCGAGGCGGATGTTTTCCATCACCGAATCGTCGAAAAGCACCACGTCTTGGAAGACCATGGAGTAAGCACTTAACAGCACTTCCGGATCGACCGTGGAAATATCCACGCCGCCCACTTCGATCACACCTTCGTCGATGTTCCACAGTCTGGCGGCGAGGCGGGCACACGTACTCTTACCTGAGCCGGACGGACCGACGAGTGCGGTGACCTCACCCTCTTTGGCGGTGAAGCTCACATCCTTGAGGACTTGTTCGTTGTCGTACGCAAACCCCACATCCTTGAATACGATGTCGTAACCCTTCGGCTCGAAAACATCGTCGCCTTCTGCTGTCGGAGTATCGTAGATTTCCACGATGCGATTTGCCGATACTTCCGACATGAAGACCTCGGCGATCAAGGCAAGACTTTGGTCGAACGGGGCGTAAATGCGCGAGATCACGAGTAGAAACATAAACAACAGCATGAAGTCGATTTTGCCTGAGAGAATGAGCTCTGCGCCGACGAGGATTGTCGTCGCCACGCCGAGACGCATGATGACGCTGGCGGCATTGACAAAAAGACCTGCAACGAGTTCGCCGCGCCGCAACGCGGCTTCGTGTTTGTCGATCTTGACATTCAGCCTAGTCAAGAAACGTTCCTGCTGATTCGTCGCACGAATCTCACGCATGTTTTCAAGCGTTTCCTGGATGCCGTCAGAGACGGTAACGGCTGCTTTTTTAGACACCTCGGCCAATCGATTCGAGATCTTGCGGCTTCCGAACAAAAGACCGAAAGCTACGGGGACTCCCCACAGGCAGGCGATGGCAAGCCGCCAGTCTTTTATGAATAGACCGATCGCGATAATGGCAGTCGATACGTAAGAACCATAGAGATAGCCCAACACGTGTGACCAGACATGTTCCAAGCGGTTGACATCGCCCATGATCGTTTCCGTCAGATCGGCGAGATCGCGCTTCCCGAAATAGCCGAGCGGGAGCTTGCGCAGTCGCTCGGCAAGCGTAATGCGCACGTTCTTTACCTCGCCGTAAACGAGGCCGTACGTTACACGATATTGTTCAAGATGCGTGATAAACGAGAGAATCAGAAAGACGATGATCAGCACGATAAAGAGCAGGGCGTTTGGAAGGGGAGAACCTGCCACCAGAGTATCCATCAACTGCATCATGAGCAGGTACAGGATGCCGACGCCGCCCATCACGATGAGATTGACGACGACCGTCCAGATCATGCCTTTTTTCGTGTTGATTACACCTTTATCCGATAGAGCGTACTTGCGTTTGAAATTTTCTCCGAACATTTAACACACCTCGCTTTCGCTTGAAATCCGCCATGAAAGCGCCCGATTGTAATCGGCCCACATTCTGGAATAGAGCCCTCCCGATTCCTTGAGTTCTTCGTGCGTGCCTTCTTCGGCCAAATGGCCGGCATCGAGTACGATGATCTTGTCGGCGCCGACGACTGTGGAAAGTCGGTGTGCGATCATGATGACGGTGCGATCTTGCATCAGAGCCGCAAAAGCTTTCTGGATCAGTTGCTCATTTTCCGGGTCGGCAAAGGCTGTCGCTTCATCCAACACAATGATCGGCGCGTCTTTTAAGATGGCTCGAGCAAGGGCGACGCGCTGCTGCTCGCCGCCGGAAAGATACGTGCCTTCCGTGCCGATCATTGTATCCATGCCGTCGGGGAGTTTGGCGATGATGTCGTCGCACTGCGCGGCGGAAAGAGCCGCCTCAACTTCTTCACGTGTCGCATCGGGTCTTGCTGCGCGCACGTTGTCAAAAATCGATGCCTTAAAAAGGCGATTGTTTTGGAACACGAAAGCCACTTGATCCATGAGTACATGCGAGTCAATCTCTCGGACGTCCACGCCGCCCACTTCAACCGTTCCCGACGTCGTATCCCAAAAGCGCGGGATGAGGCTCGCGGTCGTTGTCTTTCCGCCTCCTGAGGGACCGACGAGAGCCACCGTCTGACCCGGCTCGACCGTAAATGAAACGTTTTCAAGTGCAGGCAATTCTGAGCCTTGGTAGGTGAACGACACGTCTTTGAACGCCACGCGGTTGCCTTTCGGTGTTTGCGGTTTTGATGCCACTTCCTGTGTCGGCGCGTTCATGACGTGGTCGATGCGCTTAAGCGCTGTATCTGCCAGCATCATCCCGCTCGCGGCGAACATGATCTTGGCGAGCGCCGTCGAGATGATCGCCGAAAAGACGGCGTAAAAAGCAACATTCGTTATGAATCCTGCGAATTTGCCGGAGGCCAACGCACCGGGCGCTAAGAAAAGAGCCACAGGAACTAGAAAGACAAAAGCGCTTTCGGTAAAGGTAAGGTTGATCGATTGCGGTATACGACACACAGCGCCCTGATAGTGTTCTGCCTTATCGCTGTAATCCTCAATGGCCTGTTTGAAAGCTCTAAAAGAATACACAGTCTGTTGAAACACCTTGACGACGGGAATGCCGCGAACGTATTCGGTACCGGTTTTGCTCATCGCATCTTGTGCCGCCTGGTACTCGGCGATGAGCCCGGCATTTTTGCCGCCCATCATGGAGGCCATTGCGAGGACGGAGATGACGGCTGCCAGAAGACAGGCGGCGCCCATGCGCCAGTCAAAGACGAACATCAGGACGATCATGCCGATGAACAGCGCGATCGTGCCGACTATATCGGCAAGGTTGTGGGCCATGAGCGTTTCCGTCTCCGCAGCGGCGCCATCCAGTCGGTTGCGGAGCAGACCCGTCGCGTGGTGATCGAAAAAGCCGAGAGGCGCTTTCATCAAATGTCCAACGCCTTGTTTGCGAATATTGGCCGCCGCTCTAAACGCCGCCAAGTGTGTGCACATGAGCGCGGCAAAGTAGATCAGGATGCCGTCCACCGCAAAGGCGAACGCCATCCAGCCGTACGCTCTGATTCCGACAGCCTCTGTCCAGTTCGGCGCCACGGCAACCAAGTCGCGCACGACAAGCCAAATGCAGATATACGGCGCCATGCCTAATAGCATGGCAACAGCCGAAAGGGCAAGACCTAAGTGCGTCAGCCCTTTATAATTGCCGGCGTATGCCAGCAACCGGCTCACGGTTGAGGGCTTCTTATCTTTTTTCAAAGTTATCATCTCCTTATCAGTTGATCCGATGGACGGTTTTCGGATTGGTGTTAACATCAAATATAGGGGCGCAAAAATGCTTTCTCTAAACAAGTTAGCTCTAACTAACCACTCGTGTCAAGAGCTCTTTTCCTCTTTAAAAGCTTCTTTGATGAGATATGTTGCGACCAAAATGGTTTCGCGTTGTTGTTTAAGTCGGAGATTTTATATTCTGATATGGAATGCATAGCTTATGGGCAGTAGCAGGCATAGAAGCTACTGCCTTTTTTCATGTTTTTACCTAAAGATAAAAGTCGCAACAGCGCTTTTATTCACAGGCTCTCAGTTAGTTTGCAATTTATCTATATTAACTGCATTAACTGCAAAATTGAACACCGGTGTGAGGCATTCTGAGAGGTCGACTGACGTAGAGCGCAAAAATTCGAAATAAACTGAAAAATTGAACACGGGTGCGGGGCGTTCGGAGAGATCCGCCGACGACGTGTACAGAATTTCGATATAAACTGAAAATTGTACATGGGTGTGTGCAGGTTCTTGGGTGTTCGGATTTTCCGCGATTCATCTTGCAAAAAGAACGTGATATAGTTTAAGGTTAGATATAGCTAACTCCAGGGCGTCAACAATTATTTGCAAGATCTAGGAGGAAATATGAAACCTGATTATAGAAACTGGGTACCGAAAAATATGCTGTACTTGCTGGCTTTCTTTGCTTTTCTTTTTTATACGATTACAATTCTTCATCAATGGTTTCTAGAGCCTGGAACCACGAGAAGTGTATGGTCTATTTTGTGTCTTATTGCTGCCGTTTCGTTGACAGTGATTTGTCTCTGGATGACAAGGATGTACCGCGCTTTTTCCTATGACGGCACTCGCAAGTTGTCCAAGGGTGTTGTTGAAGGGCTCGCAGGTTATGTTAAAGCTCCGGCAAATGGATTGATCCTTGATGTTGGTTGCGGTAGCGGGGCGCTGACCATCGCTGTCGCTAAAAGGAACCCAACGGCGAAAGTGATAGGTATTGATCGTTGGGGCAAAGAGTACGGTTCGTACAGCAGAAATCTTTGTGAGAGAAATGCGAAGGCGGAAGGTGTCGATAACGTTGAATTCAGAAAGGGAGACGCCGTTAAGTTAGATTTCCCGGACGAAAGTTTTGACGCGGTAACGAGCAATTACGTTTACCACAATATTACCGGCATAAACAGACAGGACCTGCTTCTGGAGACACTTCGTCTCGTGAAAAAAGGTGGCACTTTTGCGATACATGACATTTTCTCCAAGGGAAAATACGGCGACATGCAGTCGTTTATCAGGGAGTTAGAAGATAGGGGTTATGAAAATATCCAACTCATCGATACGATGGAGGGTGTGTTCATGACGAAGAAAGAGGCTGCAAAGTACAGCCTAAAACATTCGGCGATCTTCTTTGGAAAGAGAGGGAAGAATAGCATATGGGACTGTTGAAAAAAATCTTTAATCAGACAGGGAAACCGGAGGGATTCCTTGGAAAAATGATGCTTAGGGGCATGAACAGCGGACACGCAAGGATGGCCGATTGGGGCATGTCCTTCCTTGGCGATATCTCGCCTTCGGAGATTGTGGATCTCGGCTGCGGCGGAGGCAGGAATGCCGGAGAGTTGCTGAAAATGTATCCGGAGACGCGCTTGACCGCCATCGATTTCTCGCCTCTCTGCGTGGAAATGACGCGGAAATATAACAAGGACATGGTTGCCGCCGGAAGGTGTGTCGTGCAGGAAGGCGATGTGTCTAATCTTTTGCTGGAAGAAGGCAAATATGACCTTGCGACTGCCTTTGAGACGGTGTATTTCTGGCCCGGGCTTGAGCATTGCTTTGCCGAAGTCGCAAAAGTATTGAAGCCGGGCGGCATCTTTATGATTGTGAACGAATCGGACGGGGAAGATCCGGCAACGGTGAGGTTTGAGAAAATCATCGACGGTATGAAGTGCTATACGCCGGAGCGCATCGAAGTCGCTCTAAAAGCGGCCGGCTTCGAGATCAGCCAAAGCGCTCGCCATCGTTCAAAGCCTTGGATTACGATTGTCGCAAAGAAAATATGATTTGGGAATTAGAATGGACATTACACTAACGCCTTCGGAACTTGGCGCTCACTCTTTTTAGACCCGCGCTTTTTGTCTATCGTCCTATGTGATTAGACTGTTTCGGCTCATTTAACATCAGATGTTAAAATAGCCGAATATTAGCGGCATGTAGGCAATCATATGGGCGTTCGCCATAACCTTATGTGGGTAGCTTTACGGGCGTTAATATATGACTAATGTGCAAATCTCTACTGATTCATTATTGGCAAGGACGTGGAGCCTAACAAAACTGTATCTTGCCTTCTTACAAAGGCAATTTCTCTATCGCTACTAGCCGATAGCCCGCTTCCTCAATGGCTTGCCGTATTTGTTCCTCTGTTACCTGCTTCTCGGCTCTGACCTTGACTTTTCCTGCTTCGAGGTCGACGTCCGCTTCTAACCCCAGTTTTTGCAACGCTTCTGTGACATGCCTTGCGCAGTGTTTGCACATCATGCCTTCCACCGTTAATTCTCGTTCAAAATGATCCATTGTTTGACCTTCACGTTCTTTTTGTTCTATCGCATGGGTTTGTTTCGTTGTCCCGTTTTCAATACGCACAACATCCGGTGTAAAGCCGCAATCCTCTTCATCCTTTTTGCTCGTCAGACTTAGCGCCGGCTTGAAGCGACGTAGGCGCAGGGCATTGCTGACGACGAAGAGGGAGCTGAGGCTCATGGCCGCCGCGCCATACATCGGCGTCAGCGTCAGTCCCCAGGCGCTGAATACGCCTGCAGCCAATGGAATGCCAATACTGTTGTAGAAAAAGGCCCAGAAGAGATTCTGCTTGATGGTGCGGAGGGTGGCTTTGCTTAAGGCGATGGTGTTTACGGCCGCACGGATGTCGTTATTGAGCAGAACGACGTCGGACGTCTCCATGGCGATGTCGGTGCCAGCGCCCATGGCCACGCCTACATCCGCCATTGCCAAGGCCGGCGCGTCGTTGATGCCGTCACCCAGCATCATGACTTTTCGGTCTTTCGCTGTCAGTTCGCGTATCATGTCTGCTTTGTCAGCCGGCAGCACTTCGGCGAAGACTTGATCGATGCCGAGTTCTTTTGCCAAAGGCAGTGCGATGGCCTCGAGATCACCCGTCAAGAGAACTGTTTTCAACCCGTCATTCTTAAAGGCTTGGATCGCTTCCCGTGAGCCTTCCTTCAAGCTGTCGGCCACGCCGATGACCATGCGCAAGGTACCATCGACGGCGACATAAAGAGGCGTCTGTCCGGTAGCGAGAAGTTTTTCGACGACTGTGACCCAAATGGGGGAGATGGCGATTTGTTCTTCTTCGAGATAGCGAGCATTGCCTGCCAAGACACGTCGACCATCTGCCATGCCGCTGACTCCACGGCCTGGTACGGCGACAAAATCCTCTACGTCTTCCGTCGCAAGTTCTTTTGACGTTGCCGCCTGCACGACGGCAGAGGCCAAGGGATGCTCTGAGACGGCTTCTACGGATGCGCAAAGGGCGAGCCATTCCCGCTCGTCAGTTCCCTCTTCCACAATAAGCGTCGTCACATGCGGTTGACCGCGCGTCAGCGTGCCTGTTTTGTCGCTGACGACAGTATCGACTTTAGCGGCATGCTCAAGAGCTTCACCGGAACGAAAGAGGATCCCGTGTTTTGCGCCCTGTCCTGTCGCGACCATGATGGCGACGGGCGTCGCCAATCCGAGCGCGCAGGGACATGAAATGACGAGCACTGTAATCGCATGACCCAAGGCTTGTGCGAACGCCGTGCCTAAGAACAGGTGCACGGTGAGCGTCACGAGCGCGATGGCGATGACCGTCGGAACGAAAATAGCCGCCACGCGATCGGCTAACTTGGCGATCGGTGCGCGCGAGGAAGAGGCTTCTTCGACTAAGCGAATCATCTGCGCCAAGGTGCTATCGCTGCCTACCTTATCGGCGCGATAACGGAAACTCCCCGATTGATTGATCATGCCTGACAGCACCTGATCGCCCGGCATCTTTTCGACCGGTATCGACTCGCCCGTCACAGCCGCCGTATCGAGGCTGCTGTAACCGCTTATGACGGTGCCGTCGACGGGCAGCTTTTGTCCGGGGCGGATGACGATGATATCGCCGACGCGAATCTCCTCAAGAGGCAAAAAGACGCTTTCTCCGTCGCGTTCGACCTCTGCTTCCGGAGGCACGAGTTCCATCAACTCCGCGATCGCGCCGCCCGTTTTCGCTTTCGCTCTCCCTTCCAACATGCGGCCCAAAGCAATCAGCGTCAGGATCGTCGCTGCCGATTCAAAATAGAGGGAGTGGCGCAAATTTTCTAGTTGGACGAAATCGAATTTCGTCGCCGCGCCGGCCATCTGATAGAGAACCACGATGCTGTAGAGGAAGGCCGACCCCGAACCGACCGCGATCAAGGCATCCATGTTCGGATTGCGTCGCCAGAGCGACATAAAGCCGCGTCTGAAAAGATCGCGATTGAAGTAGATGACAGGCAGAGTAAAAAGCAGCTGCGTCAGGGCGTATTGCAGGCTGCGATCAATGCCGGAAAAAAAGCCGGGCAAGGGGAGCCCGATCATCGGCCCCATGGTCAGATACATGAGCGGCAGCGTAAAAACAAGCGAGGGCAAAAAGCGCTTCTTGGCTGCCATATATTCATCTTCACCCAACCGGGGCGCGGTTTGAACGCCGGAAGTGGAAAAGCTCATTCCTGAAGCCGTCTTGGCTCCATCCTTTTTGTTCGTCGCGCCTGCGGCAGTGCCTACAACAATACCGTTCTCATCCACTCGCTTTTGCTCTGTCAGCGCGGCGCCGTAGCCTGCTTTCTCGACCGCCACAATGACCGCATCTACTTGAAGCGTCGAATCAGGTGTGAGTTCGAGACGCATTCTCTGCGTAAGCGGGTTCACTTCGATATCGGCGATTCCCGGCAACGGTTGAAGCGCACGTCTGACCGCCGCCGCACAGACCGCACAGCTCAAGCCTTCCAATTGAAAGTGCCATTCCTCTCCCTTGCTTTTGATGTGTTTCATCTGTGAATCCCGCATAAGCCAGCATCATGTTTTATGTCGTTGAAAGATTGTACTGCGCTTGTCTTTTTGTATTTTACCACCGCTTTTATCAAACGTCTTTTTTCGAGGTTTGAAAAACGATCTGGTTTGCCCTTGCATCGGCATATCCCGAGTACGCCATTGATTTAAATCGTGTCGCAGCCATTAAGCAGAACTCCTTTGCCGGTTTTCTTTGGCTCTATCAAGCATCAACAAGAGGCCTCCCAAATTCCATATGTTGCCCACGGAAAAGGCGCCGACCGCGATGGCATTGACGATCGCATGGTTGCCGAAGACGACAATCAGGCCGGCAAGCAGCGTGCCGACCGGCATGGAAAAGACCCAGCACCAACGGGGATAAGGGCTAAAACCTTTCGCAAAGGCTTTTATATGAGAGAAGACCAGTATCATCCAGCATGCGAAGAGAGCTACATAAAGAGGCAAGGGAAAATAACATGCAAATTTTATAGAAGCTTCAAGGGCAGTCTCCGGGCTGACCGCTGTCATATATTTACAAAAAAAGGCAGCGGCCAAGGAAGACACGTGGACACCGGCGCCGCCAAAAGTTAAAAAACCCAAAATTCCCACTTTATACAACTTGGCGTATTTCCGGGAATACGGTTTGATAAGTTTATAGATGCCGATGTGGCCAACGCCTGCAATCGGAACACCAACCGATCCCAGAATAGCCGACCAGAATAGCCTGCAGTCTGAGATCGTAAGATACGGAGAAATGAGACCCTTTATCCCGTCAAGGCTTGTGTCCCTGATACCCCAGCCTGCAAGAAAGTCGCCGACGAGGATCAGAATGGCTCCTATAAGACCGATCACCAACAAGTGTTTTATCCGATTCCAATCGATGGTTTTCTCAATTACGATTTCATTTTTCATGGTTTCCGCCTTCAAGCTCATTCCGGTTTCATGCCGTACAATCACACCATCCATAAATAAGAAGCAATCAACCGCTTGTGTCAATAGTGAAGAACTGAGAGTGTCTCATCTCGAGACACTCTCAGCCATGAATCAGGTCACTCTGAAGCCAACAGCTGACCCAGCTCCCGACAGGCGGCAAGTCCTTCTGTATCCGGCATCAGATGGCAGATTAAGCCGTCAGCCACCATCCGAACCCCAAGATTCTCACATTCTTCCTGCCATTTTCTCATCCATTCGCCATCGCCCCAATCGTAAGAGCCGAATAGCGCTACTTTCTTGCCGGGCAGTTTCTCCTTTACACTGTCAAACATTGGTTCAAACTCACCGTCTTCCAGTTCTTCAGCCCCCATGGCAGGACAGCCAAAAGCGATCGCATGGTAATCGTCAACCAAGTTTGCATTAAAGTCGCTCGCTTGATACAAATCGCCATTACCGACCTTGGCAATTTCTTCAGCCATAGCCTCCGTGTTGCCTGATCCGCTCCAGTAAACTACAGCAATTTTAGACATCTATAAATCCTCCATCTTAAAATTTTTATGTTAAGCAGCTTGAACAAGCTGAAAAACACTCTGCCCCTGTTGTAAGCACGCAAGGCAGTGCTCACGGCATCGTTGAAACAAGTCGAAACGCTCTTTTGCCTTGTCCGGCTGTGAATAGACCTTCCAATGTCCGCAAAAGACGTAGTTCTTCCCTTTGTTGTTGATAAACCCCTGTACATCCTCAAGCGGGTAACCTAAAAAGAGACCAATCTCATGGGGGAAATCGCTGCGTTTTTGCAATTTACTCAATAAATGATTCACGTTGGCTTCATGCCCTTGATCAACGGGATAGCTTAATTGGCATAAAAAACATCGAAACTCCTGTTGAGACAGCATCGCCTCGATCATCTCAGGTCGATAGACAAAGATCTGGATCGATCCGCTCATCCTCTCTATCGTGCGGATGCGTATGCCCTTTCTGCGAAGAGATGCATCCAGCGATTCGATCGCTTTCAGAAACATCTCCCCGCAGTAAGGTCGGTAGGAAAAGAGGCTGCCTGCTTTATAACCCTGTAATGTCGCCGATGTATGACGGACAAAAATGAATTCGAACATTTTTTTCATGAAGATACCCGTAAAGTGGATATGCTTGAGTTAGATATAGCTAACTCGCAAAGTTAGCATATACTTACTTCGCGGATTGGTCAAGCCTTTTCTTTCCTAAGAGTCTGAAAGAATGAGAAATATCAATCTTGTCAACAGACTTTGAAGGAAGCTGAAAGCTTTTTTGATCACAAACACATCCGCTATGCGACATTCATTCTCTGCGCTTTACTTTCCAAAACTCTCGTGGTAAGATCGGGTTTAGGGTTAGTTATCGCTAACCCACTGTGATTATTGCCCGTTGTTCAGGGAACCATAAGACGGAGGATACATGCGCCGCTACTTCAAAAAGCATACACTGGGGATTTCCGGTACGCTTTTCTTCATCCTTATAAAGGTTGTCTTTCTCAATCGAGTCAGTATCTTGAAGGGACAACTTATTGACGCTGCAGTTGGGAAAATCGCAATGAGATTGACAGATGTTCTCATCCTTTTTGTCGTTTTTCTATTCTCTTACTTAGTTGGAAGTTATCTATTGGGTATTATCCGTTACGCGACTAAGATGAACATCGTGAAGGATTTAAAGGATGATTTTTTAGCCTCATCTCTGTTGCGTGACAGGGCTTCTGTCCGAAGGCTTGACATATCCAAAGCGGTAAGCAGCTATACGGCGGAAATAAGCCTTATTGACCGGGCGTACTTGACCATGGGCGGCAATCTGATCGAGTATATCGCGGGTCTTCTGCTCACTCTCTTCACCATTGCATGGATTGATTGGCGCATGGCTGTGGTGTCTATGGCAGTTTACATTCTGCCTGTCTTCTTTACCAAAACGCAGCAAAACAAGCTGACGGCGGCGCAGGAGAACTTTCAGGCAGAAAATGATCGGCACACGGACAGCTTCCTTCAGAAAATGAGAGGTATAGAAGCGATCAAAAACTACCATATTGAGGGAAAGATTTTCAGCCTATACAATTCCTCTCTAAATGACTTAGTCAAGGAAGATATCCGTCGGGCAGAAACGCGCGCACGGACCAACGGCATGAGTTCCGCTCTAACCTATGTTTCACAAGCCGTCATAGCCGCTCTATCCGCTTTCTTTGTCTTTAGGGGTGAAATAAGTGCGGGTAACTTTGTCAGTATCTTTGCTCTCAGCTCTGCGATCAGCGGTCAGATTTACTGGCTGAGCAGGAGCGTCGAGGCAGTCCTGTCGGCACGGTCCGCTGTCAAGTCGGTGCTCGACTATATCGATTTCTCTGAAGAAAACGAGGCGACGGATTCGGTTAAGCGCACTCAAGATTCTTCTCTCGCTCTTTCGGTGGATAATCTCTACCTAAGCTTCGGCGAAAGGCGGATTCTGAACGGTCTCAATCTTACCGTTAAGAAAGGCGAGAAAGTTCTCATCCTCGGCGCCAGCGGCAGCGGCAAGAGCAGCCTGATGTCGGTCATCACGGGCTATATTCAACCCGACGGGGGCGAAGTCCATCTTGCAGAAAAGGATCGCTCGCTTCTCATAACCATGGTAGAACAGGACGCGTTCATCTTCAGTGGAACATTGGAGGAGAATCTTTTTTGCGAAGGCGCCGCGGAAGAGGCGGAGATGAAGGAACTGTTTCAGAAGTTAGGGCTGTCCGCGTTGTACAAGGAGGGTCAAGGCGTAGCCGAGCGCGGCCGCAACCTCTCCGGCGGCGAGCGAAAAAGGCTGTCCTTGGCACGCGGTTTTTGTCGCAACAGCGAGATCCTCATCTTGGATGAGCCGCTCGCCAATGTGGACGCGGATAATATCGGGCGCATTGAGAACCTGATCTTAGGCATACAGAATCGAACCGTCATCCTCATCAGCCATCAGGTCTCTGACGCTCTCTACGCCGGAGTAGACAGCGTGTATGAGTTGCAGGACGGCAAGCTGCGGTGCCTAAAGTCCGACGATTCGCGGTGTGATCGCGGCGGGGCGGAGGTTTCGACGATGCCGGCAACACAGGTCGGTCATCTATGTGATGTGGGGGGTGTATGAAACGAACGACGAGAGGTTTGACTTTTTCTTCCCTACTCCTTGAGCAGAAGCATCTCTTTCTCCTCGCTCTTGCGCTGATCTTCATATCGGAGGGAGCGATACACCTCTTCCAGCTCGTTAAAGGCAGGTTGGTGGAGCTGGCGGTCGCAGGCTCAACGTCCGACCTGAAGCTGGAGTTTGTCAAATTCATAGGATTGGTTCTCATTATTCCAGTTTCTTTTTACCTCTATTCAAAGGTCTATCTTCGCATCAGCGCCTACTGTCTGCGCCGCCTCAGGCAGGCCATCTTCGACAGCGTATTGAAGCGCTCGTATGCTCAATTCATCAGGCATAAAGAGGGCAGGTATCTCAACGCTTATACAGCTCAAATTAACATTTTGGAGAGTTCGTACTTTGAGGGTATTTTCGGCTTTTTGCAAATCGTGGGTACGAGCGTGCCGGGTCTCTATCTCGTATATTCCATCTACCCGCCATTGCTCATTGTCAGTGTGATTGGCATGGTTTTAGCCGTCGCACTTCCGGATCTATTTCAAAAGAGGATTATCAAATTGGAAAAAAAGGCGATTGAAGCGGACGAACAGAATCTCTCTTTGTTCAATGAGATCCTAAACGGCCTTGAAACAATCGTAAACTTCGCCAAAGAAAGGCTTTTTATCAGCCGCTTTCGCCGGAGTACAGCTCTGTACACCGAAGCGCGGCATAAGTGGCATCGTACGATGGCTGCCAGCTTTCACGTGGCTCAATTAGTCCTCAATGTCTACAGCGTCGTCGCACTACTGCTCGTAGCTGCCGTAGTATCTGACGGCAGACTCGGTATCGGCGACTATATCGCTGTCTTAGGTATACTCTTCAACTTTACGGACAATTTGCCCTATACGAGCCATTACCTACAGCGCTTCAAGGCGGCTCAAGAAAATCTGAATTACATAAACGAGACGATTGATTTCGAGGATGTTCCGCAGACACAAGATGCTGTCGAACTCGAACAGGTTGAGGACATTGTCTTTGACAGTATTTCTTTCGCTTATCCCGACAGCGATAAGCCGATTCTTGAGGATTTCTCCCTGAGAATTGAGGAGCGGGGCATCACGCAAATTCAGGGGGAGAGCGGTCGTGGCAAGTCAACGCTTCTCAGTCTGCTCTGTGCCTACTACCCTGTGGATGAGGGCGATATTTACCTGTCAGGTATAGCTCTTGACCGCGTTGCCAATCTCAATGAACTTGTGACGATCATGCGCCAGGACAGTATTTTCTTTGACGGAAGCCTGGCCGACAATCTCAGCATGTACCGATCTGTAAGTGATGAAAAACTCATGGACGGCCTTCGACGCCTCGGACTCGACCATCTTGCTAAGCCGGAAGTCCTACATGCGCCGCTCGGTCAGTACTCCGGCGGCGAGGCAAGGCGCCTCATGGTTCTGCGCGCCCTCTTGCGAGGGTCGGAGATTATCATTCTGGACGAACCTCTGGCCAACTTGGATCCTGAATCCATTCGTCTCTTGGAGGAAGTCTTGGCGAAAGAGGAGGATCGCTTCCTAATCGTCATCACACATCAGCCGATAAGCATACCGACACAGCTCAGTGTGTCGCTGTGCGAATGAAAGGTACTCCTGACACTTCCATATAATTTCTGCCGGCAGGCTTCGTCCCGCTCTTGAGAGAATACTGTGTGTAATGATTGATCCGGCTGTGAGATGAACTGTCCAAACTATCGGATGAACTGAACCAGATAAAATGGCAAGTAAAGCAAATCGCCGCTCTTCTTCAAATCTTTGGTGTGGACGATGTACTTTGAATGAATCCTGTCTGAATACTTTCCCGAAAATTCATCAATCGACCTGTGCACTCGATATGTCGATGATTTCACTTCAATGGGGCTGACTTTATGGTTGTCTGCCAATAGGAAGTCCACTTCGAAAGTCCTTTTCTGAGTTTCATCATAATACGTGTTGTAAAACAACTTGATCCCGTTAAAAGTTAACGTTTGAGCAACGATATTTTCATAAAATAATCCTAGATTCTTTGACAACTTATCGCTTAATAACTTCTCATAAATGATGTTGTCCGTAAAATCTTTGTCTTTAAACATGAGCGTTACCATGAGACCCGTGTCTGACATAAATAGCCTGAATTGCTCCGTGTTCAAACTTGATGTCAGCCCGATGACCGGATCATTCACATGATAGGAAATGAGAACTGTTTTAGAGGATACAAGCTCAGCGATTTCGTTCGATATGACCGATGCTCTATGGTTTTTCAACACGCTGGAGACTTGGTACCTTGAAGAATTTCTGCTCAACTCCGAAGGAATTGCAGCAAAAAGCATGGATATCTTGCCACTAGGATCAATTTTGTAAAAGTCAGCCTCGTAGAGGTTGAGAATATCTCGCTTTACCTCGTCCACATACTTGAAGTTATTAGTTTCCAGATATGCTTTCACAGCTTGCGGCATGCCTCCGACAAGCATATACAGTCTGAACTTTCTCATCAACTCTCTGTTTTGTCTCTGCCCTAATGAAATTTTCTCGCTAAATATTTTTCTTAGAAGCTCATTTGTAGTTTGATCTCCCGTTGCCCAAAGAAATTCTTCAAAATCCATGGGAAACATTTCGATCTTTCTTTCCTCGCTGGGTATCAGGATATTTTGTACATTTTTCTTTATCGAGATAAGGGAGTCTGTTTCGATGTAGTCGTATCTTCCGTCTTGCACAAGTTTTTTAATTGCTTGCCGGGCTTGAGGACAAAATTGAACTTCATCAAATATAATTAACGAATGTCTCTCATGTAAATCTACTTTAAATTGTAATTGAAGCTGCAAAAACAGATAATCCAAATCACTGATGTCATGAAATAATTCTTTCACTCCGGTCGTCGCAAATGCAAAATCGATCAAAATGTACGACTGATATTCATTTTTAGCGAACTCTTCGACGATCGTTGTCTTCCCGACTCGCCTTGCTCCCTCGATTAACAAGGCTGTTTTTCCGTTTGAGATTACTTTCCATTCCAGCAGCTTGTCGTATATTTTCCTTTTAAACATTTGCCTTTCCTCGCAGACGCTCTGAAATCTTTATGTACACCATACTACAAATACGCATTCTAAAACAAGCGAATTTTATCAAATACGCACTTTAGAACAAGCGTTTTCTTGCAAATACGCATTATATAGACACTCTCCTGAACAATTCATTGCCCTTTCCCCGACAAGAGATACCAGTCATCAGTTCATCGAAATTGAGAAATACTATTAGGGTGATGATCGAGAAAATGATGGACAAGTAACCAAAGGAGAATTAAAAATATGACGTGCTGGTGTCATATTTGATCATGTACACTTATAGATGAGAAAACAAAGAAGGAGAATTTCATAGCTTTTGATTTTAAGAAAGAATATTGAGAATACTATACGCCTAAAAACCAGCCGGAGATCGTGGAAGTGCCTGAGGCGAACTATATTGCGGTTCGCGGACAAGGTGATCCGAATGAAGAGGGCGGGGCATATCAACAAGCCGTCATCGTATTATGCGCGGTAGCCTATACATTGAAAATGAGTTATAAAACCGATTATAAAATTGAAGGTTTCTGTGAATATGTCGTTCCTCCGCTTGAAGGATTCTGGTGGCAAGAAAATGTCGTCGGAGTGGATTATTCTGACAAATCTACTTTTAAATGGATTTCCGTGATTAGACTTCCTGATTTCGTCAAAGAGGATAATTTTACAGGGGCAGTTGAGACGGCATCAAAGAAAAAGCAAATGGATTGTTCTTTAGCGGGATATTTGACGATTGATGAAGGATTGTGTGTTCAAATGATGCATATCGGTCCATATGATACTATCGTTAGTTTGCTCATGAAAGATATGAAGCAATTAACATGTGACTCACAAGGAGAATTTTATGAAAAATGTATTGATTATTTCTAGTAGTCCAAGGAAAAATGGTAATTCACAGATGTTATGTGAAGAATTTAAAAGGGGTGCTGAGGAAAAAGGTAATTCAGTAGAACTCATTCGTTTGTCGGAGAAGAAAATTGGCTATTGTAGAGCTTGTAATTATTGCATGAAGAATAATGGTGCCTGCGTTTTAAAAGATGATATGGCTGATGTATTAAAGAAATTTATTAACGCAGATGTTCTTGTATTGGCAACACCTGTTTATTTTTACGGTATCTGTGCACAGATGAAAACGTTTATTGATAGAACTTATCCGATATGGCAACACCTAGGGGAAAAAGAAGTATATTACATAGTTTCTGCAGGACTTGATGAAAATATCATAAAACGTTCCTTGGGTGATTTAGATGGATTTGTCGAACACTTTGATAAGTATGAGATAATGGGGCGTATTTACGCGACGGATGTAATGGATGCGGGAAAAGTATTTGGAACCCCCGTAATGGATATGGCATATCAGATGGGATATAACGTATAAGAGACAAATTTAGGTTTGTCGCAACAGGGATTGCTAGCGCTCCTGATGTCAAACAAATGCTAAACAAATAAAACCTTGATTTCACACTTTCTAACTTGCTCTCACGGGTCTATTTGTCTAGACGTTGTACAACTAGCGGATAGTTTTGTGCCGTGCAAAAAATGCACAACCAATGGATGGAGTTTTAGAACTCTCCCATCCATTGGCAATATGCAGAGCGCGTTGAAGTCATAGATTGGAGTTTTACGGTTCAAGCTCGACTAGTCCTTCTACCAAAATATCTGGCTTGTGTGCGATGCTCCCATCGGAGGCGAACGTGTACTTATCTCCAACAAGCTCACAGTACGTTTCAATGCCCTTTGGATTATCGAAATTCATATCAGCTAAGTTGCCTTTCCCCGATCCAATATAGAAACACGAAAGACCGGCTTCCACAACGATGTTTATTTGATCGAGAGTAAGCTGAGCGTGATATTTTTCCTCTATACCACGATCTGACCATTGAATGCGAGCCCAACACCTCCAAGATGTTGTATCGAGACGATCACTCAACCTCTCCACTATGCAATCGTCTTCTCCAAAGCGATGAAAGCAAGGAATCACTACGTCGTAGACCTTTTCAGGCGATTCTTTGTGTAGTGAAAGCTTCAGCGCTAATGCAGAGCCGATCCGAGGGTGATAACCCACCGGACGATGCATATCAGCTGCACATTCATCCGTAGAGATACCTGGATTGGTTTCGCTGCCTATGGTGGTTTTTGTATCCTCAACTTTTTCCGATGGCAATGTTCTCCTTGGTTCAATTTCAAAGACTCCCTGCTGATTCTGTTTGCTAAAGTTATAGATGGTGAAGGTACCCGCTACCAAAATACAAGCAGCAGCTACTGCACCAATCTTGATCCACGGTATAGGTTTTCTTTTCCGCTGGTAATGCATGGCTTCTTCGACATATTTACTGTCAATGACATCCATTGCGTCTGAAAAAACTCCTGCGTTCATACTAATACCTCTTTTTGAATTAAAAATTCTTTCAATTTACGACGAATGCGAGTAAGGCGAACAGAAACAGTTTTTTCTGAAAGTCCCACCTGTTCTGCGATGTCCTTGTAAGAGTCTGAGAACCAATAGCGGCGCATAAAAATCACGCGGTTTTCAGTCGTCTGCATGTCCAAGAATTCCTCAATCATCTTTGCCAGCTCAAGTGCATCGATTTCACTCTCCGTTGTATTTGGTGTTGCGAGAAACAACTCGATTTCATGAATCGAAACGGTATAGGCGCAATCTCGTTTTATCGCCCTATTTTTCCAGTATTTCTTTAATGAAAGATTTCTGACAATCTTCAGAACATAAGACAACAAAGGATCCGGCTTCGCGGGCGGAATCGCGTTCCAGACGCCCAAATACGCATCATTCACGCATTCTTCCGCATCCTGTCGATTGCCCAGAATATTGTATGCGAGCCGAAAACAAGCATTTCCGTATTTTGTCTCCAGTTCTCGTATAGCCTGTTCTGAACGTTCAAAGAACAGTTTGATGATTTCACCATCCTGAATCGACATCTGCTGTGCCTTCTCCATTTTTGCCTTCAATGTTATACTACGGTTTTGCTCGAGAATACTACGTCAAATTAGAATAATTTCAAAATTCAACATCGAAACTTTTCTGCAAGCTTAAATGATCTCTGTTGGGGCTGTCTCAAAACCGCTAAACAGCAGCGGGAACGAGCCAGCCCCCTTAAAATTTCAGAGAATGCCGTGTTATCAGGCATGACATGGGATATTTTGAAAAGATTATTTTTCTACAAATGCCCGTAAATGTCTGTTTTTTGTAAAAGATGGCGCGCGAAAACCTTGAGAACGCATTTTCGGTGTCATTTTTCCTCTATCCGGCTTTTTGTAAGGGAAATAGATGTTGACCAAGCCTTCCGTTTTGTATGCGGTTGTGAAGTTTATTAATGTTGAAACCTAACGCTAATAACAGCATCTCTGTCCTGACATTTGTCTCACCCCGCGTTAGAAATCTTGTGAATTGCATATTTTCTTTTAGAACAC